>ULQC01070901.1_pt1 | contig 13751 bp, 14 predicted proteins | sample 1954091 | NCBI WGS metagenome assembly ULQC01 (sample SAMEA4835645, study PRJEB28245) | human gut metagenome | biome: gut microbiome; material: fecal sample | place: Denmark | collected 2008
GCCGAAACACAGCCTCCCTCCACAGGAACAAATATTAAGTTATACGGGTAGGTTCATAAATTGTCCCTATGGAACGGTTCCCCAGTGCCGGAATTTTTTTCGGTCATGTTACCGCCAGGACAGGAGCACGTCCACGTCCTTGCGCTTGGGGGCGGGGCCTACCTCCGCCGGATGTCCCACGGCGATGAGGGCCATCAGCTCCTGGTCCTGGGGGATCTCCAGGTAGACCTGGAGGCGCTTGCGGTCGAATACCCCCATGATGACGGTGCCCAGCCCCAGGTCGTGGGCGGCCAGACAGAAGGTCTGGGCGGCGATGCCGCAGTCGTAGTACTGCCAGCCGTCCTCCCGGTCGGTGGTGAAGGTGCCGTCCCGGTTGTAGCCGCAGCGGTCCTTCACAAAGGTCTGGGCCACCAGCAGGGGAGCACCCTTGATGATGTTGGGGTTGTTGGCTCCGGCCAGACAGTACTCCTCGGCGATGGTGTTTTGGACCGCCGGGTCCTCAATGGCCAGATAGCGGCTGATCTGGGTGTTTTTCCAGCTGGGGGCATAGGCGGCCAGGGCCACCACCTTCTCCAGCAGCTCACGGCTCACCGGCTCGTCGGTAAATTTCCGAACGCTGCGCCGGGTGAGGATACAGGTCTGTGCGTCCATCAAGAAAATCCTCCTGGAACAATGATTGGGATGGGGTTATGGTAGACCGGAGCGAAACATTTGTCAAGGGCAGGGGAGAGAAAAATTTCCGCTCCCCGCCCTTTTCAAGGGGTGGGGGGATATGGTACACTTACCCCTGGTGATTACATTATGATACGCATTCAAAATATTCCCCTGCCCGTCGGCGGGGATCTGGAGCTTTTACGCAGGCGGGCGGCCAAGGCCCTGGGGGTGCGCCCCGGAGCGCTGGAGGACCTTATTCTGGTCCGGCAGTCCATTGACGCCCGGAAGAAGCAGGACGTGCACTACGTGTACACCGTGGACGTGTCCCTGAACAGCGGAGAGGAGCAGGCGGTGGAGCGGGCCGGGAAGAAAAATATCTCCCTGGTAACCCCCAAGCCCTACGTGTTCCCGGAGGTGAAGCGCCGCTCGGGGACCATGCCCGTGGTGGTGGGGATGGGGCCGGCGGGGCTGTTCGCCGCACTGTTCCTGGCACGGAACGGCATTCCCTGCGTGGTGCTGGAGCGGGGCGAGGACGTGGATGCCCGCACCGCCAAGGTGGAGGGCTTCTGGGCCGGGGGCGCGCTGGACCCCGCCTCCAACGTGCAGTTCGGGGAGGGGGGCGCGGGCACCTTCTCCGACGGGAAGTTGACCACCGGCACCCACGACCCCCGCATTTCGGCGGTGATGGACGCCCTGGTGGGGGCGGGGGCCCCGGCGGACGTGAAGTGGTCCCACAAGCCCCACATCGGCACCGACATTCTGCGGCAGGTGGTGAAGCGCATCCGCCAGGAGCTCATCGCCCTGGGGTGCGACGTGCGTTTCGGCCATCGGCTCACCGGTCTGGAGACCGGGGAAGGGATGCTCACCGGCGTGTGCGTGGAGGGCCCCAAGGGGACGTACCGCCTGGACTGCGACGCCCTGGTGCTGGCCCCGGGACACTCCGCCCGGGACACCTTTGCCATGCTCCATGAGGCGGGGGTGCCTATGGGGCAGAAGCCCTTCGCCATCGGGGTGCGCATTGAGCAGGACCAGGCCGCCGTCTCCCGGGCCCAGTACGGACCCGCCTGGGAGCAGCTGCCCTCCTCGGACTACAAGCTGGCCTGCCATCTGCCCACCGGCCGGTCTGCCTTCACCTTCTGCGTGTGCCCCGGGGGAGAGGTGGTGGCCGCCGCCTCCGCTCCGGGACAGGTGGTGACCAACGGCATGAGCTACCGGGCTCGGGACGGGAAGAACATCAACGGCGGCTTTCTGGTGGGGGTGGGCCCGGAGGACTTTTCGGCCTTCGGTTCCGACCCCCTGGCCGGGGTGCGCTTCCAGGAGCAGTGGGAGCACGCGGCCTTTCAGCTGGGGGGCGGGAACTTTTATGCCCCCGCCCAACGGGTGGAGGACTTCCTCTTAAGAAAACCTTCTCAGGGGCCGGGGAGCATTCTTCCCACCTACCGCCCCGGGGTGACCTGGACGGAGCTGGACCGGTGTCTGCCCCAGGTAGTGGCCGACACCCTGCGGGGGGCCCTGCCCCTGATGGACGGGAAGCTCCGCGGCTTTGCCTGTCCGGACGGGGTGCTCACCGGAGTGGAGACCCGCTCCTCCTCGCCGGTGCGCATCCTCCGAGACGAGACCCTCCAGTCCGCCCTTCGGGGCCTCTACCCCTGCGGCGAAGGGGCGGGGTATGCGGGCGGGATTGTGTCTGCCGCAGTGGATGGTATCCGAGTTGCCGAGGCCATTGCCAAGGGGTAATTTTGTTTTTGGGTATCTGATTTCGCCGCCTGGGATAGGGCCTTTTTCTAACAGGACCCAGTCCCGGGCGGCGAGTTACTTTGCCCGTGGCGGCTCGTCGTCGCAAAGTCCGCTAAGCTCCGTTTCCGCCTGGCGGCGAAAACTGCGCCCGCTCCCTTGCTCCTCCTCTTCCTGGCGAACCCGCTACGCTGGGCTTCGCCGGGAGAAACGGGGGTTTCAGCAAAACGCCCCCGGGGTTCGCTCAGGATGAGCGCTCCGCGCTCATATTCGCTCACCCCGGACCCCATTTACGAGGTCCCAATTAGGCGACCTGGTCTGTCAACGCAAAGGCGCGGGTGTTCAGCTGATTGGGTTCCGTTCTATTACCGCTGCCGCTAAAGCTCCGGTGACCTTTGGGTGTGTGTCCTCCTGGCAGAAATCGCGCCTTTTTAGGCTGGTGGGGCTCAATTTCGGCTCAGAAAATCGGCGGGCGGCGGATAGCCGCCCCGGTAGCACAGATAGGAAACCCAGGCGCGGAAATTAGACTGCGTCAGCCGCAATTTTTGAAAACCCAGGGCCCTATGGCCCGGTGGGAATTTAGACCAACCACTCAAATTTTGCGCGCCGGAAGGTCACCACCCACCTAAAGTGGTAACCCCCGTAATGGGGTCCGGGGAAAGCGGCCTATGGACCTAGGCGGAGCGAAGCGCAGCCGTAGTCCATCGGACGCGTCCCCGGGGGCGCTTTGCCTACTTTGCCGCCCCTGGCAAAGTAGGTCGCCGCCCAGGATCGGGGTCGTTAGAAAAGAAAACTGTCCTAGGTGGCGAAATAACAGCACAGCCGAGGGAGGCGGAAGAGGGAAGCCTTAGAGAGGGACGGCGAAACGGAAGCACAGCTTAAAAAACAAATTCCCCCTTGACAAGACTATCAGAGTGGCGTATTATTACATCATCACTTTAGCGAACTAATGAAATAGAATATAAAAGAGGAGGGCGTACCATGTCCCAGTTTTTCAGTGGTCAACTCAGCCAGCTGGCCCCCTACACCCCGGGGGAGCAGCCTAAAGATAAAAACTATGTGAAGCTCAACGCAAACGAGTCCCCCTATCCGCCCTCCCCCGGCGTGGCCGCGGCGCTCAACGCCCGGGAAGCGGCCGGGCTGCGGCTGTACTCCGACGCCACGGCCATGGAGCTGAAGACGGCCCTGGCCAGCCAGTACGGGGTGGGACCGGAAAACGTGTTCGTGTCCAACGGCTCCGACGAGGCGCTGAACTTTGCCTTCCTGGCCTACGCCACCGACGGCCGGGGAGCGGCCTTCGCCGACCTCACCTACAGCTTTTACCCCGTGTTCTGCGACCTGTATCACATCCAGGCTGACGTGATCCCCCTGAAGGAGGACTTCTCCCTGGACCCCAGAGATTACTATGGGCGGAACCAGACCATTGTGATCGCCAACCCCAACGCCCCCACCGGCCTGGCCCTGAGCCGGGACGAGATTGAGGGGATCGTGAAGGCCAACCCGGACAGCGTGGTGGTCATCGACGAGGCCTATGTGGACTTCGGCGGGGAGAGCTGCGTGCCCCTCACCCAAAAGTACCCCAATCTGCTGGTGGTCCAGACCTACTCCAAATCCCGGTCCATGGCCGGGGCCCGGCTGGGCTACGCCATCGGGGACGCCTCCCTCATCCAGGACCTGGAGACCATCAAGTTCTCCACCAACCCCTTCAACGTGAACCAGCTGACCATGAAGGCGGGGGCGGCCGCCCTGGCGGAGCAGGACTACTACGACGAAAACTGCAGGAAGATCATGGAGACCCGGGACTACACCACCCGGGAGCTGGAGAAGTTGGGCTTCACCGTGCTCCCCTCCAAGACCAACTTTATCTTCGCCAAAAAGCCCGGACTGGCCGGGGCTGCCCTCTACCAGGGGCTGAAGGAGCGGGGGGTGCTGGTGCGCTACTTTGACAAGGACCGCATCCGGGACTATAATCGAATCACCATCGGAACCCGGGAACAGATGGACATTTTGCTGGAAAAAGTAAGGGAGCTGCTGCAAGTATGAGAACAGCCCAGATCACGCGTAAAACCAACGAGACGGACATTCAGCTGTCCCTGAACCTGGACGGGAGAGGGGAGAGCTCCATTGAGAGCGGCGTGGGCTTTCTGGACCACATGCTCACCCTCCTGTCCCGCCATGGGCGGATGGACTTGGAGCTGACGTGCCGCGGCGACACGTACGTGGACGACCACCACACCGTGGAGGACATCGGCATCGCCCTGGGGCAGGCCTTCGCCCAGGCCCTGGGGGAGAAGCGGGGCGTCAAACGCTACGCTTCCCTGTGCCTGCCCATGGACGAGGCGCTGATTTTATGCGCCGTGGACCTGTCCGGCCGGGGCGGGTACTATGAGGACCTGGACATTCCCACCGAGAAGATCGGCTCCTTCGACACCCAGCTGGTGTACGAGTTCATGGAGGCCTTCGCCGTCAACGCCAAATTGACTCTCCACGTCCGGAAGCTGGCCGGCCGCAACTCCCACCACATCGTGGAGGGGGCCTTCAAGGCTCTGGGCCGCGTCCTCCGGGAGGCGGTCTCCCTGGACCAGCAGTTCAAGGACGAAATTCCATCCACCAAGGGGATGCTGTGAGACATTCGGGAGATTCCGGCGGGGATGCGGGCGGTTTTGGAACCCGCCCCTACGAAATCCCTGACCTGGTTTCGGCTTTATCTGTAGGGGAGGGGCTTGCCCCTCCCGTCTCCCAAGCGGCCTCCGCTCTACAGGCGAGACATTTCAAATTCTGTAACGTGAATTAGGAGTACCTATGTTAGAAGAACAGCTCAACCAACTGTACGAGGGCTACGGCTACCGGAAATTCCGCATGTCCAAGTTTGAGGACTACGACCTGTACGCCCAGAACAAGGACTTTTTGAAAAAGGGCCACATCATCACCTTCACCGACGTGGACGGCTCCCTGAAGGCCCTGAAACCGGACATCACCCTGTCCATCATCAAAAACAACGGCGGGGACAGTGAGAAGGTCTACTACAATGAGAACGTCTACCGGGAGATGGGGGGCACCTTTAAAGAGATCCTCCAGGTGGGGGTGGAGTCGGTGGGCCAGATCGACCCCTACGCCGAGGCGGAGGTCATCGCCCTGGCGGCCAAATCCCTTAAAATTCTGTCGGAGGACTATGTGCTGGACCTGTCCGACGTAAGTTTCATCCGCTGTCTGCTGGGGGGGATGAACCTGTCCCAGGGGGATCAGGAGCAGGCCCTGGCGCTCATTGCCCAGAAGAACGCCCCGGGCATCCAGGCCATGGCCGACCGGGGGATTTTATCTGCCCAGGACGCCCAGGCCATCCAGGAGCTCATGAGCATCTACGCCCCCCTGAAGGAGGGCATCGCCCAGGCGGGGCGGCTGGCCCGGGACAACCAGAGCTGGGAGATTTTAAGGCAGCTGTCCGTCACCGCCTCCATGCTGGAGGCCTTCGGCCTCAACGGCCGCATCCGCCTGGACTTCTCCCTGGTGAACAGCATGGACTACTACAACGGGGTCATCTTCCAGGGATTTCTGCCCAATATCCCCTTCCCGGCTCTGTCCGGCGGGCGGTACGACAACCTGCCCCGGAAGATGGGCAAGCAGGTGGGGGCCATCGGCTTTGCCCTGTACATGGGCCGCCTGGAGCAGTACTTCTCCCAGGAGCGGCAGTACGACGCCGACCTGCTCCTCACCTACGGGCCGGACGCGGACCTGGCCAAGCTGGCCGCCTTTGCGGAGCAGATCCGCGCCAAGGGCTGTACGGTCCGGTGCGAACGGGAGATGGGCCCCAGCGCCCCCGTGCGGTGCCGGACAAAGGTCCGCTACTACGACGGCCTCAGGCCGGAGGAGGTGTCCCTATGATCCAGGTAGCCCTGCCCAAGGGGAGATTGGGCGAAAAAGCCTATGAGACTCTGGCCGCCGCCGGCTATGAGTGTCCCTCCATTTTGGAGAAGAACCGGAAGCTGACCTTTGAGAACCCGGAGAAGGGGGTGCGGTACTTCTGGGTCAAGCCCTCCGACGTGAGCATCTACGTGGAGCGGGGGGCCGCCGACGTGGGCATCGCGGGAAAGGACATTTTGTTGGAGTACCGCCCCGACGTGTACGAGCTGCTGGATTTGAAGATGGGCAAGTGCCGCATGTGCGTGGCCGGTCCCGAGAACTTCTATGACGACCCCAACAAGACCCTGCGGGTGGCCACGAAGTTTCCCCACATCGCCGGGGACTACTACGAGTCCCGCTCCCGGGACATCGACATCATCAAGCTCAACGGCTCCATCGAGCTGGCCCCCATCCTGGGCCTGTCCGACGTGATCGTGGACATTGTGGAGACGGGTAACACATTAAGGGAGAACCACCTGGCCCCTCTGGAGACCATCGTGGACATCAGCGCCCGCTTTATCTGCAACAAGGTGAGCTATAAGTTCAAATACCAGGAGATCCTCGCCATGCGGGACGCCCTGGCCAAGAATCTGTGAGGTGTGCCCCATGATGAAGATATACGACCTCAACCAGGTGCCGGAGGAGAAAATTTTTGCCCGCCAGGAGGAGGCGGTGGACGTATCCGCCCCGGTGGCGGACATCCTCCGCGCTGTGAAGGAGCGGGGGGACGCGGCCCTGCTGGAGTATGAAAAGCGGTTCGACCGGGTGGAGCTCTCCGCTCTGGAGGTGACCCCCCAGGAGCTGGAGGAGGGGGCCGCCCAGGTGGACCCGGAGTTTACCCAAATCCTCCGGGAGGCCGCCGAAAACATCCGCGCCTTCCACGCCAAGCAGAAGCGGGAGGGATTTCTCATGACCGAGCGGGAAGGGGTGGTCCTGGGTCAGAAGATCACTCCCCTGGCCCGGGTGGGCATCTATGTCCCCGGGGGCACCGCCGCCTACCCCTCCACCGTGCTGATGAACGCCATCCCCGCCCACATCGCCGGGGTGGGGGAGATTATCATGGCCACCCCGCCCGGCCGGGACGGGAAGATCCGCCCCGCCATCCTGGCGGCGGCCAAGCTGGCCGGGGTCACCCGCATCTTCAAAATGGGCGGGGCGCAGGCGGTAGCCGCCCTGGCCTACGGGACGAAAACGGTGCCCAAGGTGGACAAGATCGTGGGCCCCGGCAACGCCTATGTGGCCGAGGCCAAGCGGCAGGTGTTCGGCCTGGTGAACATCGACATGATCGCCGGCCCCTCCGAGGTGCTGGTCATCGCCGATGGAAATTCCAACCCCGCCTGGGTGGCCGCCGACCTGCTCAGCCAGGCGGAGCACGACAAGATGGCCTCCGCCGTCCTGGTCACCGACTCCCGAGAACTGGCCCAGGCCGTTTCCCGGGAAATTGAGGCCCAGCTCCAGACCTTGGAGCGGGAGGAAATCGCCCGGGCGTCCATCGAGGCCAACGGCAAGATCATCGTGGCCCGCTCCCTCACCCAGGCGGCTGCGGTGGCCAACCGCATCGCCCCGGAACACCTGGAGCTGTCGGTGGACGACCCCTTGGACTACCTGGGGATGATCGAGAACGCCGGGTCCATCTTCCTGGGCCGCTACAACCCGGAGCCCATGGGGGACTACTTCGCCGGGCCCAACCACACCCTGCCCACTATGGGCACCGCCCGGTTCTACAGCCCCCTGTCGGTGGACGATTTTATTAAAAAATCCCAGTTCAGCTACTATACCAGGGAGGCCCTGGAAAAAGACTACCGGAAGGTGAGCCGCTTTGCCAAGGAGGAGGGCCTCACCGCCCACGCCCGGGCGGTGGACATCCGCTTTGAGAAGGAGGGGGAGGCATGATCGCCATTATCGACTACGGGGTGGGCAACCTGTTCTCTCTAAAGAGCTCCCTAGGGGCCATCGGGGAGGAGGCGGTGGTCACCCGGGATGAGAGCATCCTGGACCGGGCGGACCATATCATCCTCCCCGGGGTGGGGGCCTTCGGCGACGCGGTACAGAAGCTGCGGGACACGGGGATGTTTCAGGCGGTCCTCAACCAGGCGGCCAAGGGCAAGCCCATTTTAGGTATCTGCCTGGGGATGCAGCTGCTGTTTGAAAAGTCCTTCGAGTACGGGGAGCACGCCGGTCTGGGTCTCATTCAGGGGGAGGTGCGGGACATCCGCACGGTGATTCCCCAGAATCTGGCCGTCCCCCACATGGGGTGGAACGGCCTCCACTTCCCCGCGGATAGGCCGAGAAGCCCTATCTTCGCCGACCTGGCGGAAGGTGAGCACGTGTATTTCGTCCACTCCTTCGCGGGCTTTGACTGTAAAGGTCAGTGCACTGCCACCACGGATTACGGCGCGGAGCTAACGGCGGCGGTCCAGAATGGCAATGTGTACGGCACCCAGTTCCACCCGGAGAAGAGCGGGGAGACCGGCCTGAAAATTTTAAAGGCCTTTTGCAGATTGGAGGGGAGAGCATGATCCTGCTTCCGGCCATTGATCTATACGACGGGAAGGTGGTCCGATTAACCCGCGGGGACTACGCCCAGATGACCGTCTACCGGGACGACCCGGCAGCCCAGGCGGCGGACTTCCAGGCCGCCGGGGCAAAGTGGCTCCACACCGTGGACCTGGAGGGGGCCAAGGACGGCACCACCCCAAACTTTGGCGTAATTGCCGCCATCTGCAAAAAAACGGATTTAAAGGTGGAAATCGGCGGGGGCATCCGCAGCCTGGACACCATCCAGAAGTACCTGGACATCGGGGTGTCCCGGGTAATTTTGGGCACCGCCGCCGTCACCGACCCCAAGTTTTTGGAGCGCGCTCTGGACCGCTTCGGCAGCCAGGCGGCGGTGGGGGTGGACCTGAAGGACGGGGCCATCGCCATCAAGGGCTGGAAGGAGACCGCCCCGGAGCGGGCCGAGGACTTCTTTACCCGCCTGTGCGGCCTGGGGGTCAAGACCGTCATCTGCACCGACATCTCCAAGGACGGCATGCTGGGGGGCGCCAACGTGGAGCTCTATCAGACCCTTTCCCAGCAGTTTCCCCTGGACTTCATCGCCTCGGGCGGTGTGTCAAGTGTTTCCGACTTACAAAAGCTGAAAGCCCTGGGCCTGTACGGGGCCATCCTGGGAAAAGCCCTGTACACCGGGGCCCTGGATTTGAAGACGGCTTTGAAGGAGGTGGAGTGAGATGGTGACCAAGCGGATCATCCCCTGTCTGGACATCAAGGACGGACGGGTGGTGAAGGGGGTCAACTTCTTAAACCTCCAGGACGTGTCCAACCCGGTGAAGCTGGCGGACTACTACTCCCGCTCCGGGGCGGACGAGCTGGTTTTCTATGACATCACCGCCTCTTTTGAGGGGCGGAAGCTGTTCACCGACATTTTGACGGCGGTGGCCTCCACCATCTTCATTCCCCTCACCGTGGGGGGCGGCATCAACAGTCTGGAGGACTTTGAGCGGGTGCTCACCTGCGGGGCGGATAAGGTGTCCGTTAACTCCGGGGCCATCAAGAACCCGGAGCTCATCGGCCAGGCGGCCAAGCGTTACGGGGACCAGTGCGTGGTGCTGTCCGTGGACGCCAAGCGGGTGGATGGAACGTACCATGTGTTTTTGAACGGCGGCCGGGTGGACACCGGCCTGGACGCCCTGGAGTGGATTCGCCAGGGGGTGGACCGGGGCGCCGGGGAGGTGGTGGTCAACTCCATCGACACCGACGGGGTGAAGCAGGGGTTTGACCTGGAGATGCTCCGGGACGTGAGCGAGATCGTCCACGTGCCGGTGATTGCCTCCGGCGGGGCCGGGGGCGTGCAGGACTTCGTGGACCTGTTCCGGGCCATCCCGGACATGTCCGCCGGTCTGGCGGCCAGCATCTTCCACTTTGGAGAGGTGGCTATCCCAGATTTGAAGCAGGTGCTGCGGGAGAACGGAGTGTGCGTGCGGCTATGATGGACTTGGATACTTTGAAATTTGACGACCGGGGACTCATCCCTGCCATTGTCCAGGACGCGGACACGGGGAAGGTGCTCACCCTGGCCTACATGAACCGGGAGTCCCTGGAAATTTCCCTGGAAAAGAAGCTCACCTGCTTCTGGTCCCGGTCCCGGCAGGAGCTGTGGCTCAAGGGGGAGACCAGCGGCAACTACCAGCACATTGTGGAGCTGCGGGCCGACTGTGACAAGGACGCCCTGCTGGTGCGGGTACGCAAGGACGGACCCGCCTGCCACCTGGGCACCGACTCCTGCTTTGACGGAAATCCCATTTATGAGAGCGAGGAAGATTGACATGGAAGAACAGTTCAGCTACGAGGGGCTCTATCAGCTGCTCCAGGAGCGCAACGCCCGGCGGCCGGAGGGGTCCTACACCACCTACCTCTTTGAGAAGGGCCTGGACAAGATTTTGAAGAAGGTGGGGGAGGAGTGCACCGAGGTCATCATTGCCGCCAAGGCGGAGGACCACAAGGAGACGGTGTACGAGATTGCCGACCTGGCCTACCACGTGATGGTGCTCATGGTCCAGGCGGGCATCTCCCTGGACGAGGTGAAGGCAGAGCTGGCCAGCCGCCACGTCATCGACCACAAGGTGAAGCAGGAGAAGATGGCTTCCGACTTTTCCTGACCTACTTTTCTGAAAAGAAAAGTAGGCAAAAGAAGTTCCTTTTCTTGAAAGAAAAGGAACCAAAAGAACTTTGTGCGAAACTGCGTTTTGCCTCTTGGGATTAAGAAAGCCTCAGCAAAAAACTGTGCCCCGCCGCAAAGTAAGCGGCGGGGCGTTTTTGTGTCGATTATGGGCCGGGCAGGCGGCGCAGGGGCGGGCCGTCCAGGTTAATCACCTGGTCGGCCAGGGAGCGCACCAGACCCTCGTGGCTGGACAGGACCACCGGCGCGCCCAGCTCCTTGAGGGCGGCCATCAGGGCCTTGATGCGGTCCCCGTCCACCCCGGTGAAGGGCTCGTCCAGCAGGTAGAGTTTTCCGCCCAGGGCCAGGGCCCGCACCAGGGCCAGCCGCCGCTTCATGCCCCCCGACAGGGCAGCGGGGAGGGCGGTTTTTTCTGCCTCCAGACCGGCCAGGGCCAGCCAGCGGTCCGCCTCCCCCCGGCGGGACTTGGGGAGCACGTCGGTGAGGTGCTGCTCCGCCGTGCGCCAGGGGAACAGCCGGTCCTCCTGAAAGAGAAAGGCCGTCTCGCTGGGGGCAATGCCGGAGATGGTTCCGTTCCGGGGCTGCTCCAGCCCGGCGATGCACCGCATGAGGGTGGTCTTGCCGCAGCCGGAGGGGCCGGACAGCACCGTCACCCCCTTATCCGGCAGGGCGAGGGAGAAGCGGTCCAGCACCAGCTTGTCCCCGTAGGCGAGGGTCAGGTTGGAAATCTGGATCATGCCGCCGCCCCCTCTCTTCTGCGCTGGATGAGCCGGGTGAGGAAGCGCTCCATGAGCAGGCTCAGACAGATGACCACCGCCGTCCAGGCGAACAGGTCCGCCGTCTCAAAGGCCTGCTTGGCGTGGTTGATTTCCGTCCCGATGCCCGGCCGGGGGAGGCAGAGGACCTCGGCGGCCACCCCGGACTTCCAGGCCAGCCCCATGGCGGTGGTGACGGCGGAGAGCAGATAGGGTTTCAAGCTGGGGAGGTACACCAGCCGGACCGTCTTTCCCCGGGAAAACCGGTAGGCCCGGGAGAGCTCCAGCAGCTGCCGGTCGGTGGAGCGGATGCCCTGGGTCAGGTTTTCCCACACCACCGGCAGCACCATCAGCCCGGAGATCACCGCCGGAACTTGATTCCGCCCGGTCCACAGGAGGACCAGCAGGATGAAGGAGGCCACCGGGGTGGCCCGGACAATGCGGATCACCGGGGCGAACAGCCGCTCGCACCAGGAGCTGGCGCAGGTGAGGGCGGCCAGGGCGCTCCCCAGGGCCACCCCCGCCGCCATGCCCGCCGCGATGCGCACCAGGGAGGTGAGGGCGGTCCCCCAGAACGCCGGGTCCTGGGCCAGCCGGACCAGGGCGGAGAGCACCGTGGCCGGGTAGGGAAGGAGCAGCTCGTTGCCCCGGCCCTCCACATGGAGCTCCACCAGGAAAGCCCCAAGCTGCCAAGCCCCCAGCCAGAAGGCCGGGGGCAGCAGAGCGGCGATGAACTTTTTTGAAAATTTACTGTGCGCCATAGTAGAAGGAGGCGTCGGGGAGAGCGCCCCCGATGGAGGTGGGGTCCGCGTCAAAGAGGACCTGGTAGTAGGCCTCCAGCACGGACTTCATCTCGTCCCCGGTGAGACACACCAGATTGCACTGGGGGATGGCCGCCTTGGCGATGTTGGCGTTGGTGGTGATGCCGTACTGGGCCACCAGCTCGGCGGCATCCTCCAGGTTGTCCGGGTCGGACATGTAGGCGATGGAGTCCTCATAGGCGGACAAGAACGCCTCTACCCCTTGGGGGTTCTCCTCAATGTAGTCGGTGCGGGCCACGATGCAGCCCATGGCCAGCTCGCCGTCGCTCACGCTGGACCACTCCTCAGACAGGGACAGGGCCTGACGCACGCCGGAGTCCTGGATCATCAGGGCGGTGGCGGCGGGGACAGGGAGCATGCAGATGCCGTCCTCAGAGGACACCATCTGGGCGGTGACCTCCTGAGCGGTCATCCACTGGATGTCCACGTCGGCCGGGTCCACGCCGTTCTCGGTGAGCAGGTAGTTGAGGACGTACTGGGGGTTGGCCCCCTCGCCGGTGGCGTACACGGTCTTGCCCGCCAGGTCGGCCATGGAGGTCACGGTGTCCCCCTTCTCCAGAATGTAGAGGACGCCCAGGGTGTTGACCGCCAGCACCTGGATGGACTCCGGGTTCTTGTTGACCAGGGTGGCCGCCACATTGGTGGCCACGGCGGCGATGTCCGCGTCCCCGTTGATGAGGGCGGAGGAGACCGCCTGGTTGTCCGCCTCCACGGTGGAGGAGGCCGCGACTTTGTCATAGGACTCCGCGGCCTCGTTGTCCGCCATCAGCTTGGCGGCCCCCACGCCGGTGGGGCCGGAGAGGACCATAAAATCGGGCAGGACATAGGCCTCCGACTGGGAGGTATCCCCCGCGCTGGTGGAGGCGGACTGTGAGCCGGAGGTGCTGTCCGACCCGGAGGCGCTGGAGCTGGAGCCGCCGTTTCCGCAGCCGGCCAGGGCGGACGCCATCAGGGCGCCGCACAGGAGCAGAGAGAGTTGCTTTTTCAGTTTCATTTGAATCTTCCTTTCCGAAGTTGTTGATGGAGGTCAGGTGGGGGGATTTCGCCGTCATCTCTCTAAAGCCTTCCCCTCGGGGGGAAGGTGCCCCAGTGCTCACACTGGGGCGGATGAGGGGACAGGTTTCGGATTGGGTTCGTTGTATGAGGGGAATTTCGCCGCCTGCTCTTTTTAAGCCTTCCCCCTGGGGGCCGACTCCCCTTGTCAAGGGG
>ULQC01046872.1_pt1 | contig 13693 bp, 14 predicted proteins | sample 1954091 | NCBI WGS metagenome assembly ULQC01 (sample SAMEA4835645, study PRJEB28245) | human gut metagenome | biome: gut microbiome; material: fecal sample | place: Denmark | collected 2008
CGGATACGGAATCAGGTATTGCTCCCCTTTGTAGGGGCGGCACACTGGGCCGCCCGTCGTATCCCGCCGCTGCTGCGGAACCCTCCCTCTCGCAATTTCAAAACAACCAACTTCAAATCCAAAAGAAATGAGTGTAGAATACTATGGTAAACATTGAGATCAAGGAAAACGTGGCCATTGTCCGGCCTGCCCGCCCCATCGCCGACAGCAAGGACGCCCTGGACGTGATTCACACCGTCCGCTTTCAGACAGGGCGGAACAACATGCTCCTGGAGCGCAGCGCCTTTGTGCCCGAGATGTTCGACCTGTCCACCGGCGTGGTGACCCAGGTGCTCAAGGCCTTTGTGGACGAGAAGATGCGTCTGGCCATCGTGGGCGACCTGTACGACTGCTACCAGTCCTCCATGCGGGACATCATCTTCACCTGCAACCGGAGCAACCAGGTGAGCTTCTGGGAGACCGAGGCCGAGGGCCTGGCTTGGCTGAACAAAAAGTAAGATTCCCGCAAACGCCTGAGCTCCAAGGGGCGCAACCTCACGTTGCGTGGGAAGTGCTTTACAAGATACGTGGCTTCCCTTACCATGGAGATGAGGTGAGGTGAGCAAGATGACCTTGGGTGAAAATTTGCGGCTCCTGCGCAGAGAAAAGGGCCTTTCCCAGGAGCAGGTGGCCCAGACCCTGTTCGTAGCCCGCCAGACGATTTCCAAATGGGAGAACGGCCAGGCGGAGCCAGGGGTGGAGAGCTTGAAGGCTCTGGCTAAACTGTACGGGGTAAGTCTAGACCGACTGGTGGGAGCGGAGTCTTCGTCCGTACCGGAATCCCATCAACCAGATATGAAGCGCGCCGAACTCGCCGACTGGTATTGGATGCTGGTACTGGGGTTCGGAATCAACGCCGCAGTCTGGCTTCTCTTTCTGGCGGCGGCCTTTAGCCGTACAGGGATTCCCCTGGCTTTGCTGGCTCTGGTGGCTGGAATTTGGCGAAAAACTCCGGGGATGTGGCTGGTGACCCAGCTGCTTCTGGTGCTGGAGATTCTATGGATTTTTGGCGGACTGTTTCAGATAGCTACTCTAGCGGCGCTGTTGGGCCTGGTCCGGTGCTTGGTAAATGTAGCATGCCTACTTGCCCTGCGCCAAAAGCGTATGCGGATGCGGTTTCATGTTGCGTAGTGAGGTGAGCATTACGAAAATCATCGGCATCACCGGCCCCACCGGGGCGGGAAAGACCACCGCCCTCAATGAGGTGGAGAAGCTGGGCGGCGCGGTCATTGACTGCGACGCGGTGTACCATGAATTACTGGAAAGCGATATTCCTTTACAGGGAAAACTGGAGGAGCTGTTCGGCCCCCTGCGGGGGGAGGACGGAACCATCGACCGGAAGAAGCTGGGGGCCATCGTCTTCGGCGATCCCGAGAAGCTGGAGCTCCTCAACACGGTGGCCCAGAGGGCCACGGTGGCGAAAACCCGGGAGCTGGTAGAAGGATGCGAGCGCGAGGGGAGACCCCTGGCGGCCATCGATGCCATCGCCCTGCTGGAAAGCGGCCTGAAGGAGCTCTGCCACGTCACCGTCGCGGTGATCGCGCCCCCGAAGGTGCGGGTGCGTCGCATCATGGCCCGGGAGGGCATTTCAGAGGACTATGCCTGGGCCCGGGTGCGGGCCCAGAAGCCGGACGATTACTTTATAAAGGGGTGCGACTACACCCTTTGGAACGACTGTGTCGGCCCGGAGGAATTTGGAGCCCGGGTGCGGGCACTGTTGGAGAAACTATTTGCGGACAAGGAGGTCTGAACCATGAAGGACAAGGAAAAGAGCCGGGGCGATCAGCTGCGGGAGGCCCTGTGCTATGACAAGAAGAACGGCTATGACCGGGTGAACCGGGAGGAACTGGAGGCCATGGAGGCCTACTGCACCGGCTACAAGCAGTTTTTGGACGCGGGCAAGACCGAGCGGGAGTGCGTGGACCGGGCTGTGGCCCTGGCGGAGGCCGCCGGCTTCCGGGAGTACAAGCGGGGTATGGACCTGAAGCCCGGGGACAAGGTGTACCGGGTGAACCGGGGCAAGTCCGTCATGCTGGCGGTGATGGGCCGGAAGGGCCTGGAGGAGGGCGTGAACATCGGGGCCGCCCACATCGACTCCCCCCGTCTGGATTTGAAGCAGAACCCCCTCTATGAGGCGGACGATCTGGCCTTTTTGAAGACCCACTACTACGGCGGCCTGCGCAAGTACCAGTGGGTGACCATCCCCCTGGAGCTCCACGGGGTGGTGGCCCTGAAAAACGGCCAGGTGGTTCGGGTGTCCATCGGCAACGGGGAGGGGGACCCCCTGTTTACCATCGACGACCTGCTGCCCCACCTGGGGGTGGAGCAGTCGAGAAAACCCCTGGGGGAGGCCATCCCCGCCGAGAGCCTGAATATCCTGGTGGGCAGCCGCCCCCTGCTGGACGACGAGGGCAAAGACCGGGTGAAGCTGTCCGTTCTGGAGCTGCTGAACCGGAAGTACGGCATTGTGGAGGAGGATTTTATTTCCGCCGAGCTGTCCGCAGTGCCCGCCTTCAACGCCAGCGACATCGGCTTTGACCGCTCTCTCATCGGGGCCTATGGCCACGACGACCGGGTGTGCGCCTACGCCTGCTTTGCCGCCCTGCTGCAGCTGGACACCCCGGAGCGCACCGCCGTGTGCATGCTGGCCGACAAGGAGGAGATCGGCTCCGAGGGGGTCACCGGCATGAAGTCCGCCGCCTTCGACACCTTTATGGAAGACCTGTGCGAGAGCCGGAACGTCCCCCTGCGGGTGTGCTACGAAAGATCCTTCTGTCTGTCCGCCGACGTGACGGCGGCCTACGACCCCAACTTTGCCGACGTGTACGAGAAGCGCAACAGCGCCCTGGTAAACGGCGGCGTGGGCTTGTGCAAGTACACCGGCTCCCGGGGCAAGTCCGGGGCCTCCGACGCCTCCGCCGAGCTGGTGGCCTATGTGCGGAATGTGCTGGATGAAAACGGCGTGATCTGGCAGATGGCCGAGCTGGGCAAGGTGGACGCCGGCGGCGGCGGCACCGTGGCCATGTTCATGGCCGAGCGGAACATCGACACCCTGGACGCGGGGGTGCCCGTGCTCTCCATGCACTCCCCCTTCGAGACGGTGGGCAAGCTGGACTGCTATATGACCTTTAAGGGCATGAAGGCCATTTACGAGGCGAGATAATCCAGAAATCAGGCAGAGACCCCGGAAGCGGAGCGCTCTGCCTGATTTCCCGTTCCCGGAAAGGAAGGCGGAACCGATGAAGTACCGAGTGGACGACCAAACCCTGGAGGCGGGGAAATTCCTCGCCTTTGTCAATCAGGTCTGGCCGGGGGAGTATGACCCCCAAAAGACCCAGGACGCCCTGGAGAAGACGCTCAACATTACGGCCTATGAGGGAGAGACCCTGGTGGGTTGTCTGCGGATTCTCACCGATGGGTATTTCTTCGGGACCATTACCGAGCTGCTGGTGCTGCCCGGGTATCAGGGGCGGGGGATCGGAAGCCGTCTGCTCCGGCTAGCCCGGGAGCACACCCCCACCTTGCTCTATTTCGGCGCCCAGCCGGGGCTGGAGAGGTTTTATGAGAAAAACGGGTGTCACAGGAGCTTACAGTCCTATCAAATTGAGCCATTGCAATAAAATCCAGGAGGGGCCGCCAGGGCGCGGCCCCTCACTGCGGGGAGGAAAACACTGTGGGGAAACGAATTCTGGATCTGTTCCGCCGGGATGTGGTGCTGACGGTCTCGCTGGTGCTGGCGGTGCTGTCCTGTCTCATTGCGCCGCCCGGTCCGGCCTATGTGGGGTATATTGACTTCAATACCCTCATTGTGCTCTTCTGCCTGATGCTGTTGGTGGAGGGGCTGCGGGAGGAGAATTTCCTCCAGTATATCGCCGCCAAGGTGCTCTCCCGGGTGGGGACCATGCGGGGAATGGCGGCCACCCTGATCTTTCTCTGCTTTTTCAGCAGCATGTTCATCACCAACGACGTGTCCCTCATTACCTTCGTCCCCCTGGGGGTGATGATGCTGCGGATGGCCTCCCTGCGCCGGAAGCTGTGCTATACCGTCACGCTGATGACCATTGCCGCCAATCTGGGCAGCATGTTTACCCCCATCGGCAATCCCCAGAACCTGTACTTATTCGCTCTGTCCGGACTGAGCCTGCCGGAGTTTCTGCTCCTCACCGGCCCCTACGCCGCGGGGGCGGCTCTGCTGCTGGGGGTGTGCGTGCTCTTTGGATACCGCCACCGCCAGCTGTCCATCCGCATGGGGGAGACCGCCCCTCTGCGCCGGGGAAACATCGCCTTTTATCTGGTCCTCTTTCTGCTGTGCGTGCTCACGGTGGCGGGCTTCCTGCCCCACCCGGCACTGCTGGCGGTGGTGGGGCTTCTGCTGCTGTGGCGGAACCGGGGACTGTTTGTCCGCATCGACTACTCCCTGATCCTCACCTTTGTGTTCTTTTTTATCTTTGTGGGCAATTTGAAGCAGCTGGATGCGCTCCAGACCTGGATCGGCGGGGCTATGGCCGGCCGGGACCGGCTCATCGGGGTGCTGGTAAGCCAGGTCATCAGCAACGTGCCCGCCGCCATGCTCCTGTCCGGGTACAGCAGCGACCTGCGGGAGCTCATCGTGGGGGTGAACGTGGGAGGACTGGGGACCCTCATCGCCTCCATGGCCAGCCTCATCTCCTACAAGCAGGTGGCGGGGCAGTACCCCAGTCTGAGAAAGCGGTATTTGATCCTGTTCACCCTCCTGAACCTGGGATTTTTGGCTCTGCTGTATTGGATCTGAAGACATGCAACCCATAGTTGCCCCCGGGTTGATTGTGTTGTCCCGTCAGTTTGTGGTATACTGCACCCAGAACGGGAGGTGGGCAGCATGTCACTGGGGGAACGCATCAAAGCCCTCCGCAGGCGGGCCGGCCTGTCACAGGAACAGGTGGCCGAGCAGGTGGGGGTGAGCCGTCAGGCGGTGGCCAAGTGGGAGGCGGGACAGAGCGCTCCCAGCACAGAAAATTTGAGAAAGCTGGCACAAGTCCTGCAAGTGGGTCTGGAGGAGCTGGCCGGGAAGCCCGCCGCAGCCTGCGGACCCGATCAAACTGGGCTGGGCCGGTCCATCAGAACCTGCTTGCAGAGCGCCCTGTCAGTGGCAGGGGCCTACCTGCTCCTCTTTATACTGGGGATGACGGCGTGGGAGTTCCGCACGCTTCCGGATTGGATGCTGGAATGGCGCTTTGTATTTGGGGTGCTGGTGAATGTTCCCTTCCAGGTTCCGGTGCCGGTGTATGGATGGTGCGCGGGGCTTGCCGTGCTGCTGGCTCTGCTGGGACTGCGGTGGACGGTCTGGACCTCCTTCCTGGCCTTTGGACTTGGAATCCTGCTGGGAGGATGGTTTGGAGACGATCCATCAGCGGCGGGTCCCGGCGGGGATATCCAGGGGTGGATGATCTGGGCCGGAATGTTTCTGGTTGGGCTGGTGTGCGGCGCGGTGGGAGATGTCCTGGTCCGGCGCGGGATGGCGCTGCGCTCCCGGGCAGGGTGGCGCTGGGCGCTGATCTCTCTGACAGCCGTCCTGGCTGTGGGGCCCCTGATCTGGATTTTCTACTGGACGTTCTGAGATAACACAAAAAGAGATGGAAAGTGAATTCACTTTTCATCTCTTTTCGTTTCTTATGTTTCGCTCAGAGGGGCGGTGAGACGCAGGACCCGTTTTTCTTCGGCCAAAGTCAAGAGCAGTGTGGCGTCTCGATTTCCGTTGGAATATTCTGTGATTCCATATAACACGGTGACCCCCTTGCCCTGAGGATCGCCATGGAAGATCAGTTCATAGATCTGGGCGTCCGGGTCCGTCCACCATGCAGGAAAGAGGATACCTGTATAGGTCTCCCCGGAAGCGTGGTCGGTGAGGGTGACCATGTCTCCCTCCACCTGGGCGGTCACATCCAGGGGGGCGGCGCCCTGGAAGGAGGAGCCCTCCGCGGCGGCCAAAATCTCCCCGTCCTCCTGGGACTGGAGGGTCTGGGCCGTCCAGGTCAGCCCTTCCGGGATGCCCTGGGCAGAGGTGCCGCACCCGGTCAGGAGCACCAGGGCAAAGGCACATAAAAGAGTGCGTAGTTTCATTTCAGTCTCCTTTCCAGACGCCGTACTCGGATAGCCAACACCACGCAGATTACCAGCGTAAGCATCAGCGCCCCACAGTAAAACCAGGGCGGAAATATGGGTTCTGGGGTGGCAACCAGGATTGCGGTGGGACCATCCTGGCGGCCAATGATTTCTCGGTAGGCGGGCTCAGTTAACCAGGCTTCAATGGCAAGAAACGCACGAACCGCCAGGGGAAAGGCACACAGGGCCGCTCCTGCTGTAAGCACCCACCGGAACAGCCGTAAGTACCGCCGTGCGGTATTTTTCTGGGACTGCTCCATGGCCCGGACCGCCGCCTGGCCTGCCTCCTCCTTGGTGAGAGTGGGGGAGGGGGTGCGCTCCCCCTGGAGGAGTTCCACCAGGGAGACGTTCAAAACCTGGGCCAGGGGGTCCAGCAGCTTCAGGTCTGGAAACCCCTTTCCAGTCTCCCACTTGCTGACCGCCTTGTCGGTGACGTGGAGCCGCTCCGCCAGCTCCTTTTGGGTGAGATTCTGTTCCTTGCGGAGCTGGGCCACAAAGCGGCCGAACTGGATGTTGTCCAAGGAAATCGCTCCTTTCATTCCCTGCTATCATAGCGCATCCCCTGAAAAATGGCAACCTACCAAAAGTAGAGCAGCGCAGCTGGGCTTGAGAGGGGGATAGGAGCCGCCGGTTCGGGTCATGCTAAAGCGTATCGGAACAGAAGGAGGCGCATAGCATGGAAGAACAGCACACCCTGGAGCCAAGAGGAGAAAATACTGAGAGCCAGTCCATCTTGGAGTTCGGCTCGTCCCTTATCCAGTCCAAGCGGGGGACCATCCATGTGCTCACCATCGTGGGACAGATCGAGGGGCACCAGGTGCTGCCCCCCACCAGCAAGAGCACCAAGTATGAGCACGTCATGCCCCTGCTGGCCCTGGTGGAGGAGAGCGACGAGATCGACGGCCTGCTGGTGCTGCTGAACACGGTGGGGGGCGACATTGAGGCGGGGCTGGGCATTGCGGAGCTCATCGCCAGCATGTCCAAGCCCACCGTCTCCCTGGTGCTGGGGGGCGGGCACTCCATCGGGGTGCCTCTGGCGGTGTCCGCCAAGCGATCCTTCATCGCCCCCTCGGCGGCCATGACCATCCACCCGGTGCGGCTCAACGGCCTGGTCATCGGGGTGCCCCAGACCTTCTATTACTTCGAGCGCATCCAGGAGCGGATTACCCAATTTGTAACAGCCAACAGTGGGATAAAGCGGGAGGACTTTACAAAGCTGATGCTCCAGACCGGGGAGCTGGCCGCCGATGTGGGCAGCGTCATCTACGGCGAGGAGGCGGTGGAGCTGGGGCTGATTGATCAGATCGGGGGTCTGTCCGATGCGCTGACATATCTTCACAAGATGATCGAACAGCGGAAGCGGGCCGAACCGGCGGAATAGATGGGTCCGGCCACCTGAACTGCCGCTGCAGAACAACCTTTGGGGCGGACAGAGATGTTGGGCCGGGCCTGTCCCGCTGGGAGATGCGGTGCGGGAAAAAATTCAGAAGAGAGAGAATAGAGACCACCATAAACGGGTATTTTTTCCAAATAAGAGCGGGAAATTCTGAGTAAATCTGAGAGAAACAAAAACGGAATTCTAACTTGACAAGCAAAAGCACTTCACAATCTGCGGCTGAGAAATGAAATTGACAATTTTTTAAATGAGTGTATAATTTATACAAGCTTTGCCCCTTTTCGGCCAGATTCGACGGGGCAGGTGTGTGTTGTGTTTGATTTTGAAAAATGCCTACTGTTGCAGATTTGAGGAGAGTGTGTGTTTATGAAGAAGCAAGCCCGAATGGGAACCTCGCTGTTCCTGTCCCTGCTGCTGTGCGGATGCAGCACTCTGCCAGCTCAGGCGGCAGAAGCGGTGCCGGAATTTCAGGACAGCGCCTATATCCAGGAGGATGGACGGGTCTGGGTCCGGTTTGACGCCAACGGCGGCTCCGGAACAGTTCCAGACGGTCTGGCCGCTCAGAAGGGGGAGGGCGTAACTCTGCCTTCGGCCCAGCTGACTGTGCGGATCGACGGTGAGACGCTGCGCTTTGTGGGTTGGTCCACCAGTGTGACCGCAGCCCTTCCGGAATATGAGCCTGGCAGCATCATCACACTGGGTGAGGATACCACCCTGTACGCAGTGTACGCCTCCGGAGAGTGTCAGGTCACCTATCGGGTGGACGGCGTGACCACCACTGAAGCGGTAAAGCTGGGAGAGTCGCCCAAGAAGGTCCCCGCCCTGCCCGAGGGTTACACAGGCTGGGTGAGCGGAAGCGGAGCGGTGGTGGACCCGGCCTCCGCCCAGATCTGGGGAGACCAGACCTTTACCGCCTATGAGACCATCACCCTGAACACCTGGGACCACAGCAAGTATATGGACGGCTCCAGCGACGGCCTGTTTCACCCCGGCCAGTACATGACCCGGGCCGAGGTGGCCCAGGTGCTCTACGGCCTGCTGGCGGAGGAGCCGGAGGCCCGGGTATCTTTCTCGGATGTGTCCGACGATATGTGGTATGCCGAGGCCGTTGAGTCCTTGGGGGCCATGGGCATTCTGGACTGCGAGGCGGGTTCCGCCTTCCGGCCCAATGCCGCCATCTCCCGGGGAGAATTCGCCCTGATGATCAACCACTTTATCTCCGGAACAGGAGACCTGGAGTCCTTTGCGGACGTACCTGTGGGCAGCCGGTACTATGAGGCTGTCGGCGCCGCGGCGGCGGAGGGGCTGTTCAGCGGCTATGCCGACGGCACCTTCCACCCGGACGCCGCCCTCACCCGGGCCCAGGCCACGGTAGTGTTCAATAATCTGCTCCACCGGGAGCCGGACGCCTCGGCCATTGCCAGCAACCCCAACGTCCGCCTGTTCCCCGACGTGCCCACCACCTATTGGGCCTACGGAGAGATCATGGAGGCCACCATCTCCCACACCTATGACGACAGCACGGGACAGGAGGCCTGGACCCAGGTGACCGCCGAGCGCAGCGCCCTGTCCGACGGCTATTACCGTATCAGCGGCCGGCTCTACCGGGTACAGGACGGCATGTTCCTCCACAACACCACCGTGGACGGCTTTACATACGACGCCCAGGGCCGCTACACCACCGGTTCGGCCACCCTGGATACCAAGCTCAACAACATCGTGGAGACCTATACCAACAGCTCCATGACCCGGGACCAGAAGCTGCGGGCCCTGTATAACTATGTGCGGGACAACTTCTCCTACCTGAAGCGGGATCTGGTGTCCAAGGGCGAGACCGGCTGGGAGCCCGCCTACGCTGAGGAGTTCCTGCGGCTGGGACGGGGCAACTGCTACAGCTTCTCCGCCACCTACTGCCTGCTGGCCCGGGAGCTGGGCCTGCCGGCCTACACCGTGGTGGGCGGCCTGGGGGCCAGCAACAGCCCTCACGGCTGGGTGGAGATCAACCTGGACGGTACCACTTACATGTTTGACCCCCAGCTGGAGTGGCGGTATCTCCACGACTATGGGCGCACAGGCTATAACCTGTTCAAGATGCTCCCCAGTCAGGCCCGATTCACCTACATCCGTTGACCGGACGACTGAGGGCACGATAGAAATATGGTATTTAGTTCACCCATTTTCCTGTTTGTCTTTCTGCCGGTGACCTACCTGGGCTACCGGATTCTGCCTGGGCTGCCCCTGCGCAACGCCTGGCTCACCCTGGCCAGCCTGGTGTTTTTCTCCTTTGGACAGCTGCCTTATCTGGTGCTGCTGCTCATCAGCGTGCTGATCAACTACCTCTTCGGACTGTGGCTTCAATCCGGGGAGCGCCACCGCCGCCTGGCCGCGGGCCTGGCGGCGGCGGCCAATCTCTCCCTTCTGGGCGTGTTCAAGTATGTGGACTTCATGATCTCCACCTTTAACAGTCTGTCCGGAGCAGAATTGGCCCTCACCGGCATTGTGCTGCCCATCGGCATCTCCTTTTACACCTTTCAGGGCATGAGCTATGTCATCGACGTGTACCGCCACCCGGAGTGGGGAACCCGGAACCCCGGCAAGCTGCTGCTGTACATCTCCTTCTTCCCCCAGCTCATCGCCGGTCCCATCGTCATCTACCACGATGTGGCCGACCAGATCGACCGGCGGGAACTGACTCCGGAGCTGACTCTGTCCGGCCTGCGCCGGTTTATTTTAGGCTTTGGGAAGAAGATCCTCCTGGCCAACTCCACGGGGGAGATCGCCGACGCGGTGTTTGCCATGACGGCGGACCAGCTGGATTTCCGGCTGGCCTGGCTGGGGGCGGTGTGCTACACCCTGCAGATCTACTTTGACTTCAGCGGTTACAGCGACATGGCCATCGGCCTGGGCCGGATGTTCGGCTTCCGGTTTTTAGAGAACTTCAACCTGCCCTATGCCTCCAAGTCCATCAAGGAGTTCTGGCGGCGGTGGCACATCTCCCTCAGCTCCTGGTTCCGGGACTATCTGTACATCCCACTGGGGGGCAACCGGAAGGGAGCGGCCCGCACCAATCTCAATAAATTCATCGTCTTTTTCGCCACAGGCCTTTGGCATGGGGCCAACTGGACCTTTGTGCTGTGGGGCCTGTGGCATGGTCTGTTCTCCACCCTGGAGGGGATCGGGGTTATTCCCAGACGCCTGCGGGAGTCCTGGCTGGGCCATGTGTACACCATGCTGGTGGTCATTCTGGGCTTTACCCTGTTCCGGGCGGATACCCTTGCCGACGCCGGGGTGATGTTCGCGGCTATGTTCATCGGATTTTCCATGGATCCGGCCAACACTCTGGCCCTCATCGCCCTGCTGGACGCCAAGGCGGTGTTCCTGCTGATTGCCGCCCTGCTCTTTGCCTTCGGCGTCCCCCAGTGGATATGGCGGCAGTTTCAGCAGCGGGGCCTGCCTCAGCGAGCTGGTACGGCGGCCGCGGCCGTGGGGTACAGCGCCCTGTTCGGCGTGAGCGTGCTCACCCTGGCGGGGGCCACCTTCAACCCCTTCATCTATTTTCAGTTTTAAGGAGGGGGACAGGACATGACACAAAAGACCAAGGCGCGCATCGCCCTCACCGCCTTTCTGGCGGCATGCATGATCCCCTCGGCGGGGATGCTCCTGCTGCCCCAGGGGGAGGCGGCGGCCAACCAGACCCTGGCCCCCGCGCCCCGGCTCTTTTTGGAGGACGGCAGCTTCAACACCCAGGTGCTGGACGAGGTCACCGACTATGTAGCCGACCACTTCGCCTTCCGGCAAGAGATGATCACCGCCGGAGCCGCTCTGGACGCGGCGGTGTTCCACGTGTCCTCGGAGGAGGACGTGGTGCTGGGGCGGGAGGACTGGCTCTTTTATCGGGAGACTCTGGACGACTATCTGCACACCAACCCATTGAGCGAGCAGCAGCTCTTCGGGGCGGCCCGGACCCTGGCCCTGCTCCAGGAGTACGCCCAGAGCCGGGGGGCCAGGCTGTACGTCACTGTGGCCCCCAACAAGGCCAGTCTCTACCCGGAGTACCTGCCCCATGTGGGAGAGCCCTTGGTGGGGGAGGACGACATTGACCGGCTGGTCCCCTATCTGGAGGAACAGGGGGTGTCCTACATCGACCTGTTTGCCCCCTTCCGGGAGACCGACGAGGTCCTATACTACCACACCGACTCCCACTGGAACATGCGGGGGGCGGCTTTGGCCCACGATACTCTCATCGCCGGGCTGGGCAAGGCCGACCAGGAGCCTTTCTTTGACGGCTCTTACCACATGGGGGAGCCCCACCTGGGGGACCTCTATGAGATGGTTTTCCCCACCGGAACGAAAACGGAGGAGGACGCGGCCTACGACCGGGAATTTGTCTTCTCCTATGTCCGGCCCATCCGCAGCGCCGAAGACCAGTTCATTCAGACCGAGAACCCGGACCGGAGCGGGAACCTGCTCATGTTCCGGGACTCCTTCGGCAACCTGCTGCACCCCTATTTGGCGGACGCCTACGGCCAGGCCGCCTTCTCCCGGGCCATGCCCTATACCATGTCCCTGCTGGACCAGACCGGGGCGGACACGGTGCTCATTGAGATCGTGGAGCGCAACCTGGACTGGTGGGCTACCCAGGCCCCCATCTTCCCGGCCCCGGAGCGGGTCCTGAACGGCGTGCCCCCCCAGGGGACAGCCCAGGCCCGGCTCACCGCCGTGGAGGACGGACTGCTGGAGGGGTACACCCGGCTGGAGGGGCGCCTCACCGGGGATGTGGACGGCGATACACCCATCTATGTCCAGCTGGGAGACCAGCTCTATGAGGCCAGCCCTGTGGGCGAGGCGGGGGAGGGGACGCCCTTCACCCTGTACGTCCCCACGGAGCAGGCCCAGGCGGACACGGAGATTCTGTATCAGTTTGAGGGACAGCTCTATACCACCGGAGCGGTTTCCCGGCAATAAACGACAAATTCAGAAAGGATCTGGATGTAAAATGAAGAAGAGAACCATTGCCCTGCTGTTGGCTGCAACCCTGGTGGGCGGCCTCACCGCCTGCGGTGGGAACCCCTCTGATGCCTCCAGCGCCCAGGATGGAAGCGGCAGCCAGTCTGTCTCCTCCAGCCAGGAGGAGAGCACCTCGGTGGAGGACCGCTCCGCCGGCGGAGATGCGTCTGTGACCACCCCAGAGGACAGCTCGGCCGGAGACAGCAGTTCCAGCGCCACGGCAGGGGACGCCTCCACCCAGGACCAGGAGAACGCCTCCGCCAGCACAACCACCCAGGCCCAGCAGTCCTCCGGACAGCCTACGGTGACCCAGCCCTCGGTCCAGCAGCCTCAGACTCCCACGGTGACCGAGCCGGAGCCCGAACCTGACCCGGAACCTACTTCGGAGCCCGTTGCCGACCCGGAGCCCGACCCCGAGCCTGTGGCCGCCACGGCGGACGCCGCCCGGGCTTACATCGGCCAGAGCGTGTCCAGCATGATCGCGGCCCTGGGCTCCCCCATCAGCAGCTCCTATGCCCCCAGCTGCCTGGGCCCGGGGGAGGACGGGGAGCTGGTCTATGACGGCTTCACCGTGTACACCTACCGGGAGAACGGCGTGGAGACGGTGGAGGACGTGCTGTAAACGAGACACTCTTTTTCTATGACTGCCGCCCGCGCCTGGGAAACCATAAGGTGGGCGGCGGTTCCCGGAACATAAGGAGAATGCTATGCAGAAACGATGGACTGCATTGGTGCTGGCGGCGCTGGTGCTGGTCACCACCTCCTGCGGCCGGACAACCCAGCCCCAGGAGGACGAGTCCAGCTCCGCGTCCAATCCCTGGACCCCGCCGGCCAGCTCCTCCCAGGCGGAGGAGCCGGAGCCGGTGAAGGAGCCCCCGGCCTGGGAGACGGGCCGCACGGTGGAGCACCTGCCGGACAACTACAACGGTCTGGAGCTGCCCATTCAGGGGGCCACCGGCTACACCTCGGTGGAGCTGCCCCTTTGGGCCGACCCGGCCGACCAGGAGGCAGCCGCCACGGCGGTGGAGGAGTGGGAGAAGGCCGAGGAGGAGCGAAAGCGGCTGGAGGAGGAACAGAAGCGCCTGGAGGAGGAGCGGGCCCGCGCAGAGG
>ULQC01081322.1_pt1 | contig 13596 bp, 9 predicted proteins | sample 1954091 | NCBI WGS metagenome assembly ULQC01 (sample SAMEA4835645, study PRJEB28245) | human gut metagenome | biome: gut microbiome; material: fecal sample | place: Denmark | collected 2008
AATATTAAAAATCTTTCTGAGAGGGTTATCTCACAGTATATGTTTACTCAGGATAAAGATTATTATGATAAGCTTACACAGGTATTTACAGATTATTATAATAAAGGTGCATCACAGCTGATAGCCAAAGCATATATAGCTTATAATTCATTTTTATATTTTATTAAAGGAAAAAATGTAAGTGACATAACATTTACGGTTGTAAAAGAATGTTACAAAGATAAGATTGGTATTCCTGTAATATGCCTTGCTGCGTGGCTTAAAAAAGTATCAGAGAATATAAAAGAATTGAATAAACCAGATATTAAAGACACAGCACAGAACATTCTTGATGAATTATGTGCAAAAGAGATAATTTATGATTATTATAAACGTTTTAATGGTGTTCTTAATATACCGTATAATGCCTGTGGTGTTACAGTGATTGAGTATTATGGCAATCCTGATAATAAGGTTGTCATTAATTATAAAGTTAATGATGCTAAAGAATATGCAAGTGCAGTTATGAAATGTGATAACTGCGGAGTATTTACATACAGACTTTCATTGTTCTATAACGACAAGGTTATATATAATTATACAATTGGAACAGACACTAATACGAAGGAATATAACATATTGTACGATAACCTTAATGATGGAGATAATAAGGGCAGATTTGATGCAATTAATGAATGTCTTGCAAGCGAGGAGCTAAGGGATATGGTTACATTAAAGAAGCTTATGGAAAGCTATGCAGTAGAAGATTATGTGACAAAGCAGTTGTTTGTACCAGAGAATATGAGGCAGTAAGACTAAATTCCTGCTAAGAATGGAGATAGTTATGAACGATACAGATTTGATAATAGGAGTGGAGCTGCTTGAGGATAATATACAGATGTGTGTGTATGACAGTGAGTTAAAAGCACCAGTGGCAGCAGATACCGAAAAAGACAAAACTTTATCAGAGAATATAAAAGCTGTTATTAATAAGAAAAATGCCAGCAGTGTAGCTTCTATATGTGTTGTTGTTCCTGATTTTACCAAAGATACACTGGAGATTGTAAAGGAGGAGCTGTACAATGCAGGTGTTGCAAATGAGCAGTACCAGATAATAAGCAGAATAGAAAGCTTTGCATATTATGCGTACAGCCAGAAGAAGGAACTTTATCAGAATGGTACAGTGCTTATGGATTACAATGCTTCGGGAATTGATGTATACAGATTGTACTGCAATAAGATTGGTGATATGCAGTACATATTACAGGAGCATACATTAAGCCAGCCTGAAGGAAGTACAATAGAAAAGGCTTCACATTCCGTTACCTTGTATATGACAGAATATTTTAAGAAGCACAGGGCTTCAAGTGTATATCTTACAGGTATGGGATTTGATGTGGACAGGCTTCCAGATGAATTCACCAAAGTATTAGTTGCAGGAAGAAAAGCATTTGTTGGGCAGAATTTATATGTAAGAGGTGCGTGCTTTGCAGCGTTGGAGTATATATCTCCACAGGTATTTGGTAATGTGTGCCTTCTTACAGATGGCAGGATAAAAGCTGATATTGAAACGGATATATCAGAACACGGACGTCCTATGAAGTTTAGAATTGTCAAAATGGGAACTAACTGGTATATGGCAGAAAGAACAATTGATTTTATTATTGAAGATGTGTCGGTTATAAATTTCCAGATTATATGGCCGGACGGAAAATATATAGAAAAGCAGGTTGATATAAGCTCTATTCCTTACAGGGAAGGAAAGACAACAAGAATATCAATGAATGTAAAGGCATCTTCACAGGATAAATGTATTGTTACAGTAAAAGACCTTGGTTTTGGTGAGATATATCAGGCATCGGATAGTGTTATAGTTGAAGAACTGGATTTAAGTGAGGCAGATGTATGAGTGCAATGATTTTGTGCAGGGGGAAGGTTGCAGACAATCCTTTATATATAATGCAGTCAGGTATCAGATTGTATACAGAAGAAGAACTGTGTTATTATATTTACAATAATATATATATACTTACTAATGATTTTATCAATGATGAGCTTATAACATTTCTTAGGGATGAAGTGGGAAATACAGCACTTGCCCAGAGATTAACCATAATGAAAAGTAATAATGAGCTGTTGGCAAGTATGCTTGTCACAATACTTAAATCAGTTGATTATTATTCTTTGGAACAGATTGAAAAGATAAGCGAAATACTGAATACGCTTGATAATCAGAATGCTTATGAAAGACTTGGATTAAGAGGGGACAGTTTTCTTTCTAATGAGTGCTTCTATAAGGCGGTTGACTGTTATAAGCAGATTATAGATGAATACAGCAATGCTGCCCCGGCAGCGTTCTTAGCAGGTGTGTACCATAATATGGGTGTTGCACTTGCAAGAATGTTCTTATATAATGAGGCTTCATACAGCTTTATGAAAGCATATGAGATAGGACAGCATAAGAATTCATACAAGTGTTACCTTGCGGCAAAGTGGTTTATGGATAAAGACGGAAGTGTTATTAATGAAGATGTGCCAGAGGAGGAGTATATCATAAGAAGAAAGATAGAACAGCTTATGGATAATGCAGCTTATCAGGACGAGATTAGAAAGCTTAATGACACAGAGAAGTATAAAAATGCAGGAGATGTGGCAGGGTATCATAAAGTATTAGATGATATTCTTACCAATTGGAAACAGGATTATTATAAATATACTGCGAGGTGATAAGACAAGTGGGATTATTCAAATTCTTAAAAAATAATTATGACAGTGATGAGGATTTAAAAGACCTTGAGGAGCTTGTGTATGAAGATGAGAATGGATTTAGAAATAAACGTTCTATTAATGATATGATACACAGCTATCAGGTGGGTTCGTATACTGGCAGTAATCATAATGATGATCTGGAAGAAGAATTATATAAGACGGCTGGCAGTGATGCATCTGCTGATGAATCCAGAGGGCTGACAGAAAAGACTAAGAAACAGCAGGCAGATGTGTTAAAGGAAGAAGAAAAATATGACCACCTGCTTAACAGTATACAGGCACAGACGCTTATAAGAACAGTTGATAAGGTTAATCTTGGCGGAGCGGTCAATAATACGCAGGATAATCTTGAAGAGGTTGACACGGCAGGATTTACAGGCTCAGAGGTTGGGAGCTTTGTTAAAAGCCAGTGTGATATTATGGAGGAAGCTTCAAGATATATAGAGAATGCCAAGGTAGAATATGACAGTGTAACTGATTATTATGAGGATATACAAAGAATCGAGAATGCACCGGAAGATATAAAGCTTAAGCTTATGTATGCGGCAGACCGTGTTGATAATCTGTCGGTTGACAGGCGTATTTTTAAATCACCGGAGAACAAGCTTTCCAACAAAGTGTACCGTATGATGGAATCTTATGAGGAAGATTTTCCAGAGGCACTTGTAAAGCTGAGGCACGATGAAGAAGATTACAATACAGTATTAAAGAATGTAAGAATGATTAAGGGTGAGAGGTCAATGTATCGTATAGAGGCAAATGACCTTGTGAAAAAACAGCTTAGAATTAAGAAGTATTCAGTACTTATGCTGGCACTTCTTGTAGGGGTGTTTGTTATATTTCTTCTTATATCAGCGGCTTCACCAGATGATGAACACATTGGAATGTTCATAACAGTTGTAATACTTGCACTTACGCTTTCGCTTGGTCTGTTTGCTTATCTTAAATCAACAGAACGAAAAGTGTATGTGACAGAGGTAAAGCTTAATAAAGCAACAGCACTTCTTAATAAGTACAAGATAAAGTATGTAAATGCTGTAAATGTGCTTGAATATGAATATAGCAAATATGCGGTAAAGAGTGCATTTGAGCTTGAGCAGAAGTTTCAGGCATATGTTGAGATGAAAGATGAACAACGTAAAATACTTGAGATAACAAGTAATCTTAATGAGGCAGAAGCGGAGCTTACAGATATATTAAGACAGCTTGGTGTAATTGATACACATATATGGATAGGACAAGTTAAGGCGATACTTAATCCTAAAGAAATGGTAGAGGTAAGACATAATCTTTCCATAAGACGCCAGAAGTTAAGAGAACAGATAGAATATAATGAATCAAGAATAGAAGATGCAAGAAATAATATTAAAAATGTGACTAAAAAGAATAAGTTGCATGCCAAGGAAGCTATGCAGGTTCTTGAGATTTATGAGAAAAGACATAAGAATAATTAAAATAATACTTGCGAAATATGAGCATTGTGTTACAATTGAGAGTGGTTTTTTGCGAAATGATTAACAATGTGTAAATAGCGCAAGAAGGAGGATAAGATGAAAGAAAGACTTGATGCAATCAAAGAAAATGCGTTGTCACAGATAAAGGCAACAGATTCTCTTGATAAGTTAAATGATATCAGAGTTGCTTTTCTTGGTAAAAAAGGCGAGCTTACTGAAGTTTTAAAGGGTATGAAGGAGGTAGCTCCTGAGGACAGACCTAAGGTTGGACAGATTGTCAACGAAACAAGACAGGCAATTGAAGAAGTATTAGAGGCTGCCAAGAAAGAGCTTGCTGCCAAGAAGAGAGAGCTTCAGATGAAGGCAGAGGTAATTGATGTAACACTTCCAGCCAAGAAAGCTGAACTTGGACATAAACATCCTAATATGCTTGCGCGTGAAGAAATAGAAAAGATATTTATAGGAATGGGATACGAAGTTGTAGAAGGTCCAGAGGTAGAATATGATTATTACAACTTTGAGGCACTTAATATTCCAGCTAACCATCCAGCAAAAGATGAACAGGATACATTCTATATCAATGATAAAGTTGTTCTTAGAACACAGACATCACCTGTTCAGGCAAGAGTTATGGAAAAAGGCAGACTTCCAATAAGAATGATTTCACCTGGACGTGTATACAGAGCAGATGAAGTTGATGCAACCCATTCACCTTGCTTCCATCAGGTTGAAGGTCTTGTAATTGATGAGAACATAACATTTGCTGACCTTAAGGGAACACTTGCAGAATTCGCTAAGGAGTTATTCGGTGAAGATACTAAGGTTAAGTTCAGACCACATCATTTCCCATTCACAGAGCCTAGTGCCGAGATGGATGTAAGCTGCTTTAAATGTGGCGGCAAGGGATGCCGTTTTTGTAAGGGTGAGGGCTGGATTGAAATACTTGGCTGCGGAATGGTTCACCCACATGTATTTGAAATGTGCGGAATTGATAAAGATAAATATACAGGTTTTGCGTTTGGCGTAGGTCTTGAAAGAGTTGCCCTTCTTAAATACGAAATCGATGATATGAGATTGTTATACGAGAATGATACAAGATTCTTAAAGCAGTTCTAATTAATAATAAGTGGAGGATAAGTATGGATACATCTATTAAATGGATAAAGGACCTTGTTTCAGGTTTAGAGTGTACAAATCAGGAATTCAGAGATGCTATGACTCTTTCAGGTACTAAGGTAGAATGTTTTAATGAGCTTGATAAAAATCTGGATAAAATTGTTGTAGGACAGATTGTTTCAGTAGAAAGACATCCAGATGCAGACAAGCTTGTAGTATGTCAGGTGAATGTAGGAAATGAAACTGTTCAGATAGTTACAGGTGCTCCTAATATTGAACCAGGAACAAGTGGACAGAAAGTTCCAGTTGTTCTTGACGGCGGACGTGTGGCTGGCGGACACGATGGAAGTCCACTTCCAGAAGATGGAATTAAGATTAAAAAAGGCAAGTTAAGAGGCGTTGAGTCTTATGGAATGATGTGTTCAATTGAAGAACTTGGTTCATCAAGAGAATTCTATCCAGATGCAGCAGAAAATGGTATTTATATATTTGGTGATGATGCCAAAGTAGGAGAGAGTGCTGTAGAATATCTTGGACTTGATGATACAGTATTTGAATATGAGATTACTAACAACCGTGTAGACTGCTATAGTATCCTTGGTATCGCAAGAGAGGCAGCAGCTACATTCAGAAAGCCATTCAATCCTCCAGTTGTTAATGCTACAGGCAATAGCGAAGATGTTAATGACTATATTAAGATTGAAGTAGCAGCTAAGCAGCTTTGCAAGAGATATACAGCAAGAGTTGTTAAGAATATAAAGCTTGCTCCATCACCAAAGTGGATGCAGCACAGACTTATGACAGCAGGCATCAGACCTATTAATAACATAGTAGATATTACTAACTATGTTATGATAGAATATGGTCAGCCAATGCACGCTTATGATTATGATACAATCGCTGATAAGAAGATTATTGTAAGAACTGCTGCTGAGAATGAGAAGTTCGTTACACTTGATGGACAGGAAAGAACACTTGATTCAGAAGCACTTCTTATATGTGATGGAGAAAAGGCTATTGGTCTTGCTGGTATTATGGGTGGTGAGAACTCAATGATAACAGATGATGTTAAGACAATGCTTTTTGAAGCTGCAACATTTGATGGAACTAATATAAGAAAGTCAACTAAGAAGATTGGTTTAAGAACAGATGCTTCTGGTAAGTTTGAGAAGGGCTTAGATCCAGAGCTTGCACTTGAAGCTATGAACAGGGCCTGTGACCTTATAGAACAGTTAGGTGCAGGTGAAGTAGTTGGCGGTGTTGTTGATATATATGATGAGCCGGTATCTAAGAAGAGAATATCATTTGAACCAGATAAGTATAATGCACTTCTTGGAACAAATGTATCAAAGGAAGATATGCTTTCATATTTTAAGAGACTTGAAGTAGAATATGATGAAGCTTCTAATGAGCTTATTATTCCTACATTTAGACAGGATCTTAACAGAGATGCAGATATTGCAGAGGAAGTAGCAAGATTCTTCGGATATGATAATATTCCTACAACACTTCCAAAGGGTTCTACAACAATGGGTAAGATACCATTTGAGAGAAGTATTGAAGATGTAGCAGGTGAAGTTGCACAGTTCTGTGGATTCTCACAGGCTATGACATATTCATTTGAAAGCCCTAAGGTATTTGATAAGCTTAAGCTTGCGGCCGACTCAGAATACAGAAAGACAGTGGTTATCTCTAATCCATTAGGAGAAGATTTCTCAATAATGAGAACACTTCCTGTTAATGGTATGCTTACATCATTATCAACTAACTATAACAGACGTAATAAGAATGTTAAGTTATATGAGCTTGCAAAGGTATATCTTGCAGCAGATGATGTTAACGAGCTTCCAGATGAGAGAGTTATGTTCACGCTTGGAGCATTTGGAGATGTTGATTTCTTCCAGATGAAGGGTGTAGTTGAAGAATTCCTTGAAAGAATTGGAATGAGAGTTAAGCCGGAATACAATCCAGAGGCAGGAATTACATTCCTTCACCCAGGACGTCAGGCAGAGATTATCTATGATGGAACAAAGATTGGCTATATGGGTGAATTACATCCAGATGTAGCAGATACTTATTCATTAGGCGACAGAACATATATTGTTGTTATTGACCTTTCAATTGTAACTAAGATGGCAAGCTTTGACAGAAAGTTTGAGGGTATTGCCAAGTTCCCAGCAGTTACAAGGGATATAAGTATGGTTATGCCTAAGTCAGTTCTTGTAGGAAAGATTGAGAAGATAATCGAGAAACGCGGCGGAAGCATACTTGAGAGTTACAAGTTATTTGATATATATGAAGGTGCCCAGATTAAAGAGGGCTACAAGTCAGTAGCATATTCAATATCTTTCAGAGCTAAGGACAAAACACTTGAGGATAAGGATATCACACCAGTAATGGAGAAGATATATAAAGACTTAAGTGATAATGGAATCGAACTTCGTATGTAGTGAATATAGAGTGCACAATCTGAATAGAGGATTATTATGGATTTACATGATTTTTATTATGATCTGCCAGAGGAACTTATAGCACAAGACCCTCTGTCAGACCGTTCAAGCTCCAGATTGATGGTTCTTGATAAGAACACAGGAGCTATAGAACACAAGATATTTAGGGATATAACAGAATATCTTAAGCCGGGTGACTGCCTTGTAATTAATGATACTAAGGTTATACCTGCAAGACTTATCGGTGAGAAAGAAGGAACAGGTGCTGCCATTGAAGTGCTTTTGTTAAAAAGACTCGAAGACAGACAGGATACGTGGGAAGTCCTTGTTAAGCCAGGAAAGAAATGCAAGGTTGGTGCAAGGATAGTATTTGGTGGCGGAAAGCTTACAGGTGAGATTATTGATATAGTTGAGGAAGGTAACAGACTTATACAGTTTAGTTATGATGGCATATTTGAGGAAATTCTTGATGAACTAGGACAGATGCCGCTTCCACCATATATCACACATAAGCTTGAAGATAAGAACCGCTATCAGACAGTATATGCCAAGCACGAGGGTTCAGCAGCAGCACCTACGGCAGGACTACATTTTACAAAAGAACTGCTTAAACAGATAGAAGATATGGGAGTGAAGATTGCAAGAGTTACTCTTCACGTAGGTCTTGGAACATTCAGACCAGTTAAGGTTGAGAATATACTTGATCATCATATGCACTCAGAATTCTATCAGGTTGATAAAGAAGCAGCAGATATAATTAATAATACCAAGGCTAATGGTGGAAGAGTTATTGCTGTAGGAACTACAAGCACAAGAACTCTTGAATCAGTAGCTGATGAAAATGGACATATACCAGTTAAGAGTGGCTGGACAGAAATATTTATATATCCAGGTTATAAGTTTAAGGCAATAGATTGTCTTATAACTAATTTCCATCTCCCAGAATCAACTCTTGTAATGCTTGTGTCAGCACTTGCAGGAAGAGAAAATGTTCTTAATGCTTATGAAGTTGCAGTAAAAGAACGTTACAGATTCTTTAGTTTTGGGGATGCTATGTTCATTAAGTAGGCGTTAGATGTTTACAAAGTTACAATTAACTTAATAATACTAATAAATGTGAGTAGTACAGATGATCGCGGCTGCAAGTGTCGAAAGACCGCAGGTGAGGAAAGTCCGGGCTTCGCAGGGCAGGATGCCGGATAACGTCCGGTGGAGGTGACTCCAAGGCTAGTGCAACAGAAATATACCGCCAGTGCTTAACACTTAGTGTTGAGCTTATTGGTAAGGGTGGAAAGGCAGTGTAAGAGACTACCGTGGTATTGGTAACAATACTGGCTATGTAAACCCCATTCGAAGCAAGACCAAATATAAAGCGATACGGCTGCCCGTCGTGCTTTTAGGTAGGTTGCTTGAGCCTGCTGGTAACAGCAGGTCTAGATAGATGATCATCAGTAGTCAGGTCAAAGCCTGGCTGGACATAACCCGGCTTATAGTACTGCTCATATTTTTTTATTTAATAGGAAATTCCAATATAATTTCCTATTAAATAAAAGGCACTATGTGCCAGTTATGCGCACTCGCGTGAACCTGTAGTTTGTCGCAAGCGACAGCACTCGTCGCGAGAATGTGCTTAGCACATTCTTTTTTATAATAGGAAATGGATGGATAGTAATGAACAATAATGATTATAAAGATAACAATGAGAACTTAAACAGTGAGAACACTGTGGATAATAAAAGCAGCCAGAACAGTGGTCATAGAAGAAGCAATGTCCAGCATACTGGCAGTAATACAGCTAACAATAACAGCCGTCACAATGTAAGAGAGGGAAGTAACAATAATTCAGAACATCACAGCAGCAATAGTAGTGAAGGACACCACAGCCACCATAGCAGTGGGGAACATCACAGCCACAGTGGTAAGAAGAGATTAACAAAACAGCAGAAAAAGAAACGTACTATAACAATTGTTTCAATAGTAGCTGCGGTTGTTGTTATTATAGGAATTATGGGTGTTAAAGGCTTATCTGATGCCAAGGGAATGTTAAAGAATGCTAATGAATTAAAGACAGAGATGAATGATATGCTTGGAGCTGTAAAAGCCCAGGATGCTGAGGCAGCTAATACAGCAGTATTAAAGCTTGACAATACAACTTATAAGATAAGCAAGACATTATCAAGCCCATTGTGGAAGATGGCAAGCCACATTCCGGTTGCAGGAAAGTATGTTAAGTCAGTAGATACACTTATAGGACTTGTTGAAGATGCATCAGATGATATTATAAAGCCGGCAGTAGCAACAATATCAGAATACCCTATGTCAGGTCTTAAAGTAGGTGATGGTTTTAGTGTAACAACAATTAATGCCTATCTTGATCTTTTAGAGCAGATACAGCCAGTGGTTAATAATATGACTGCTAAGATGAACAAGGTTGAACTTCCGGGAAGTATGGGAACAATGATATCTTCTTATAGTGATAAGATAACATCACTTATGAGTATGTACACAGATTATGAAGATTACATTCCATTAATGAAAGCATTTATCGGCGATGGAAGTGATAAGGTATATCTTCTTGCTGCACAGAATACAGCAGAGATAAGAGCTGCAGGTGGTTTCCCAGGTTCAATCGGAACAATAAGGGTTGAAGATGGTGTAATGTCAATTGGAGATTTTAATCCTGTTAATGATGTATTGGCAACATATCCACCAGATGAAGCTAATGTTACAAGAAAAGAATTAAAGATATTTAATGATACGTTAATCTATTCAAGAGATGCAAGTTTTAACCCTGATTTTGAAAGAGCTGCTCAGATATGGGCTTTGGCTTATGAAGCTAAGCACGGTGAGAGCGTTGATGGTGTGCTCTCACTTACACCGACTATTATACAGAAGGTTCTTAGAATATCAGGACCAATTACACTTCCTGATGGAACAGAGCTTAATGGTGATAATGCCGTATCAGTATTACAGTATGAGCTTTATTATAAATATCTTAGCGACAGAGGTACTAATGTTGATTATAATGAAGCTAATGAATATGTCGATGGTCTTTTTGCAGAGACAGCCAAGCAGGCAATGGCAGTATTGGTATCAGGCTTTGATTTTAAGAGAATTAATGAATATGTAGATATGTTTAATGAGGGTGTTGAGGAGAACACAATTATGCTCTGGTTCGTAGATGAGCAGGAAGAGCAGTATGCTAAGGACGCAGGTTGTTCAGGAAATCTTAATGATGACCCGGCTAATCCAGAAGCAGGAGTATTCTTCAGCTTATATGAGCCTTGTAAATTAGGCTGGTTCTTAAATATTGATACAGAGATGAGTGAGCCTGTTATTAATGCAGATGGAACAAGAAGCTATGATATTACTGTGACATTAACTAATACAATTAAAAGAAGCAATATAACAAGAGCAGGTGGTTATATTCTTGGTGGATTCGATGGTGGAATAAGAGGATTTGTTCATTTATTTGCACCAGCAGGTGGTACTATAGGTAACTTTGAGACTAATAATGGCCTTAAGATAACAACTGATGAGTATGATAATCTTGAAGTTGGTTATAATGTTGATCTTGTAGTAGAAGCAGGTTCACCACAGGTAATAAAGTATACAGTAACAACAGCAGAAGGCGTTGATACACCACTTAAGATTCGCACAACACCTACATTACAGGCATACAGATAAAACAAGTAAGTATCGAATATTTTAGAAAGTGTTATGAAGGCAGGTTGTAGTGTATACAGCCTGTTGATTATATGGTATATATGAAATAAAAGGGGATGTGAAAAAACTCGATTGAGTTTTTTTACATCCCCAAAAAATGTTCGAAAATTACCCATGGTATATCAGAAGTTTCATCGTCAGCACTTGAAAAATACAATTTCTTTCCATAAGAAAATCTGTAGATGAGATATGTTGACGATTTCGCAACCTGTTTGTAACGTCCGGAAATTTTTTGATACAATACCGTATTAAGTGTATTGTCATTATGCTTTTCCATATAGGTTCTGCCATTTGATTTGAACGTCCGCGATGATGCCTGCACCGTTGTCGTCCTGACATTGGTTATCGCAAAACATCCCAAAACCATAAACAATAACAACAGACATAGTTTCAAATGCTTTCTCTTTGTGTTTTTCATTTTCTTTTTTCTTTTTCGTATTCTTTCAGTTCTTTCAGAGCCTTCTCACCCTGTGGGTAAAGAATGATGATATTAAAGATCGTCATCAGTCCGATTCCAACATCACCAAGATCCCACACAAATGTATATGCTGCAAGGCCGCCGATGAACAGCATCACAAGTGCCAGTACTTTGTATGCAGTCTGTGAAGCCCAGTTATCTCCGAAAAGATATGCAACATTGCATCTCGCATAAAAAAGGATGCCCAGAAACGTCGAAAAACTGAATAAAAACAGCGTCGCCGCAATAAAGATCACACCAAAACGGCCAAGATGATGTTCCATTGCTGTCTGCAGAAGATCCATTCCGGAAAGTCCTGTAACTTTTTCTTCCGGCGCAAGCAGCATGATAAATGCTGTACAGCTGCAGATCACGATCGTATCCACAAATACCCCGAGCGCCTGTACCAATCCGGCTTTGACCGGCTGGTCACATTCTGCCGCTGCTGCCGCACACGGAGCAGATCCGGAACCTGCTTCATTCGAAAACAGTCCACGTTTGATTCCATTCATTAGGACTGCGCCAAAACCGCCGGCTGCTGCCTGTCGGAATCCAAATGCTTCCTCAAAAATTCTTGCAAAAACACCCGGCAAACTTCCAAGATTCATCACAATGATCAGAATCGTGATTGCAAAATAGCATACCGCCATGACCGGCACTACCATATCCAGGATCTTAACTGTCGCATCTTTACGAAGCACTATCACAGCAGCCACAGCAACAAGTACTACCGTCATATAGATCGGCGGAATGGAAAATGCATTTTTAAATGAAGAAACAACAGAATTGCTGATCACTTGACTGATACCGCACCAGCAGATCAGACCGGAGATTGCAAACAACACAGAAATCACCACTTTGTTTCTCTTTTTCTTCTGTTTTTCTTCTACATATGCATGAATATAATACGCCGGACCGCCGCGGTAACCTCCGTACAGCGGATCTTTTTCTTTATAAAGCTGTGCCAGTGTCGCTTCAATAAAAGCTGTTGATGAACCGATAATTGCCGTCACCCACATCCAGAAAACCGCACCGGCGCCGCCTGCCGAAATTGCCGCAACAACACCGACCAGATTTCCCATACCGACACGGGTTGCAGTCGAAACGATCAGTGTCTGAAATGAAGACAGACTGTTTTTTTCTTGTTTCTTCTCAACCAGTGCCTGCACCATATCCGGGAACAGGCGAATCGGCAGAAAACGCGTCCGAACCGTAAAATAAATTCCTGTAGGAATCAGTAAAATAATCAGAAGCGAAATCCCCAGAGTGTTGCCGCCCGGCAGTGGAATCTGCACCAGATCTCCCCACAGAAAACTATATACTTTCTCAATCAGAGTAACTATCATACTTTAAACCCTCTTCCATACTCACAACATCCGGGATACATGCTGCTCACGTCATCTCCAACAGCCTGATTCCCGGACAAATTCCATAATAGTATAGCCCATATTAACCCTTAAACGCAAGTATTTTTAGGGTTTAAAGTCAAAAACTTTAAATAATTAAAGCTTTCAACTATGTTTGAAGCCTACAGCATCGTTTAACATGGAATTTCATCAAGTATTGTTTGCATTATCTAAATACCATTGGTTCACTGGTAACTAAGTATGTACCGGATTATCTGAATGAAATCGTTGAGCAGCTA
>ULQC01021075.1_pt1 | contig 13582 bp, 14 predicted proteins | sample 1954091 | NCBI WGS metagenome assembly ULQC01 (sample SAMEA4835645, study PRJEB28245) | human gut metagenome | biome: gut microbiome; material: fecal sample | place: Denmark | collected 2008
GTAATATATATTAAATTTAGGAGGAGTGCGACGTGAGGGAAAAACTCAAAATTTTCTTTAAAAAAGCCAAGTTTTTGCCTTCTCATGATGGTGATTTAAAAAAAAATCATAAAAAAGACTGCTTGATGTTTTTAGCCGTTTTTATAGTTATGACAGGCTTTGCGCTGATTTTTCGAACGGTTGTTCAAAACCCCGATTTAAATATAACCATGTTCTATATATTAGGAAACTTTCTGGTTGCCAGATATACATCCGGGTATATATTCGGCTTTTTTTATGCTATTTTCAGCGTATTGACGATAAACTTTCTGTTTACATATCCGTATCATGCATTCAACCTTACCTTAGACGGATATCCTATAACTTTCTTTTGCATGTTGGCAATTTGTGTGGCGACTTCAGTTCTGACGACTAATCTGAAGGAACAAGCAAAGGTTTTGGTAATGCAAGAAGAAGAATTGATGGAAGCGCAAAAGGAAAAGATGCGGGCAAACCTTCTTCGAGCGGTGTCCCATGATATAAGGACCCCTTTGACAGGCATTATAGGTAACAGCGAGTCGTATTTGGAAATGGAAAAAGAGCTTACGGATGAAGAAAAGAGAAGTATAATAGAGAACATTGAAAATGATGCTAACTGGTTGCTCAATATGGTGGAAAATCTGCTAACCGTTACACGAATCAATAATGAAACATCAAGAGTAAATAAAACCCTTGAAGCAGTGGACGAGGTGGTCTCTTCTGCAATAGTGCGATTTAAAAAAAGATTTCCTGAAGCTTCGGTAAAAGTAACTTTGCCGGATGATTTGGTGATGGTCATGATGGATGCAATGCTGATAGAGCAAGTGCTGATAAACATATTGCAAAATGCACAGACTCATTCTAACAGCGTAAAACCTTTGGAAGTTACGGTAAAAGAAAACGAGTCAGATGTGATATTTTCGGTGAAGGATTACGGCATAGGCATCGATCCCAGCAGACTGGAAAGCATATTTGACGGCGAAGGCGCATATAGGAAGGAATCAAGCACTGATGGCAGCAAAGGCATGGGCATAGGCTTATCTATTTGCAAAACTATTGTCTTAGCTCATGGAGGAAAAATAAAAGCGGAAAATCACGGGCATGGAACGACTTTTTCGTTTTCATTGCCTAGAGAAACGGAGGAAAAAATATGATACAGAAAGTTACTGTACTTATTATAGAAGACGAACGAAGCATATGCGATTTTATGGCCAAAACTTTAAATGCGCATGATTATAGAACTATAACTGCTCAGACCGGCAGAGATGGGCTTGCATTCTTGACTTCTGCTCTTCCGGATTTGGTGTTACTTGATTTGGGACTTCCGGATATGGACGGTATAGATATAATAAAGGAGACTCGTCAATGGTCAAGTGTACCTATAATAGTCATATCTGCCAGAAACCAAGAAAAAGAAAAAGTAGGCGCATTGGATATAGGCGCAGATGATTATATAACTAAACCCTTTGGCACTTTTGAACTGTTGGCCAGAATAAGGACTGCAATAAGGCATAGCAACAAGATTTTAGATGACCATGTCAATAATAACAGACCGTATTCTGCCGGCGGATTAGTTGTGGATTTTGAAAAGAGAAGAGTGACTGTAAATGGACGAGAAGTACATCTCACAAGAGTTGAATATAAAATAGTGTCTCTTCTGGCTAAAAACTCAGGTAAGGTGATAACATACGATACTATAATAAATGAAGTTTGGGGTCCTTATGCTGATGACAATAATAGAATTTTGAGGGTAAATATGGCCAATATCAGACGAAAGATAGAGGCAACGCCCGGTGAGCCTAAATACATATTCACCGAGCTGGGCGTAGGATATAGGATGCTTGAAGATGAAAATTTAAGCTGAAACATATAAAAAGTAGTAAGGAGAAAATAGTTTTTAATGGTATTCAGCAGTTTACAGTTTATATTTGTTTATCTACCTGTTTTTTTGATAATATATTTTTCCATACCGAGAATGTGGAGAAATTTTTGGATATTTATTGGAAGTATAGCTTTTTATGCATTTGGTACATGGGACAAGCCCCAATATACCATGCTTTTGGTTTTGTCGGTAATAGTGAATTTTATTTTGGGCAAGGCAATTGCCAAAACGCATAGTAAGGGCATTTTAATTATAGGAATTATATATAATTTGGCCTGGCTGTGTGTCTTTAAATATTCTGATTTTATTTTCGAAAACATAAACAGTCTTTCAAAATACCTTGGCGGCAGTGGCGAACTCTTGGAACCATGGAATCTTTTATTACCTGTAGGCATAAGTTTCTACACTTTTCAGAGCATATCTTATATTACGGATGTTTATAGAAGAGAGGTTCCGGCGGAAACTTCTCTGGCTAACTTCGGTGCTTATTTGACCATGTTTCCTCAATTGATAGCCGGTCCAATAATCAAATACAGAGAACTTAGGGAAGAGATGCGCAGTCGAAGGGCTACTTTTGCTCAGTTGGACCAAGGCTTAAGGCTTTTCACTCTGGGACTGGGGCTGAAAGTATTATTAGCTAATCAAATAGGAAACTTTTGGAGCGACATACAGGCAATCGGATATGAAAGCATTTCTACGCCGGTAGCTTGGATGGGAATTTTTGCCTATAGCTTTCAGCTTTATTTTGACTTTTACGGATATTCTATGATGGCTATAGGCTTAGGCAGAATAATGGGTTTTACCATACCTCAAAACTTTGACCATCCTTACGAGTCTCTTTCCATGACTGAATTTTGGAGACGGTGGCATATGACTTTAGGCAGTTGGTTCAAAGAGTATGTATACATACCTTTGGGCGGCAACAGACGCTCAACCCCCAGGGTATATTTTAACCTTTTTGTAGTTTGGCTTTTAACCGGATTTTGGCACGGAGCAGGCTGGAACTTTATTTTATGGGGAATGATATTGTTTGCAATAATAGCTATAGAAAAAGCCGGACTTAAGAAAATTCTGGACAGGTTTAAAGTTGTAGGTCATGCATATATGATTGTTTTAATACCGCTCACCTGGATGGTATTTGCCATAACAGACATGGGACAATTGGGCGTATATGCAGGAAGACTTATAGGTATAGGTGCAAACGGATTCGGTTCTGTATTTGAAGGAGATGTGGCTAAATTTGCAGATATGTACGGCGTTTTAATGATTATATGCGCTGTGCTGAGCGTGTCGGGACCGGCTAAATTGTTTAATAAGATTAAAGATAATGTACTAGGAGCGGTGATCTTATTTGCTATCTTCTGGGGTTCAGTATATTTAATCCATATGGGATTAAACGATCCATTTTTATATTTTAGATTTTAGGAGAAGACATGAAAAACTTTTTAAAATATTTTTTCTCAATTATGTTGATGTGCTCATGCCTTATAGTAGTTTCAATGTTTGCGTATAAAACGCTGTTTATTGACAATAAAACTCCTGATGGGCCGGGGGCTGATAATGTCACCAATGAAGAGGATACAGGCACCGGGGAGAAAAATCCGGAAGCTGCTCAGGAAGAACCGGTGGATAAAGTGCCGGCGCCGGATGACGCCCCGTTCGTTACGGCGGATTCTTCATATTTCAAAGACGCTCTTTTCATAGGAGATTCCAGAACTGTAGGTCTTCATGAGTATGGACAGATAGAAGGCGCGGATTTTTTTGCTACTACAGGGATGAATGTTTATAAAGTGCGCGATGAGTCGGTTGAGGTGGCAGGTGTAGGCAAAGTTACGCTGGAACAACTATTGAGCACTAAGCATTATGGCAAGATTTACCTGATGCTGGGAATCAATGAGTTGGGATATAATATGGAGCAGACTATAGGAAAATACAAGGAATTAGTAGACTGGCTCACTGAAAAAAATCCTGACGGCATACTCTTCATACAAGCTAATCTGCATGTGGCAGCAGCTCGCTCAGATACTGATGGTACTTTTAACAATAAGCGTATAAATCAATTTAACAAAAGCATATCTGAGTTTATAGATAATAAGAAAATATTCTATATAGACGTAAACAGTCTGTTTGATGATGAAAAAGGCAACCTGAAGGCTGAATATACCAGCGATAACACCCATATATATGCTAAACATTATGTTGAATGGAGAGACTGGCTTTTGAGCAAGGCCATTTTACCTAAAGGGGCAGATATACAGGAAGAGGAAGAATCTTCGCAGGATGTTTAAGATGCAGGTACACATCGGGTTAGAATACCAAAAGTTATATGAGAAACAGGAGGAAAGCGATGAAAAAACTGCTTATAGTTGTCGATTATCAAAATGATTTCGTCTCCGGTTCCCTTGGTTTTGAAGGAGCCGAAAAATTAGAGGAGCCTATAGGAGAAAAGATAAAAGCTTATCATAATATGGGAAGCAATGGGCAAGTAATATTTACTATGGATACCCACGACCGTCATTACATGGACACGCAAGAAGGAAAGCATCTTCCTATAGAACATTGCATAGAAGGACAGGATGGTTGGCAGCTGTATGGCAGCATAGCGGATTTAAAAGATTCTAATGACTTAGTCTTTTCTAAACCTACTTTTGGCTCATATGAGTTATGTGAATATTTGCGTAAACACAAAGACGAATATGAAAGTATGGAGTTTGTAGGTGTTGTGACTAATATATGCGTTATTTCTAATATAGCTTTGGCTAAAGCAGCTATACCTAATGTCCCTATATATGTAGATGCCGCATGCGTGGGAAGCAACGATCCTAAGTTGCAAGAAGCGGCTTTAGCTGTTATGGAAACCCTTCATGTAGAAGTTAAGAGGTAAAAATGATATATTTAAATAACGCCGCGACAACTGTTACAAAGCCTGAAATATACTATTCGGCTGATAATGCTTCGGAAGAACAGACAAAAAGTAAAATTGCAGATTTCTTTGGGTGCAAAAATGATGAAAAGGTGATCCTTGCTGAAAGTGGCTCTCAAGCAATAAGTGCAGCAATTAAAAGCCTGGTAGCTCCCGGGGAACATATTATTTCTACAGATATGGAATATGGCATCGTTTTAGATACTCTTGCAGAGATGGAAGAACGAGGATGCAGTATAACATATATACCCCTTAACGCATATGCTGCAGTTAGATATGATATGATTGAGAATGCTGTAAACGAAAAAACTACAGCTATAGTATGCTGCCATGGGTCAAACGTTACCGGCAATATTATAGATTTGGAAAAGATTGGAGCAATTGCGAGAAGACATAAGCTGCGCCTTATAGTGGACGGATGCCAAACTGCAGGTGCGATTGATATAGATTTGAACAGCTTAAGTGTAGATGCTTTTTGCTTTACAGGGCATAAAAAACTCATGGGTCCTCATGGTACCGGAGGTCTTTGCTTGAGAAAGGAATTGTCGTTAAGCGATGAAGCAAAAAATTTAATTGCAGTTCCATCGGAAGAAAAGCTCGGTAAACTCTGTGCCTCTTTGGATTTTATAAAAGAAAAAGGTATATATGGCGTAAGCATTTTTCCGCATAGATTAGCCAAAAGGTTTTTCGAGGCGGTCAAATCAATGAAAGCGGTAACAGTATACGGAGACTTTGGCACTAATTTGAGGATACCTACAGTATCCATAAGCGTAGACGGATTTTCTGCCGAAGATGTTAAGCTTTTCATGAGAAAAAGAGGCATAACGGTTAAGTCAGGTGATTTTAATGCGCCAAGGCTATTAAAATCCTTAGGAAAAGAACAAGAAGGATTAGTGCGCTTTAGCTTTGGCTATTTTAATACAAGACAAGAAGTGAACGAGGCCATTTGGGCCTTAATGGAACTCTTGGGACTTGATGATCTGTATTTGTTATCATAAATTAATTATAATAAATTAATTATAATAAAGCCCCAAGAGATATTCAGCATTTTATTCTTTTTCGTTGAAGGAAAGTTCCTGCTTGTTGAGCTCATCAAACAGTTCTTGCATCCTTACGTCCAATGTGGAATTGATTTCGGCACATGCTTTAAGTTCAAGGTCTACAATAGGCGCATGATATTTTTCATTTTTATATCTAAGCTGATGTTCAAGACTGGCCCAAAAGTCCATGGCGACAGTGCGCAGCTGTATTTCAACAGGCACTTCCTCACATCCGTCAAGGAGGAATACGGGTACTGATATTACCAGGTGAAGACTTCTGTAGCCGCTGTCTTTCGGATTTTTTATGTAGTCCTTTTTTTCGATTAAATGAATGTCGTTTTGCCCAAGCAGCATGTCTGCCACGGTGTATACGTCATCGATAAAATTGCACACTACCCGTATGCCGGCTATATCGTGGATGTTTTCTCTGGCCGAGGGTATAGTAATCTCTTTCCCCAGCCTGTTGAGCTTTTCTTCAATGCTCTCCGGCGCTTTGAGACGCCTTTCCATGTGATGGATAGGATTATAATCGTGACGGACTGCAAAATCCTCACTTAAAATCTCTATTTTAATTCTCACTTGTTTTATGGCTGCTCTGTAAGCATGCCTGAACTTCTCAAATCCTTGCTGCTCTGTAAGGTGAACCGTTTGTGACACTTGACTTTACCCCCAGACTTTTCATATTTACATTTTAATTATACAAGATTATGATTAAAAAAGAAAGGAATTTAAGATGGAAAAAGTAGCTCTTGGAAATACATGCCTTAAAGTAAGCCGTATAGGCATGGGTGTAATGCCTATAGGTCCCAATCAGCTTTCTCTTCCGCTGGAAGAAGGTGCAGCCATCGTTAAATATGCGCTGGAAAAGGGAATAGATTTTCTCGATACTGCTCAATATTACCATACATATTCATATATAAGAGAAGCAATGAAAGGCAGTTCTTTTGAACCGATAATCAGTTCTAAAAGTCTTGCTCCTGATTATAGCGGCATGATGAAAGCCATTGAGGAAGCCAGAGCCGGTCTTGATATGGATATCATCGATATTTTCCTGCTGCATGAGATTCGAAGCGGAGATTTTGAAAAAAGACTGGGAGCGTGGGAAGCCTTAAATGATGCTAAGGCTAAGGGTCTTATCAAGGCTATAGGCATATCAACTCATAATATAGATGTGACCGATGAGATTTCAACTCAAAAAGAGTGCGACGTAGTTTTCCCTCTGATAAATTATGCGGGCCTTGGCATAAGAAAAGGCTCTGAAGCAGGCGACGCCCAAGAAATGTTGTCTGCTATTGAAAAATGCAAGACAGCAGGTAAGGGAATTTATGCTATGAAAGTTTTCGGCGGAGGAAATCTGACTGTTAACTATCAGAAAGCCCTTGATTTTATCTGCTCTAAAAATTGTATAGATTCTATAATGATAGGCTTTGGCTCCTGCAACGATATAGACGATATCATCAGATATATGGAAGGAACCATGGCGCCTGATTATAATCCCGACGTATCGAAGAAGAAAATAATAGTAGAAGAAAGCAACTGCGAAGGGTGCGGCACATGTATGAAGATGTGCCAATCCAATGCTTTGTATTTTAATGAAAGAGGCTTGGCGCAAATAGACGAGTCTAAATGTCTTACATGCGGATATTGCGCGCCTGTGTGCCCTTCCAGAGCTATTATAATGTATTAAAAACGATAAAATATATCTATATGAAAGGAACATTGATGAAGAAAAAATCAATAATAAGCTTGATACTCGTAGCAGCGCTGACTGCTGCTGCGGCTGTCGCTTTCGGCTCCACTGTGACCACGTCCCCATATACAGGTTCAAAGTATACTCATAACAGCAAGTTTGATAACATGCTCATCGTCGACGGAGTTGATGTTTCAGCTTGGCAGGAGGATATAGACTGGGTAAAAGCTAAAACTGACGGCGTGGATTTTGCCATAATCAGAATAGCAGGACGAGGATATGGCGCAGCGGGAAATATGTATGCGGATGAAAATTATGCCGGTTTTATTAAAGGGGCTAAAGACGCAGGTATAATGGTCGGCGTATATTTCTTTTCTCAGGCTGTCAATGAAAAAGAAGCTAAGGAAGAAGCAGAACTGACGCTTAAATATTTAAACGGGGAAGATTTGGACTTGCCTGTGTTTATGGATTATGAGTTCGCCGGAGGCAATTCAGGGCGTCTCACAGCAGCGAAGCTTTCCAAAACTCAGATGACTAAAAACGCAGAAGCGTTTTGCAGTACCATTGAGGCTGCCGGATATGATGCGGGACTGTATGCGAACCTTACATTCCTGAATAACAATATAAACGGAAAAACATTGGAAAACAAATACACCATATGGGCAGCGCAATACTATAAAATGTGTGAATACCAAAACGAATATGATATATGGCAATACAGCTCCAGCGGCGATGTGAACGGAATAGACGGCAGGGCAGACGTGGACTTTTGGTATGTAGATCAAAAACCTAAAGCCACCGCTGCAAAATCTATCGTCAATTGTGATATTTCCTTCGCCAACGCTTCTTATTATTTGTACAATTCAGGCAGACCTATAGAGCCCGAAATCATAGTAGAATACAATGGGACAAGGCTTACGCAGAACAAAGATTATAAGGTAGGATACATAAAAAATACTGCTCTGGGCACGGGATATGTGTATGTACAAGGCATGGGCGGTTATTCAGACTATCAGCTCGTGCCTTTTACCATTTGCAATGAACTGCCGGAGGATATAGGAATTCATGCCAACGTTGATATACAAAGTAAAGAATACGACTTTGGAAATTATGTGACCGGAGTGGACTTTTCCACCGACGTAAAGACGTTTACATCTAAGATCACTCTTGGAGAAGGATTGACCATGAAACTTACCAACGCTTCCGGTAAAGAAGTGACCAGCGGAAATGTAGGGACAGGCATGAGGCTTGCGATTACTGACAGCCAAGGAACGGTCGTAGGTGCTGCTCAGATCGTAATACGAGGCGACTGCGATGGCGATGGAACATGCGGCCTTTCGGATTTGCTTAAGATAAGAAAACAAATAGTAGGCCTTGAAAAATATGGAGGCGCTCAGCTTAAAGGACTCGACGCCAACAAGGATGATTCCGTAGGACTGGCTGACTTACTGGCCTTCAGGAAACACATAGTAGGAATAGATACCATAGAAAACTAGAAGGGATATTTTATGAAAAAAAGATTGTTATATTTGGTGATGATTTTGACTCTCGTGCTTGGCATGACTTTCACTCAAGAAGGCTTTGGCGCTTCTGTAAGCGCCGGTATGTCAGGAGGCTCATGCCAGGTGGGCAAGACTGTCACCGTGACACTTACGTATTCGGGTGCAACTATGGGTGCATCAACTATCAATCTAAGTTATGATTCTTCTGCGTTGACATTATCTGGACAGGGCGGCAATATATCCATGGCTAATGGAAACACTTTTCTATTAGAGGCTATGGGTACATCTTCAATGTCAGCTACGTTTACATTTACTGCAAAGAAAGCGGGAAACTATACTGTTACAGCGACTACCACTGCTGGAGAAACATGGGATCAGGGTTCGTTTTCCTGCGGTCCTGTTTCTGCCACAATTAAGGTGTCAGAGCCCCAATCATCCTCTGGGGGAAGTTCTTCGTCCGGTTCCTCAGGCTCATCCAGTTCCGGTTCATCGTCGAGTTCAAGCTCTTCCAGCTCCGGTTCCAATACAAATTCAGGCACGCCTAACAGGAGAGGTGATTTTACTGATGAAGAATTGATAAAGACTGATACGGAGGAAGAGCAGGAAGAGGAGGAACCATTAGAGAAGCCTGAGCAAATCGAAGTGGAGATAGGAGACAAGACTTATGTAATTTGCGAGGACATTACAGAAGAGGATGCTCCGGCCGGCTTTAAACTTGCCAAGGCAAAATACGGAGAATGGGATTGGGAAATTGCCGTCTATTCCGATGAAGAGGGCAATTATGTACTGGTATGTCTGATGGTTAAAGAAACTGAAGACAGACAATTTTTCCGCTACAACGAAGAAAAAGGTACTTTTAATGATGAAATTCCGGTATCTGTTGCAGAGTTTATGGAATATAAGAACTTAGCCGCTGCAGCGGCAGCTGATGATGAAGAAGAAGAAAACGACAGCGTTTTAGTTCCTGTGCTTATAGGAGTTTTGATTGTTGCGGCTGCAGGCGTGATAGTTCTTCAGGTTAATATAATCAGAAAAAGAAAAAACAGCGAAGAATGGTAGAAAATGATTAAAACAAGCCACAAGAAGCCGCAAGAAAGCCGCAAGAAAGTATTTCTTGCGGCTTTGTTTAATCATATACCGTAATAAGAACTGAGAAATATTGAAACTGCAGGAATGACCGCTACAGACAGTAATGTAGTCAAAGCTACAAACTCGGCTGCAAGAAGATAATTTTTGTTTTCTTCTTCAGCAATAGCTGCAGTAATTACAGCCGCAGGGAAAGCTCCGCCGAAAATGAGAGCGACTTTAACGCCTGTATCTATCGGGAGCCAGTTGATTGCCAGAAATATCAATATTGGGATACCTATCATCTTTATCAAAGAAGAAATGAAAAGATGACGGTTTTTTATAATTCTGCTCATGTTGCTTTCTGAAAGTTGAACTCCTACTAATATCATAGATAACGGCACAGTTATGCTTCCTATCAATTCCATAGTATCAAAAGCAAGAGAAGGCAGCTTGATACCGCAAAACAGCATTATAACGCTGACTGCCGATATTATCATTGTAGGATTGCATAATTTTTTTAGTATGTACTTGATATCAAATACGCTTTTTTCCGAAGAATCTCTGCCCATGTTTAAAACAAATGAACCGGCAGAAAACAGATAAAGGTTAAGCATTATATTGTGCAAAACCACAAAATAGAGTATATTGCTGCCAAAAACTGCTTGAGTTATGGGGAATCCCATAAAGCCATTGTTTATGCTGGCAAAGCAAAGGACATAAACTCCCAAATCTTCAGAAGGCACAACTTTAAGAAGTTTTTTGCAGATTAAATATCCTAATATGGAAGTGAAAACAAAAAACAAAGCTCCAAGAACGAAAATCTCTGCTGTAGCCATTCCTAAATCAGGATCAAATTCTTTTGATGTTATAGAAGTTATTACCATGCATGGCATGGTAATGTTCATCAGTAAAGACACGAAATATTTGTCTGCACTGGACGGTACAACGTTGGTTTTGCCGGCAGCAAAACCAACGGCCATAATTAAAAAAATTGATAAAACATTAGTTATTATTGTAGTCATAAAGACATTGTAGCATTAAAAACCTGTATATTAAAGCCATAATTTGAAAAGTTTTGGATTTCAGACGGGGCTTTTATACAGGAAGAGTTGTCTGACTACGACAGAGAAGCTATCGTAGTATTGAATCTTAATGTAAAAGGTAAGCCCATCAACGCTTCCATAACCTCTCTTGGAACCTTAAACAGCAGTATAGCCCATCCAAGAGAAGTTTTTAAAACATCCATATTATCCAATGCTGCTTCGATAATTCTGATGCACAATCATCCAAGTGGCGATTGTACTCCAAGCCGGGATGATATAGACATGACTGAGCGTATGTATATGTGCGGCCAAATTTTAGGAATAGAGGTATTGGATCACATTATTTTAGGGCAAGATACATATTTCAGTTTTAGCGATAACGGCTTGGTTTTCCGAGAACCTGTAACAGCAAATTGCATGAAAAAGCTGAGCAAAGAATTCGAAGAAGAGCCTGAAATGTAATTGACCTATGAACAAATGTTCGATATAATAAGGCAAAGAAAATAGGGGGGGAGAAAAATGTACAGAACAATCATTGAATTAAAAGAAGAGACCCCAAAGGAAATAGCAAAAGAAATACGTCAGATTTGTATAAAGGCTCATGATAACTTTGTCGGCAAAGTGCAGATAAAGGATCTTTCCACTAAGTCTTTTGTGTTTGAGGGAGAGGAAGAAGACTATGCTTGCTTAAATATTGGATTTTTAACACTTAAAGAAGAAACCATGTTTAGAGAAAACGTTAAAACCTGGCAATGGGAGGATGAAGAGCCGGACGAGAGCTGTGATTTGATAGAGATATTATCAAAGCCTGTATATTGTCAAGGTGCGTAAAATGGCAAACGGAAAGAAGGAAATAGCCTTTGATCTGGACACAAAAATGCTGCAAAGGTATTATCCGGGACGGGATTGGAGAGCCGCATATAAAGATATACGAAGATTCATGTCGTAAAATGATTTTGAATGGAGACAGGGCTCCGTATATGTATCTCAAAAAAGCAAGACCTTTTTTGATGTAAATAATATGTTAGACGATCTATCGTTCCAGCAGCCCTGGTTATCCTTATGCGTTCGGGATTGTACTGTAACGAATGTAGCCAAGATACATAATCAGACATATCTTTTCAGCAAAGAAAGGCTATTGCAGAAATTAGAGAAAGGTAAAGATGTAAAGGCAAAGACATCTGAAAAAGAAAAAGAGGAAGAAGAGGAAATATAACAGATAAAAAGCCGAAAGGCTCTTTATACCAAAGGGCCATCGCTTGGCGGTTTGATCACTTCCCATGGAGGGAGGTGATACTATGACATACATAACGGTAAGTGATTTATTCACCTATACACTGATGCTCATAGCAGTTATCACACTCTGTAAAAAGAGCAAATAACGAGAAACCGCCAAACAATTAAGTTTGACGGTTTCACTCTAAAAACTTTTTAGGTCGAACCGCCATTCCAAAAGCGGTGGCCCATTTATTAACTAAAATATACCACCGTTTAGAAATTATGTCAAGAAAGTGGGTGTAAAATATGAGAAAGAAGATATATATACTGGCACTTGCCCTGATCCTGATATTCTCACTCTCTGCTTGCGGTTCTGATGAGGAAAAGGACGCAGCAGTTGTCGATATAGATGCAGTGATAGAAGAGATTGATGAGGCGGTATCCGCAGCTGAGCTCACCGATGAGGAGCTGAGCCAGGTCGAGGACCTGAAAGCAGAAATGAAAGAGAAAGTAGAAGCCGCTGATACTGAAGAAGAAAGACAGGATATAGTTGATGAGTATAAGGCTAAGATAGAAGAGATAACAAGCGGCAAGATGAGCACTGAGACGGCCACAGACACAGAAAAGGGAGATAAAGACAGCGACTCAAGCTCACAGCCAGGTGATTCCGGCGATAAGTCGTCAAGCAGCAGCTCCGGCTCATCGAGTACAGCAAGTTCTGGCAGCTCAAGTGGTAGCAGCAGCACATTAGGAAGCGGCAGCTCCGGAAGCAGTTCGGGATCATCAGGCAACAGCTCATCGAGCAAGCCAAGTTCGGGCTCATCAGGGTCAAGCACTTCAGGAAGTTCAAGTGAAAGCTCTGGCGGCAGTTCCGATTCAAGTAGTACAGCCGGTAAGGAGAAAGTCTGGGTTGTAGACCAAGAAGCGTGGACAGAACAAAAGCCAATATACAAGTAACAATATTGGGTGAGATATACAGATGGAACAACATTCACATCATTTGATAAATTTGAAGTATTTGAGAAATATGAAAATGACAGAAATGTAGACGCTTGGGGCTCAGGCGGAATGGAGATCGCAGGATATGAGACTATAGAGCACCTAGAGGAAGGCCACTGGGAATACAGATAGAAAAACATAAGATTAGAAAAGAGCAGCAGAGATGGTAGCTACTCATAAAACAGCATCAACAATCAAC
>ULQC01073224.1_pt1 | contig 13551 bp, 6 predicted proteins | sample 1954091 | NCBI WGS metagenome assembly ULQC01 (sample SAMEA4835645, study PRJEB28245) | human gut metagenome | biome: gut microbiome; material: fecal sample | place: Denmark | collected 2008
CCGGGAACTTTTTTTCTGGGAACTCATACCAGTATCCTCCTATCTAAAAAATGGTGTAGTTAGTATTTTCTAACTACACCACATATAATAACAATTTACGCCTACATTTCCAACCCAAAAACGGTTTTATTCTACCCAAAATCGGTATTTTTTAATTTTAACCAATCGTATTTTCCGTTTTATAGTTTTTAGGAATTACCCCATACTTCTTTTTGAATGCCGCAGCAAAGTTACTCGGTTTTGAATAGCCTACAAATGCTGCCACCTGACTTACGTTCAAATTACTTTCTAATAGTAGACTTGCCGCCTTTTCCAATCGCTGATCTATAATATACGCATGAACCGATGTTCCAAACAGCGAGGAAAAACCCTTTGACAATTTTGAAGTACTAATATTGACTTTTCGCGCCAATTCCTCACAACTTGGTGCCAAAGCAAGCTGACTGTCAATGATTCTCTTCGCTTCTATGATGGATTCTCGGTCACTTCTGGAAATTGCTATATAAGTTGACGCAAGAATACTCAGTTCCAAAATCTCACTCAAATATACAGATAACAACTCAAAAACTTTGCTTTCCAAAAACAGGTATCCCAATCCGCCGCGATATTGCGTGAAGTCTTTCAGTTCCGCAAAAATGTGCTCCATATAGGGAGTAATACCTACTTTTGATATACCTTCCAATAGTTTTTTCTGATAAACCTCAATCTCACCAACATCAAAATAGTCATTCATAATTTTACGGAAATACGACAGTGGTACTTTTACATTTTTGAAAAGGAAATCGTTTTGTTTGGAATAGCACAGATATTCCATTTTCCCGTGTCCACGATAAATACAGGACTCACCTTTTTGTATGCTGATACTTTGTCGGCTATCTGCAATATTCCAGGAAACACCATCATTGAAGCAGAACAACATTTGAATGTATTCTTCGCTACTCACTCCCTGCACGTTCATATCTGAAAAATAATTCATTTTCCAGTCCGAAACAACTGCTCCCTGTTTCGTGACCACCTGTAAAATCTGCCCTGTCCCCATGTCTGCTGGAATATCTATGGTTATTGTCTGCGGTGAATTAGAGAGCAGATCACGATAAAGATTATTCATGTATTGGTTTGTCATGTACAAGCATTCCTCCCGAAGTTAGATAAGACTAATTAAATTTTACAACTTCCAAAGTAAAAAGTCAAATTTTGTAATCATGTAAAAAGCAGACACTACTTAATGTAAATTACAAACTTCACTTACTTCCATTTCTTTCTGCATCTCACAAGACGATAAAGTCACTTTTAAAACCCATTGTACTGACAATTTAATATTAATTCTCATTGTTCTCCCTGCACATCGCTAAATTATCTTATAAATATGGCATTTTAGGAACACCTGACAGTTCGAGAGTTAATTTTATCTGAAGTTCATATTTATCGTGCTTTTATTGCAAGTAATAATGTTTCTGATAATTTAGCTGTTCTAAAGTGCATTTTTGTCAATTGGTTTAAAATTTTTTCCACACTCTGATAATTCCACGACATTAGGCTATCTACAGTACTAACTATGTTTTTACCACAAAAAACTTTATAGGTCAATCTCCATGTCCATTGATCCATCCCCACTTGCTTTATATCGGTAATATACGTCTCATAGCGCAATCTTCCTTGAGTAGCCACCGATATTCTACTTCCTACTGGCGCAACAAGAAATTTCGGTTCTAAAAGTTCTATCAGGATTGGGACATTTATATTCAAATTTTTATCTAATTTATACAATAATTTTTCTTGTTCATCCCTTTTTAAATGTCCAAGTACTCCCATGCACATTACACCACTTATTTTATCTCGAAATGAATATTTACCTACATCTATCGGCAATAGAGAAATTCTCTCTTTAACTTCATTATGCTCCATTAATCTTGCCATAAACGCTGTTCTCATATAAGCCGATGGTTCTAAAGCAATTATTTCTTTATCACATATCATATTAGCCATCTCTATTGTTGTTTTTCCAGTTCCTGCACCTATATCCAAAATGATTCCATCTAAATCCTTAACCATATCAGCAAATTTGTTTAAAACAATTTTTTTGTTCCCTATCTGTGAAAGAGCTGATAAATCATAAAATTCTACTGTCTCTCCGTATACATTCTCAATTTCATTCAATCCCGTCATTCTCCTTTTTTATTAAATGTCTTTTTTCCAAATCATAAAATATACTTTTTATGTCACCAAAATTGTCATAATCAACGATATTCATATAGCCCACTTTCTGACATATTTCAGACCATAATTTTGATACATATATTTGATATTGCGCCATGGACATTTTTTCTGTTCTATTTTGCTTAAATAAAATCTCTAAAGCTTTCTTTACTGCATCCGGCCATATTTGTTCAAACGTTTCTTTTACTGATGGTAACATTACATTTCCTATAGTAACACCAGAGGGTATATTTACTTCCTCTTCTACATTAATACTTAGTGTTCCATATTCATCTCTTGGCATATGCAAGAAAGGAAGCCATATTACCGGACCATGGGTATTGACCAGACAGAGCCGCCCTGTGGAAAATGTCAATTCTATTCTATGATATAAATGTAATGGATGGTCTATATCGTTACGATCCACATTGGTATTCACTATAAATGTTACCGGAACCATTCCAATTATACCACTAATAACTCTGTTACCCCCTCCTGCCATAGAAGTTGTATAAGATTCTGCTACATTTCCCAATTTCCATGTAGATAAGCCTCCCAACGCACACCCCAATATATCTATTCCATCATATAATACATGTATAGCGCATTCCAAGGATGCATTTATAAGATGAGCATGTTTACTTATTATTTGTGCCGCCTCTAAAAAATCTCGAATTGGCTTGATATACCGATAAAATGGATTCAACATAAAAGCGGCACTTCCGGATTCTCTTATACAATTAACAATTTCTACCTCATGAGCAGGATGTTCTAATAATGTTGGTATCCCTTTTGCAAGTATACTTTTAGCTATATTGGCACCGTTTCCACCTCCAGCCGCATTAGGTACAACTACACATGCTGCATCAACATTTTGATTTATTTCTTTAATATCCGTATACATTGGCACATTTAGATTCTTTGAAAGAAGTCTGGATCTATCGCTTCCTTTTCCCAATATACCCATAAGCTCATATTCTTTACTTTCTGCAATAGCTTTCAAATAAATTTTCCCAAATCCTGTTCCACATACTAAAATCTGTTTTTTCTTCATATCTTTCCCTCTGATTTGAACTTATCTATTTTTTTAAGTTCATCTAACACTTGATATTTTTCAAGATAACTTGCCATTGTATAAATTCCATCCTTCCTAGGCATTTCAAATATTGCATTGGCAGTAATCGCTAATATTTCGCCAGTTAAAACACTCGGATTTTTTCCTTCAAAATAAATGCATCTACTATCATTTCCTTTATTTTGTCTTACCCATATAAAAGCTTTTTGGTTGCTATTTTTCTGTCCCATTAATGCATTTACTAAATCTTTTTTTTGACAATGCGCCTTATTTACTATTGAAAATAAACTTACAGGTGCCGCCGTATATGAATCAATATTAAGCATATATTTCCCTTGTATAATTTCTTGAATTTCTTCTGTAACATATGGCAATATAGATAATTTCGAAATTCTTGTTGGAAGATTCAGCGGACTTCTTTTCTGAGCAGGTAAAATTTTTCCATTTCGCACACATGCCATAGGAATTCCAGCTTTATAACTTTTTATTTCTTCCACATAATCGATTGCGGCAGCTTTTGAAAAATTATAGACACCTCCAATAATCATCTCTATTAAGTCATCATTGAAAGCTTCTTTAAGCACAGAAGACAACATCCATCCTGATAACCCCGGAAATATTCCCGAACCAACTATAGCGGTACCTTTCATGCTAGAATTCCTCATTTTTCTAATTAAATGAATTCCTCCTGGGTCAACATACGGAATATTCTCTGCCATTGCTTCAAGTAACATTTTTTCACTATAGTCTGCGGAAGGTCCGATTGCTCCTATTACCAAATCACTTCCTTTAAAGAATTTTCCAATATTACTTTCCTTATCAATATCAAGTTCAAATAATTGGATGTTGGGAGCCATATACATTCCTGTATCTTTTATTGTTTCTATATTCCGTACACTGACTCTTAATGAATAGCCTAACTTACTTAAAACCTTACACGCTGTCACACCAACAGTACCTGTTCCGCCAAGAATACAGATTGTTCTGCGATTATTTATCATTTTCTAGTTCCCTCATAATAATATCAAAAATGCCATTACTATTAGATTCAAATTCTCTAACGTTACCTAAAACAGCCTTTTCCCAAGATTTAATAGCAACTGAATTTCCGTCAATTATGCTTATATCTCCTAAATATAAATCACTTTCTTTTGCTTTAGATGGATTTATTAAAAAAATGCGGTTAATAATAATGTTTTCCCCCAATAGTTCACTTGCCTTAGTTATGCATAAAGAAGCCATTTCGGAAAAGGCAATAATATATTTCTTTTTAACACTTATGTCTTCATGACATCTTTCAATTATTTCTTGCCCTCCCACTCTCTTACAACTTATGTTTGAAGCGCTCAACTTTTCTATAAGAACATCTCTTATTTCATTTTCGTTATCCCCAAATATATATACAACAGTATATGAATTTCTTGTTTGATTTCCTGCATTACTATGCATTTGATTTTTTGAAGGATTTTTACAATCCGATATATACTGAGCAATCCCCATAATTGTTGGCATCGTCAACGATGCCCGTAATATTTCATCAAATCTCATGCCTTGTGCTTCTTGTATGTCACTAACTATGCGCCCAGAAATCTGAGATAATAACAAAGAATCAAGTCCATTTTCTAATAAATTATCTTCATAATCAATATAATCATTTCCAGAAATAGAGCATACGATTTTTTTGATACTTTTAGCAAGTTCTACATATTCCTTCTTTTGCGAAATTAAAGTTGCTTTTGCATTATGCTTTACCTTGATGTTCTTTTGTATACTCTCTGCCAGTCCTTTTCTGTCTATTTTGCCATTAGTAGAAAGTGGAAACCTCTCTACATTTACAAACTCTGAAGGAATCATTGCTGGTGGCAAAAAAAAGGCTAACTGCTTTCTGTATTCTTCTTTCGTATAGGAAATGCTCGATATTTTATTTTTTATAAAAGCTATCAGCACACCCTTCCCTATACTTTGATTATAAACCACGCAACAATCTTCAATATTTTGCATTCCACGTATTGCATTTTCTATTTCCGCAATTTCTATTCTATGCCCATTGATTTTTACCTGATTATCTAATCTGCCTAAAAATTCAATGTCGCCATTCTCTACATATCTTCCATTATCTCCAGTGAGATAAATCCTGTTCTTTTCTTCTTCCACATAAACAAATTTTTCTTTTGTTAATGTTGTATCTCCTAAATAGCCTTCTGCCAAAGAATATCCTCCTATGGCAATTTGCCCCGAAACATATTCCGGACAAATTCTCAATTCCTCGTCTACAACTCCCATCCACTGTCCAAGCAAAGCTTTTCCATATAATATAGTAGGCCTTTCTTCTATTTCATCAATTTCATGATATATAGACCAAATCCCACCTTCCGTAGCGCCTCCCAAACTAATCATTTGAGCGTTGGTCATAATCTTTCTTAGTCTTCCTGGCAGACTAGTATTTATCCAATCTCCGGATAACAGTACTAATCTAACTGTCGGATAACTCTCCGATTTAGACGCAAAAGCATCTAACATTTCCGCCTGCGCTGGAACACTATTCCACAAGGTCACTTTGTATTCATTAAGTAATCTGCCCCAATGGGATGCATCTGGTCCTTTTTCTGGATTCGGTAATACTAATGTTCCACCAACTCCCAATGGGCCATTTATAATAATTATACCTATGATGACTTCTCTCTAGCCGCTTTTGCTCTCTATCATTCCCATCATATAATGAATAAACTGGCACAGAATAATATGGCACATTATCTAAAAAACTCGCTTTCCCCTCATGTGTTACAATCAACCGTAATGCATCATTTTTAGAAATAACCAGATTTATCATTTGCTCAAGTCGTTCAACATCCAAAGATTCTATTGTATATTCGATGTAATAATGCGCATTTATATTTCCCAACTCACACCCAGCCGTTTGTCCCACAACATAAGCTGTTTGTATTGATGTTAATGGAATCACATTTTTTTCGATCATTCGAAAGAAATCTAAAATTTGACCTTTAGCCATTTTAAGAATCCTTAATGTTTCCGGTGCCAATTGTCTGTTTTTAGATCTGTATCGAATTTTCTCCCCTTCTCCCCAAATTTGAATGCCATTCTCTCTAAGTTGCTCCAAAAACTCCAAAATATCGGTATCATTATTAAATATGTATTTACTCATTACGTTTCCTCTAATATATATCTTTCGATTTTGCTGATAGTCGGATACTCAAATAACTTGCCGATATCCATAAAACACCCTATTTTCTCCGTCATTTGGTTAGTAATTTGTATTGCCTGTATCGAATTTCCACCTATTTCAAAAAAGTTATCATTTATATCAATATTTTCAATTTTTAAAACTTCTCTCCAAATTGCGAGTAATTGCTCCTGAAGTTGAGTAAGCTGTTTACAATTATTATTCTTTTTAAAAATAGGCTTTCTATTTTTTTCTGCAACAATCAAAATTTTATGAATATCCTTTTTCCCATTTGAATTAAGCGGAATAGCATTCGTTTTAATATATTCTGTTGGAATCATATAGATCGGAAGATCTTTTTTTAACATTTCCTTATAAAACTTGTCTATCCGGTCACGATACCTTTTTTCCTCTACTAATACAGCACATATGTCTTCTATCGCATTATCCCTTTTAAAAAAAACAAACGCTTCCGTTATACCTTGAATCCTTCGTAATGCAGCTTCAATTTCGCCCAATTCTACCCGATATCCATTGATTTTTACCTGATTATCCAATCTTCCAAGAAATTCAATATTACCTTCATTCCAATACCGTCCCATATCTCCAGTACAATACAATCGTTCCCCAGTTCTATCTAAAACAACAAACTTTTCTTCTGTTTTTTCATTATCGTTTAAATATCCCTGTGCAACGCCATCTCCGGCAATATAAAGTGTTCCCGGTACCCAGTCAGGGCAATCTTCCATATTCTGATCCAGAACATAATACTTCTGGTTTGCAAGCGGTTTCCCATACGGAATACTCTTCCAATCTTCCGGCACAATCTCTGGGATCTCGAAATGATTGGACCAAATACTGCCTTCCGTCGCTCCTCCAAGTGCAACAATCTCAACATTCTGAAACAGATTACGGATTCTCCCCGGAAGTGAAACCGGAACCCAGTCGCCACTCATCATTACCAACCGCAACGATTGTGAAGTTACCTGCCTTTGATATTCCTCATATTCTGCCAGCATTTCTACAAAAGCTGGCACGCTGTTCCATACGGTAATATTCTCATGATTCAACCAGTGAATCCAATGCGCTGGATCTTTTCCATATTCCGGATCCGGAAGAACCAATTTCCCACCTGCGCCTAAAACGCCAAAAACATCATAAACAGACAGGTCAAAATGAAGATTGGAGATTCCAAACGCCGTATCCTGTTCTGTAATCTGATAGCGTGCATTGATATCCAGTATTGTATTCACTGCATTATGGTGAGTAATCATTACTCCTTTCGGCATCCCGGTTGTTCCCGACGTATAGATTACATACGCAAGGTCTCCCGCCTTATTCTCCTGTGCTTTGTATTCAGAATCGGTTTTTAATCCAGACACAGAAATACAATCCCACTCGTGCAGCCATTCGGTATCCTGATCATACGCCTGATTCTGCACAAGAATGATTCTTGTTCCACTGTCACGGAGAATCTTTTCAACTCGTTCTCTCGGATTATGGATATCTATCGGAAGATATGCGGCTCCGGCAAACAGGATTCCATAAACAGCAACTACCTGCTCCCACCCTTTTTCCATAAATACAGCTACCGTCTCTTCTTTTTTTATTCCCATGCTCTTCAACTGCCCGGAAATGTAAAACGCCTCTTCTTTTATCTCCCGATAAGTCATCCGCCTGCTGCACGTTACCAGCGCCTCCTTATCCGGAAATTTGTCTGCCGCCTCCAAGAATAATCCATCCAACGTTTTCTCTTCAAATTCAGCCGCCGTTTCATTCGCCTGACGCCGTTTTTCTGAAATTTCCGCTGTTACCAGACTTGCCGTTTTTTCCTGCATGATCTCCGGATGAACTGCTAGCGTATGAAGCAGGCCGGTATATGCCCGGAACATCTCATCCAGCATTCCCGGATAAAATAATTCGTCCACGGAATCCCAAAACAGGCATAAACAGCCATCCATTTCAACCACCTGATGATCCAGCCACACCTGCGGCGTCTGTGAAATGTTATAGTTCAGTTTTCCAAGCCACTTTCCTTCATTCCACTGCTCCACGCCAAGGCCACTGGTAAACACTACCGGCATAATAGCGCCCCGCATATTTCCAGTCTTTTTCTTTAATTCGCGCTCCAGTTCAACCGCGCCATAAGCTGTATGCTCCAGATCTTCTGTAAGCTGCTTCTGAATTGCCTTTGTCCTTTCCGCAAAATTATTCCCTGCATTCTTTATCTCCAGCAATGTCAGTGTTGTAAAATCTCCAACCAGATTGTTCACTTCCGGATGCAATTGTTTCCGGTCAAACTGCGTCAGATTAAGTGTAAAATCCTTATTACTGCTCCACAAGCGGAGAGTCTCCGCATAAGCACTCATCAAAAGAACAGAAGGCGTTACCTCCAGTCTTCCCGCCGCGTCTTTTACAGACTGCCATTCTTTCTGTGACAGTTTTGCGCTCCGGCGACAGAAACGCTGCTCTGTAATCTGGCTTTCGTTCTTTGCAAGCGGCAGATCCGGTGCGTCCGCAAAAGTCTCCACCCGGTCTTCCCAATATTTTTTATCTTTCTCATAAGCAGAGGTAGACTTTATCTGCTCCAGTCCCAGCACGTAATCCCGGAAAGACAAAGTAATCGGCATTTCCGCTTTTCCATTTCGATATACTTCTGCCCACTCATTTAAGAGATGGAACATACTCCAGCCATCAAAGATAATATTGTCAAAACTGATATGGATTCTATGCTTCTGGTCCTCTATTTTAGTGATTCGCACATCAAACAGAGGCCATTCATCTGTCTGAATTACCTGATGAGACATCTCTGCCCGTTTTTCATCCAATGCCTTTTCTTTTTCTGTCACTTCCAATTGTCGGATATCCGTCACGTCAATATGATATTGGGGAGTATTCTCCAGTATGCGCTGCATACCATCCGGCTGGATAATAACACGCATCATCCCATGCCTCTGTATCAACAGATTCCATGCCGTCTCTGCGCACTCAGTATCAAGGCCGTCTGCATCCAGTTCAAAATAACAGTGCGTTGCAACATTCCCCAATTCATACAATCCGCTTCTGCCAAGCCAGTAAGCATACTGCACATCGGTTAATGGGAACGGATGATATGCTTCCTCCAGATTCGGTTTGATCTGCAGTGTATCTTCTTCTTTCTGTTCGGACTGTTCAATAGCTTTTGCCAGAGATTTTACGGTCAGATTTTCAAAAATCGTGCTGATCGTTATTTTGCAGCCGAAGGTTTTCTGTACTTCCGAGATCAACCTTGTGGCAATCAGCGAGTCTCCCCCAAGGCTAAAATAATTATCTTCAATTCCGATATTTTCATATCCAAATAATTGTTTCCAGATATCTAAAAGCTTTTCTTCTGTTTCTGTCGTTGCCTTTGAAAATCGGATAACCGCAGTTTCTTCTTTAAAATCTTCCCGCAATTGCTTCCTGTTAATCTTCCCATTGGACAATGTTGGGAGCTGCTCCATGAAATGATAGTTCTGTGGAACCATATACTCCGGCAGTTTTTCTGACAGATATTCCCTTAGTGCTCCATTATGATAGGACAGGACAGACGCCTGCTGTCTGCTGCAGCATATACATCTTCCATATCTCTCTGTCACAGCACAGTCTTCGCCCAATCCTGCCTCTGATAAACATTCTCTCCACAGCAGGCAATCCGGGGTAACCAGCCCTGCTTCTTTTCTCTTGTCCCGAATATCCGCAAAACCATTTTCCAAAAAAGCCGCTGTAAGTTCCTGAAGGTATGTCCTTACCACAAGGTCAGTCATCAGCAATATTCCGTTTGGCTTCAGTAATTCCGCTACTTTCTTTACCGCATCCGCAGCATCAATATTTCTATGTAAAGCATTTACCGATATCACAACGTCATAACTATGCAAGGACATCTGCTGCTTATCCATGCCTTCTTCCAGATTCAGCATCTCAAACTCGACTCTCTCATATCCCGCAAGTTCTTTCTCTGCTTCCTGCAGAAAATATTTTGAAGAATCCGCATAAGTATAAGCCACGCTTACATCTTCCAGTGCATTCAAAAACTGTCTTGTAATTGCAGTGTCCCTTGTACCAATTTCTATAATCTGGAGTGGCTCTTTTCTGCGTTCTTCTGCCAGAAGCCTTAATCCCTGCACCAGTCTTTCCACTGTTTCCTCGCAGCCCGGAATCCTCCGAAGCAGCATATTCGGAGCCAAAGCCGGCTCTTTCTGGTAGAATACGTCCAGCGGAACTTCATTCCCAGTAACCATATGCTTCAGATACGGCTTCAGTTTATTAAAATACGTTTCCGTATCTCCAGCTTTTTCCGGTACAGCCACTTCCTTCCCGGTACGCGATAGTCTGCCGTCCTCTTCTCTCAGGATTCCTTCCTTCTTTAAAATTTCCAACCATCTTGCCACAGTATTCTTCTGTGTTTCCGTAATGCTCCCTTTTTCAAAAATTTCCTTCTGCGAAAGAACTTCCTTCTCTGATACAAAAATGCCTAACTCTATGAGTGTCTCCAGCATAAGCTGTACACATCTCTGGTCTGCATAGGCAAGGAAATTTTTGTATGCTGTCTTCCGTTCCTGCTGCATCTGCCAATTGCTGACATCATCCTTCAGTTCTTTCCAGCCCCCGCCAAAGATATCTGTGCCGTACAAATACGTTGTAACTTTAGAATCTTCCTGTATCGGCGCTCCGATATAAGCAGCCAGCGTTTTATTGCCATGACCATCACTAACTGTATCAACAACTGCATGAGCCACACCCGGAAACTCCTGAATCGCATGTTCAATTTCTCCCAATTCAATCCTGTGTCCGCGAATCTTTACCTGATGGTCTTTTCTTCCCAAAAATTCAATTGTCTCATCATCCCAGATTCTTCCGAGATCGCCGGTCCGATACCATCTTCCATACTGATCTGTGATAAATTTCTGCCCCGTAAGCGCAGAATCTCCCCTATATCCTTTTGCTACACCAAAACCGCCAATCCAGAGTTCGCCTTCTGCCCAGTAAGGGCAATCCCTTCCATACTCATCCACAACACGATATGCCTGATATCTGAGTGGCTTTCCATAAGGAATAGATTTCCAGTTTTTCGGCATCGGCAGGGTAACATTCTGATAATTGGACCAGATACTTGCCTCTGTAGCTCCTCCCATAGCGACAAACTGGCAATCCTCTGTCCATGCCGCAACCCTCTGCGGGAGATCCATCCCAATCCAATCTCCAGAAAGCATAACCGCCCTGATCGGCAGTTTCTGTTTCATGGATTCCGCCCGTATCAAAAGCATATCCAGAAGCACCGGCACTGAATTCCAAACGGTAATCTGATATTTCAACACTTGTTCCAGCCAGTAATCCGCATTCCTTCTCTCCTGCTCTGGAAGCAATACCAATGTTCCTCCTGCGCCTAAAATTCCAAAAACATCATATACCGACAGGTCAAAATCCATAGCTGATACAGCCAGCGCCCGATCTGCACTTGTCACATGGTACTTTTCATTAATATCCTGAACCGTATTCCATGCGCTTTCATGCGCAATCTCTACACCCTTCGGAACACCTGTAGAGCCTGACGTCATGATGATATAGGCGCTGTCCTTCGGCGACACCTCTGGCAGTCTCACATTTTCCTGTCCCTCTTCCATACCTTCCATCACAAGGATTTCCGTACCTTCCGGCCAGTCCAGTTTTTCGGATAATTCCCGATTCGTGACCACATAGCGGACTCCCGTCTTCTCATGGATTAACGCTCTCCGATCTTTAGGCTGGCTTAAGCTGACCGGAAGGTATGAATTTCCGGAAAGCAAAATTCCTAATGCCGCCTCGATCTGTTCTATCCCGCGCGGCAGGGTAAGTGCAACCGGGACTCCCTTAATATCCTTTTCTGAAATCCCTGCCGCCACTGCTGTCGCCCGTGCTTTTAATTCCCCATAGGAAACCGATCTTCCGCTTCCCGCATCAATAAGCGCAATATCTTCCGGGCAAACTTCCGCATGGTTCATAACAGCCCAATGCAGGCATTCCACACGCTCCGGCACTCCTGTACGCGCTGTATCTTCAATTTCTCTTTTTCTTTTTTCAGGAAGCACATCAAATCGCTGATTCCAGTCCTTCTTTCCCAATTCATGCAGAAGATTCTCAAAACACTCCAGCATATCCGGGATCATATTCTCCGGGAATAACTTATCCACGCTGTCCCATGTAAGCTGTACGCCATTTTCATCTTCATAACTCTGGAAGTCATTCCACACCTGCGGCGTTTGGGAAATCATATAGGAAAACTGCCCCAGTTCTTTCCGGAACGTATCATTTACCAACGGCGTTCCCAGATTGCAGGCAAAAACAACCGGCGCCACTGCCGATGCGTCTCCATACATCTGTGCAAGGTCTCTCTGGACTTGCACGCCGGAATATGCCGTATACTTCATATCCTCATGGAGCTGCTTCTGGATCCTGTCTAGCAATTCTGCAAACGTCGGATTCCCTTCGCAGTCAATCTCCAGCAATAACAGTGTAGTGAAATCTGCTATCACGTCTTCCAATCCCTGCTGCTCTGTTTTCCGGTTAAAAAATGGAATATTAATAAGGAAACGATGATTCCTGCTCCACCGTTCCAAAACCGTCGCATATGCAGTAAGAAGAACCATTGCCGGAGTTGTCTGGTATTCCTTTGCCCGTACTTGCAGATGAGCCCACTCTTCCTTGCCAATCCTTACAATCCTGCGGTTGAATACAGTCTTTGTCACTTCCTGCGGCCGTTTTGCCAGTGGCAGGCCTGGCCCTTTCGGCAAATGCTCCAAGCGTTTTTTCCAGTATCCTTCTGCATTGTTTCTCTCTTCCTTATCTTCCTCTTTCTGCCGTTCCAGATAAGAAGCAAAATTCCACCCTTTTGATTCTGCCGGAAGGCTTTCTCCGCGATAGGCAGCCGCCAAATCCCTCAATAAGATCTGCAGACTCTGTACATCAGCAACCAGAAGCGCCATGTCCACATGAAGGCGTGCCTTATTTTCAGGAAAAAGCGTAAGCTCTATTCCTGCTACTTCGCCTTCCTCAATCTTTAACTTCCGATGGGATAAACGTTCTCTGACAGATACTGCCATTG
>ULQC01013673.1_pt1 | contig 13472 bp, 9 predicted proteins | sample 1954091 | NCBI WGS metagenome assembly ULQC01 (sample SAMEA4835645, study PRJEB28245) | human gut metagenome | biome: gut microbiome; material: fecal sample | place: Denmark | collected 2008
TGCACAAAGCCATGGTCAATGAGTACCCGTTCCACTCTGTCCTGAATTTGTTCTACAGAAGGGGAGTCCATATTTTCATTTTCAAAATAATCAGATACTTCCTGAGCCATTTCCAGACAAGTTGCATAGCTTTTGGCACCGCTGGTTGCCTGAAAGGCTTTTTCGATGGCATTGGCGATTTTATTGATGTCAAAATAAGCCACACGTCCATCTCGTTTCGTAATCGTTGTAATCATGTCAATCCCTCTTTCTGCCTCATTCCACCTGATCGGTTGTAAGTTTTTTTCTTCCGCACAGAGCGCCATGATTGAAACCATGGGCTTTTCGAATTCATAGAAATACAATATATTGATTTTTGTGCGGTGATATCGTGCATATATTGTATTACGATTTCTATAGAGCGTCAAGGGGCAAAAGTCACACTTTTGCAATTTTGTGCAAGTATTTTTGTAAGGAAGGCATAAAGTAAAATAAGACCAAAAAGGAGGAAAAGTCAATGGAAAAATTCTCCGATTTGCAGGAAAAAGAAGTCATCAACATTTGTGATGGCAGACGGTTGGGCTTTGTGGGAGACTTGGAATTGGATATTCCTTCCGGGAAGATACGTACGCTGATTATCCCCTTAGAAGGCTGTCGATGGAACCCCTTTGGCAGAGGCAGAGCCTATTATATCCCTTGGCGATGTATCCGTCGTATCGGGGACGATATCATACTGGTGGAAGTGGATGCGGACAGCATGGAACGGGATGAGACCCTATAGGACAGAAACTGCCCTTTGTGCTTGACCTGCGGGCATTTCTGCTTTATACTAAAAACCAAAGAAATTGAGAAACACAGGAGGAGGATTGGGCATGAAATGTCCTTTTTGTAATTTTGCGGATACGAAGGTAATTGATTCCCGGGCGCAGGACGATAATTCCGTGATTCGCCGCCGCAGAGTCTGCGAAAAATGCGGCAAGCGTTTTACCACATATGAAAGGGTGGATATGATCCCCATTACCGTCATCAAACGTGATGGCACCAGAGAAATTTTTGATAAGGCAAAACTTCAGAACGGGATCATGAAATCCTGCAACAAACGCCCTGTCACCGCCCAGCAGATTCAGAAGCTGGTGGATGATATTGAAAATACACTGGCAGGCAGCGGCGAAAGAGAAGTGGAAAGCAAACAGCTGGGGAATATGGTCATTGAACGGCTGAAAGACTTGGACGAAGTGGCTTATGTACGCTTCGCATCCGTATACCGTCAGTTTAAGGACATCAACAGTTTTATTGACGAACTGGAAAAAATGCTCCATGAAAAGAACGGCAATTCCTGAGAAAAGAGGCGGCACAATATGGAACAGAAAGTAAAAGCAGTTTTTGCTGCCCATCCTGATGGACAGGAAACAGCGGCACGCATTGCCAGATCGTATCTGGCGGCAGGGATGGAAGTGCTGGAAAGCCAGCTGGAAGGTCTGGAGGAAAATCAGGCACTGGCAGTGGAAAAAGGCATGAGCCATTTGCTGTACTTCCATGATGCGGAACACATTACTATGGTGAGCCTCATGGACGAAATGGGTGGTTTTACTGTGGACATTCTGGTTTCCGATCTGCAGCTTCCCCAATAAAAAATTTTAAGTAGACAGGCAAGAAAGCAAAAAATACCTCATAAGATTAAATTGTAAGTCGATACAATTTACTTAAGGAGGTATTTTTATTATGTGTGGATTTGGTGGTTGCGGTAATGACAGTTTCATTTGGGTAATTCTGCTGTTGTGCCTGTGCGGCAATAACAACAACAGCAACTGCGGCTGTGGCAATGACAATTCCTGGCTGTGGATTCTGATCCTGCTGTGCTGCTGCGGCAACAACAACTGCGGCGGTCAGCTGAACAACTGCGGTAACTGCTGATACCCTCAGGGATCAGACAGTGCAAAAAGCGGGCGGCGGTGCACAGCCGCCTGTTCTCTCAAAAAGAGTGTTTCCTATGCGAAAACACTCTTTTTTTGTTGTTATTTGCGGTGAAAACCCTCCGTGAAAAGGAAAGCTTTCTTTTACAATAGAAAAAGAAGGAGGAATTTTTATGCAGTTACATATCAGACAGAAACAGAATCCAGTTACCCTTTATCTGGAAGGGCAGAAAGATGATTACCTTGCCAGAGCGGCACAGGAAACACCTTTTTATGAAGCATACTATATGCAGTGTATCGAAAGTACCGTAGCCGATGGCTATGAGATGTTTTTGCTGGATTTCAGCCGGGAGAATTATTTCAGAGCCAATGTGGAACGGCTGGATATGGAAAGCGGTAAGCGCTTTTTTAAGCTGGCTGGTATTCATCATACCATTCGTGTGGTACGCCGCAGGAAAAAACAATTGGATTGGGAGGAAATGTCCGCGGCAATGGCAAGGGTCTATGAACTGGACGAAAAAGAAAGACAGATGGCAGATATCCTCTACCGTTGCGCCAGTTTGTATCAAAGCGGCTTTGCAGATTTATTTGCCCGCACCACAGCGAGGTATTTGTTTCACACCTTAGAGATGACCCCTCAGACGTTGGCGTTTTTGCTGAACTTCTGGTATAATTCTTACAGTAGCTTTATGGCGTCTTTTGTGGGGTATGTGCCTTTTCATATCCGGCTGCAAAAGGCGTCTGGTTCGTAAGAAAAGATGAGGTGAAACAGCGTGGGAGCAAAGTGGACAACACAGCAGAAAGAAGCCATTGATGCCAGAGGAAGCGATATTCTCGTTTCCGCGGCGGCAGGCAGCGGCAAAACAGCCGTATTGGTAGAGCGTATCATTCAGCGGATTACAGCCGAAGAAGACCCGCTGGATATTGACCGTTTGCTGGTGGTGACTTTTACAAAGGCAGCAGCAGCGGAAATGAGTCAGCGAATTGGTGCTGCCATTACAAAAAAACTGGAAGAAAAGCCTGATGATGTCCATTTGCAGAACCAGCTCACCTATTTGAGTCGGGCAGACATCAAAACCATTCACGCTTTTTGTCTGCAAGTTATTCGGGAGTATTATGACAGACTGGATATTGACCCGGCAGTGAAAACGGCAGACCCTGCGGAAATCGCTTTGCTGCAAAAAGATGTGCTGGGAGAATTGTTTGAAACCCTTTATGAAGCAGAGGATGAGGGCTTTCTTCGTTTGCTGGAAACCTATGGAGAAAATACAGGGGATCAGCGGCTGAAAGATTTGATTTTGCAGGTTTATAAATTTTCTCAGGGGTATCCTGACCCTGAAACCCTTCTGCGGAAAATGGCAGAGCAGTTTTATATGGCAGAAGGCGACACCGTTGACCAGTGCGCATGGATGCCGCTTATTGGAGAAGGCATCACCAATGGGGTGGACTATGCCCTGTATAACTTGCAGAAGGCTTATGCCCGCATCTGCGGCAATGGGGAATTTACTGCCTATGGAGAACGCTTAGAGGCGGAATTGGAAGGCGTAAAAGCCCTGCGGCAGGCATTGGAACATCCCAGCTACGCGGATTGGCACCAAGCCTATGTTGCCGTTGATTTTGCTCGCATGCCTGCTTACCGTGGGAAGGATAAAGATACAGCGGAATGGGTGAAGAACCTGCGAAACGAAGCCAAGGCGTCTATGGGCAAGCTGGGAGAAACTTATTTCTGCTATGGAGCAGAAACCCAAACAAAACTCATTTCCTCTCTGTATCCCATTGCCAAAGCCTTATCGGAAACAGTCATCCGTTTTGCAGAATCTTTTGCACAGGCGAAAAAAGAAAAACTCTGGCTGGATTTCAATGACTATGAACATTTTGCTCTGCAAATCCTCACAGAACCCGGCAGCACCAAAGACAATATCATTCCTACAGATGCCGCAAAACAGATGCAGCAGAAGTATGATGAGATTATGATTGACGAATATCAGGACAGCAATGTGGTGCAGGAAATGCTGTTGACAGCAGTATCCGGCGCTTATGACGGCAATAACAACCGCTTTATGGTAGGGGATGTGAAGCAGAGTATTTATCGTTTCCGCCTTGCCATGCCTCAGCTGTTTAATGAGAAATACCGTACCTATCCCGTGGAAAAAGGTGGAAAAACCCGAAAAATCATTCTTTCCAAAAACTTCCGCAGCCGGAAAAATGTGCTGGATGGCATCAACTTTATTTTCCGCCAGACCATGTCGGAAGCTTTTGGGGATGTGGATTATAATGACGAAGCGGCATTGTATGCCGGAGCAGATTTCCCTGATTTTGATGGGCTTTGTGGCGGTGAAAATGAAATGATGCTGTTGGACTTGTCCTCGGAAGAAACAGAGGAACAGCTGACAGATTTGGAAGAACTGGATAAACGGCAGATGGAAGCCACCATGATTGCCGGAAAAATCAGAGAAATGATGAAATCTGGCTATCAGGTCTATGACCGTGGGTTGGAAAGCTATCGCCCTATGGAATATCGGGATGTGGCAGTTCTGGTGCGGAGTATCCGCAGTTGGGGTACCACATTAGATGATATTTTTGGCAAAGAGGGGATTCCTTATTATGCGGAAACAGCAGAAGGATACTTTGATGTGCCGGAAATTGACACCGTTTTGAATTTCCTGCGCCTCATTGACAATCCTTATCAGGATATTCCCTTGCTTTCTGTACTTCATTCGCCTCTTTATGGCATCAGTGCCGATGCTTTGACAGAAATTCGTCTTTTTGGCGGCGATGGTCTGTTTTATGAATGTGTCCTGCGGTATCTGGCGGAGGGGGCGGAAGAGGAAATTCTGGAAAAACTGGAACGCTTCCAAGCAGACTTGCAGGATTGGCGGGAAACAGCGAAAGAATTGTCCCTTTGTGAATTGCTGCGGTATCTCTATCAGCAAACAGGATATTATGATTATGCGGGTATGACCCCCGGTGGCAGTCTGCGACAGGCAAACCTGCGGCTGTTGCTGGAAAAAGCAGAAACTTATGAAAATAACAGCGGAAAAGGGCTGTTCCATTTCATTCGATTTGTGGAGGATATGAAGACGGCAGAAACAGAATCCTCCGCCGCAAAACTCCAAAGTGAAGCGGATGATCTGGTGCGTGTCATGACCATACATAAAAGTAAGGGGCTGGAATTTCCTGTGGTCTTTGTGGCAGACCTTGGGAAACAGTTCAACGAAGCTGATACCCGTGCCGCTGTCATCACCCATCAGGAATGGGGATATGGCATGGACTATATGGATTTGGACCATCGGGCTTCTTATCGGACGTTGTCCAAAACTGCTTTGGCAGAAGCCATCAAGTTGGAAAATCTGTCAGAGGAAATGCGTGTGCTGTATGTGGCATTGACCAGAGCAAAGGAAAAACTGATTTTGACAGGAACGGTGCGTAATCTGCAAAAATCTGTGGAAAAATGGGCAGAAACAGCAGATTCTGTGGAAGAATTGCTGCCTGTATTCCGTCTGCGCCGAGGAAGAAGCTATCTGGATTGGATTATGCCGGCACTTCTGCGACATCCCCAGGTAAGGGTATTGCCGGAGCCTTGGGAACCAACAGATAGGGGAGAAGCACGACAGTTTTTGGATGAGCCTTCCAAATGGAAATTTACTTTTTTGGAAAAAGGCGATATCTACGGAGCAGAGCAGGAAAAACAGGAACTGGCAGAAGAACAGCAGAATGTCTTTGAAAATTGGGATACAAAACCGGATTACAGCGGCAGAAAAGAGGAGATTTTCCGTATCCTGTCATGGAAATATGATCACGAAACAGCAACCATGCTGCCTACAAAAGTTTCCATTTCTGAAATCAAACGGCGGTATCAGGCGGAAATTTCTGGCGAAGAAGCACAGGTGCCGCAGGAATTGCAGATTCCCCAGTTTGGGCAGAAAAAAGAAGGGCTGACAGCGGCAGAAATCGGTACAGCCATGCATACGGTCATGGAAGCGGCAGACCTGCGGAAAGCTTATGATGCCGATGCTTTGGAAGAAGTGTTGACAGAGCTGCAGCAGCAGGGCAGACTGACAGAAGAAGAAAAAGCAGCTATTCGCAGAAAAGAACTTCTGACTTTCTTTTCTTCTGATTTGGCAAAACGGATGCAGAAGGCGGATGAAATTCATAAAGAACAGCCATTTGCTATGTTGGTGGAGCCGAAAGAAGTTTTTTTTGATGATATTTATCAGAATATGGAGGAATTTATCCAGATCAATGGTATCATCGACTGCTATTTTATAGAAGAAAACGGCGTTGTGCTGGTGGACTATAAAAGCGATCGCCTTTGGCAGGAAGATGCTTTCCGTGAAAAATATAAAATTCAGCTGCGGCTTTATAAAGAAGCGTTGGAGCGTGTAACGGATTTGCCCGTGAAGGCATGTTATATCTACGCTTTTGCACCGGGAAAAATGATTCCTATGAATTTTGATTAAAATATAAAAACCGGAAATACCTGAATGAATCAGGTGTTTCCGGTTTTTTTGTGAGAGATAGCGGACAGCTTCCTGTGGGGAAAGGGCATAAGCCCTATGGAAAGGAGACTGTCCTTTTATATTTCGTGCGAGTTGAGGTGGAAATTTATCTATCTCTTATAGATCGTATGATTATTCAGCAGTTTCAGCAGATTCTGCTGTTGCTTCCATGAAACGCATGATTACGGAAGCAATTTCTGCTCTGGTTGCTGTGCCCTGAGGAGCCAGCTGGCTGTCGCCCATGCCGCTGATGTAGCCTTCAGCTACTGCCCACTGCATTGCAGGCTGTGCCCATGCGGATACACTTGCTGTGTCAGCAAATGCGGACAGATCTGCGGAAGCAGTTACATCATAGCCTTTGTATTTTGCGTAGTTGTACAGCATAGCTACCATCTGTTCTCTGGTGATTTCCATGTTAGGAGCAAACAGACCTTCGCCCATACCGCTGACGATCTTCGCGTCATTTGCCCAGATGACAGCGTCTGTGTACCACTGACCAACGGGAACGTCCATGAATGCGTTTTCAGCATCACATGCCGGACGGCTTTCCATGTTGTACAGCATCTGAACCAGCATAGCACGTGTCAGTTTGCCGGCAGGAGCAAATTCGTTTTCGGAAACGCCGCTCATGATGTCTTTGTCTACAACATATTCCACGCCTTTGAAGAACCAGTCGCTTTCCTTCACGTCTGTGAAGTTCAGTTCTGTGGTTTCTGTTGTTTCGTCGTCCTTATCTTCTTCTTTATCAGTGTCTTCTGTTGTTTTGCCTTCTTCTTTGAATGTTACAGTAACAGTTACGTCACAGTTTGCCATTCTGAAGGTATATTTGTTGTCTTCGTCGTCTACTTTCTTAGCGTCGATTTTGTCGCCTTCCAAGTCAACGATTTCGATTTTGTCAACTTCGTAGCCTTTGTCAGGTGTGATGGTCAGTGTGATCTTATCGTCTTCGTCTGCCCATGTGTCGCTGACAGAAACGTCACCGTTTTTGGGATTGATGACAGTGATGTAGCCGTCGTAACGGTGGGAACCGCCAGAGGATTTTTTTACAACATTGCCGTTGTCATCCAGTTTCAGACCGGGCGCGATGAAGTCTTCCAGCTGATTCCCAGCGTTTTCGAATTTGCCGCCGGAAACGGTGATTGTGTTCTTATCATTGCTTCCATTATCATCAGCAATTTTGATTTGACCATTGAAAGTACCGCTTTCGATGATAACGTTTGTAGTGATATCCCCACCTTGATTCTCGTTGTTATCTTTGCCATAAATGATAACTGCACTATCATTAGCAGGATCAGTTACGTTAATGGTTGTATTGCCAGTAACTTTTACGCTAGCTGTTAAATCTGTAGGGTCTGTAGGATACCAATAGTTATCTACCCAAATACCATAGTCACAACCTTCGATGGTACAATCTTTTACAGTTGCATTACCATTATAAAATACTTCGATAGCGGATGCGGACCAATTTGGATGTACAACTGCACCAGTGATTTTTGTTTCAGAAATGGTACCAGTTGCTTCACAATCTTTGGCATAGCCAACGCGGATACCTTTTGTCAGTGTTTTTGTGCCAGCCTTTGCATAATCATTTTCACATTCGATTGTGCAATTTTTGATGTTGTATGTTCCATCTGCGACAGAAATACCCATTCTGTTAAAGTTTTTGATTGTAACGGTGTCGGCAGTGAAACTATCAGCATCAGCAGCTACATAGAATACTGCTGTTTCCTGTTTGGTATAAACATTACCGCCGAAATCAGTCAGTGTAGCGTTTTTGATTTCGAAGCTGCCGTCGGTAATGTTGAAAGCAGAGTAAGCTGTGTCGTTATCGCCTGTGATTGTAGCACCATTGCCCTCGATAGTAATATCTTTTGCAACGTCAATGGTGTCATTTACTGTATATTCAGTACCTGCTACCAATGTAACAGTAGAACCGGATTCTGCATTTTCGATAGCATCTTTCAGAGATGTTGTTTGTTCATAACAGAAGATGTTACCGCCTTTTTCTACAGTGATTTTAGCATTTGTCAGAGCAGTATCTTTAGGAACGAAACAAACGGGATTTAAAGAACTATCTCCAATCCCAATGAAGCTATTATTTTCATCGGTAACAGAGATTGTACCACTATTTTTTTCTGCTCTTTCACTATCACCATTGTCAGCATAAATTTTGTCTACGCCAATCAAAGTAGCATTGGTAATATCCAAAGAAGAACTGTCTGCTGTTTCTTTGAGAATATCTTTACCAAAGCCTACATTGATAACATTTCCCCAACCATTATTCCCCAATTTTATGTTTCCTTCTGCTGTTACAGAAGAAGCATTTACAGTCAATCCTGTTTTTGTATTATTTATAGAAGTAACATTATTGATAGTACCATTTTTAGCTGTATAGAACTGAATACCATGTCCGCCTTTATTATTACCATCTACAGTAAGATTCTTCAATGTTACACCATCACTGCGGACTGTTAATACATTTCCGCTAAAGGTATCACTAGCTTGGAGTGTGTAATCACCACCATCCAGAGTTATGTTGTCCGCTGTAATCTCAAGGGGTGAAGATAATGTAATGTTAGCTGCGAGTTTGATTGTTTTTGCAGCGTTAGCAGGAGCTGTAACAGCAGCGCTTAAGTCAGTTTCATTACCAACAGTCACTTCATCAGCATTTACAGTAGGTGCATTTTGAAGTGCCACATCCGCATCACCAGCAATCAAAGCTTCATCCACAACTGGAGCAGCCACCACTGTTGCAGGTTCCTCTTCCTCTTTTTTATCAACGGTTGTTGTGTCTGTACCTGTTTCCCCTGCGTTCTGTGCAGTTGTCTGTACGGGTTCATCCACTGCAAGTGCGGTCACAGGAGCCGCTGTCATAGCCATGGCAACTGCCAGAGACAGGGAAATCATTTTTCCTGTACGTTTTTTCATGATATTCCTCCTTAAAACATAAATTTTTTTCTTGTCACACCGTTACACTTTTGCCTCGAATGGTATGGCAGAAAAAACATAGCTTATCACGCCTGCGTTATACATCGTTTGTGAAAAAATTACAAGCGTATACAGGTAAAATTTACATATATCATAAAAATAATTATGTATTGTGATAAAACATAAAAATACATAGAAATAGTAGGGATTAAAAAATAATAGAAGAATGATATTTTTGTCAGTTAGAACATTCCGCCTTTGTGTTTTATCCCGGAACATGGTACACTATTTTTAACGGATAATTTAATTTTTTTGTAAGGAAGTCACCGTTTTTTTGTAAAATTTACTTGTTATGATATCGTTGAGAAAAAATGTAATACAGGGGGAACTATTATGGAAAATAAATTCAATATTCTGGTTTGTGATGACGACAAGAGCATCGTGGATGCCATCGAAATTTATCTGAAACAGGAAAACTATAATGTAATCAAAGCATATAACGGTCTGGAAGCATTGCAGGCATTGGAAGAAAATGAGATCCATCTGATTCTGCTGGATGTGATGATGCCCAAAATGGATGGCCTCAACACAACAGTGAAAATCCGTGAAACACTGAATATTCCTATCATTATTCTGTCTGCCAAATCTGAAGATACAGACAAGATTCTGGGTCTGAACTTCGGTGCCGATGATTATATCACAAAACCGTTTAATCCGCTGGAACTGCTGGCAAGAGTGAAAAGCCAGATGCGTCGGTATACCTCTTTGGGCAGTATTGCAGAAAAAAGCAATGTGATTAAAATTGGTGGTCTGGAACTGGACAAAGATGCCAAGGAAGTGCGTGTAGAGGGAGAACCTGTAAAACTGACCGCAACGGAATATGGCATTTTGCAGCTTTTGATGGAAAATGCCGGAAAAGTATTCTCCATTGATCAGATTTATGAAAAAGTATGGAATGAATTATCTTTCGCACCGGAAAATACGGTTTCTGTGCATATTCGTCGTATTCGTGAAAAAATCGAGATCAATCCGAAAGAGCCAAAGTATTTGAAGGTGGTGTGGGGTATTGGCTACAAAATCGAAAAAATCTAAGCTGTATCAGACTGGCTGGAAGGTATGTGCTGCCTGTATACTCTTTATCATGGCGCTGGTGATTTTTTTCTGTGGGGTTGTCTTTTCCAGCATAACGAAAAACTGGGGCAGGAGCATTCTGACGGAAGAAAATTTTTATGACACTGTGGAGTTGCGGAACCTGTTTTTTTCTGCATTAGACGAAGCAGTTTTGGCTGATGTTTATTATGAAAGTGAAGCCAAGATACAGTCAGGGGAAAAAGTGGACAGGGAAGCACTGCTGGCTGGATTCAAGAGATATTACAACATCATTGATGGGGTCATAACTGGTAATACAGAAATCAATGATACTTATGACGGACTTATTGTTTATGGTGTGATTCCTGAAAGGCTGGAGGACAAGTTCATAGAATATGAGGAATTGGTAGAAACTCGTCTGCCCCAGTACCGCCAGATGTACATTCAAGATCAGTTGGACGAATACCGGGAAGCGGTGCGGTATCTGGAAGGTTTAACGAATTTTTATTATTTTGTAGAAGATGAGCAGGGGCGTGTCATTGCCGGAAATGCAACACGAGCAGAAGTTAGCAGTAAAAGCCATACCATCATGCTTTCTGCAGAATTCTCCAGTGATAACCTCAGCGATAAGTCTTATTACGCATACAGCAATGCTTATGTGGAAAACAGCAATTACCGTGTGTATGCCGCAGTGGATGAGCCGCTTAGAGAGGGCGATGATTTCTATGATTTATATCAGGAATTTGTATTGGCAAAGACCAGTATGCCTTACCTGTTCGTGGTATCCACCGTTGCTTTTTTGCTGTTTATGATTTGTTTGGTATATCTGATTCGTGTGGCAGGTCAGAAAACAAAAGGCGGTCAGGTGAAATACCTCCTTGTAGACAGAATCTATAATGAAATACATTTCCTGTTGGTGGCGTTGTTTGGAATCTTTTCCTTCTTTATGGCACTGACGCTGCTGGAGTTTATTCTTTACCGCGGTATGCCATTCTGGTCCTATGTATTCTTGACGCTGCTGGGCATTTTGTATATTGCAGACGTAGCAGTGGGGCTTAGTTACGTTTTGTCCCTGAGTAGACAGATCAAAGGAAAGATTTTGGCACGGAATACGTTGGTTTCTGTATTCCTGCGGAAAATAGCATCTCTTTTCACTGGGGCAACTTTTAGGGGTTGGATGCTGTTAGTGATGCTGGCATATGGCGTTGGCAACTGTTTCCTGGTGTTTATGATCTGTATGTATTTTAACAGTAGTCTGGTACTTTTGTTCTTTGGGCTTTTGATTGCGTTTAATATATTCTGCTTGTATCTGTTTTTGCGTGCCTTGCGTTCTTTGAAGCGCATTATGATTTCTGCGAGAGAAACATCAAAAGGCAATCTGACTTACCAGTTGGATTTGGCAGAGATTTCTCCGTCTTTCCTGAATTTTGCGGAAGATATTGCAAATATTCAGGATGGGTTGAAAAACGCCGTAGAAGAAGCGGTAAAAGGGGAGCGTATGAAAACAGAATTGATCACCAATGTTTCCCATGACTTGAAAACACCGCTGACATCCATCGTCACTTATGTGGATTTGCTGAAACAGCAGAAACTGGACAACCCGGTTGCCAGAGATTATGTGGATGTGCTGCAAGTGAAGTCCTATCGTTTGAAACAATTGATTGAAGATCTGATCGAAGCCAGCAAAGTTTCCAGCGGCAATGTGGCTGTAGAAAAAATGCGCATTGATTATCGTCAGTTGACTATGCAGGCAATTGGGGAAATGGAAGAAAAGATTGAAGAAGCGAAACTGGAATTCAGGCTCAGTTGTCCAGAACCAGTCTTTATCGAAGCAGATGGCAGACATATGTGGCGAATTCTGGAAAATATGCTGTCAAATGTCATCAAGTATTCTATGGTAGGTTCTCGAGTATATATTGATATTTTCCAGACGGAAGAACACGGGATTCTGGTAATGAAAAATATTTCCGCAGCGCCTATTGACTTTGATGCTACTCGACTGACGGAACGTTTTGTCCGTGGGGACAGTTCTCGTACCACAGAAGGCAGTGGTCTGGGACTTTCCATTGCCCAAAGTCTGGCAGAAGTACAGGGCGGTACTTTTGGTATTCAGGTGGATGGCGATTTGTTTAAAGCCATTGTTAGCATGCAGCTTTGGAGAAATGATCCCAGCGAAGAGGAAGAACAAGACGATGAAATGGAAGAAGAATCTGTGGAAGAAACCAAAGACGAAACAGGAATGATGGAAATGGAAGAATGTTCTTCGGAAGAACAGGAAGAAATGCAAACAGACGAAGAAGAACAGAAGCCATGAACCAAAGTAATAGATTGAATGAGTTATATCAGAATATCTAATAGGTAGAAATTTTTTGGAAAAGTAATTTTTTCAGAAGGTGTCTTTTGAGGAAATTGCTTTTTCTTTGCAAAAATTCTGGGTTTTGTTTTGCAGGAAAGATGGGCTATGGTATAATGACTGCAAACTGTTTTGATAGGAAGAACAAATCTTCTAAGGATGGATTCTGCAGGAAGAAATTAGAATAAAAGGAGAGATTCGGTTTGCTGGAAAGACTTAACCGTTATTTAGAGGGCAGTGAAAAGGGCGTTTACGTTTTTTTGATATGGTCTTTCATCGGTGCTGTCATTGGTGCAGTTGTTGGTGTGGTAGGAATTATATTTCATATATTGCTGGAGGAAGTGACTGCATTTCGCATGTCCCATCCATGGATACTGTTTCTGCTGCCTTTGGGCGGTCTTGTCATTGCAGGGCTGTACCACTTGCTTCGGATGCAGAATGACCGCGGTACCAATCTGATTTTGATTGCCGTTCGTGTCAATGAAAAAGTAAGTTTGCGTTTGACACCGCTGATTTTTATCAGTACCATCATTACTCATTTGCTGGGCGGTTCTGCCGGCAGAGAAGGGGCAGCGCTTCAGATTGGGGGAAGCATTGGATCTTTTATCGGCAGAAAAATCAAGCTGGATGAAAAGGATGAAAGAATCATTACCATGTGCGGTATGAGTGCTGGCTTTGCGGCATTATTTGGTACACCTGTAGCGGCGGGGG
>ULQC01105483.1_pt1 | contig 13423 bp, 10 predicted proteins | sample 1954091 | NCBI WGS metagenome assembly ULQC01 (sample SAMEA4835645, study PRJEB28245) | human gut metagenome | biome: gut microbiome; material: fecal sample | place: Denmark | collected 2008
CTCCTGTCCGAGCTCTGCTTCGATCTGCGCCGCTATCTCATAAGATATCGTCGAGTGCTTGGACTGCTCGCGGCGTCTGCGGCTTTCCTCTTCGGTGAGTATCTGATCGTGGATGCTCTTTGCGCCCTCGGCAACGGCGAGGATGGAAAAGCTTCTGCCGTGGCGGCGGCGGTGATCGACTGCCTTCAAAATTGCGTTGATATCATACGGTATCTCGGGGATGAGGATTATATCCGCGCCCGAGCCGATGCCTGCGTGCAGCGTAAGCCAGCCTGCGTCGCGGCCCATAAGCTCAACGACGAACACGCGGCTGTGCGATGAAGCGGTGGAATGGATGTAGTCAATGACATTAGTTGCAACATCGACGGCGCTCTGGAAGCCGAACGTCGTATCCGTGCCCCAGATATCGTTATCAATGGTCTTGGGCAGGGTCACGACGTTCATGCCCGCGTCCATAAGGAGCTTTGCGCTTTTCTGCGTGCCGTTGCCGCCCATGATAACAAGGCAGTCGAGATTGAGCCTGTTATAAGTATCCTTCATAGCCGGGATTAGGCTGTTTCCGTTTTCGTCAACGATGTCCTTTCCCGGGATATAGCGCTGGCGCGAGGTGCCGAGAATAGTTCCGCCCTGGGTGAGTATGCCTGCGAAATCCTTCGGCTCCATAAATTTGTAGTCGCCGTCAACAAGTCCGCGATAGCCGTCATACATGCCGAATATCTCAAGATTTTCAACTTTATTGTGCAGAGCCTTGCCGATGCCGCGCATGGCCGCGTTGAGTCCCTGACAGTCGCCGCCGGAGGTTATAAGGGCAACTCTGGTTATCTTCTTCAAATTTAATCCCTCTTTTAGTCATAAGTTCTTATATTGATATTTTAAAGCAATATAAGCAAAAGTCAATCGTGAATAATACCGAAATCGAAACGGGAGCTCAGGCTGTGAGCTCCCTACTTTGTCTATTTTGCACTTTTTAGCAAGTCGATATACTGAGGTATGAGATCGCCCAAGTATCTGTCCGTGCTCTCGCAGCTGACTTCAATATATATGCTTTTATATCGTATAATAATATACTGCCTGTGGAAGTCCATGCCTCTGTGGTCGGCTCTTAAATAGAACACATGTGCGCCGTCGGCATCGTATTCATATAGCATGCGCTCTTCGGGCGCGTCATTTATCTCGTATCCGTCGCGCTCAAGCTCATATCTGCGCTGCATTGCCGTGTTATACGAAGCCTCATCGTATTGTTTAAGCCGCTCGATCTTATCTTCACTCAGCAGCTTGGCTGCATGCTCGCTGTTCATATCGACATACTCGGTTTGGAAGTTGACATCTCCGTTTTGGCTGAGAAAGTATCTTTTGTTTACTATCGTCGAATCTACACTATCGCTGCCATAGGCATGCGAGCGCTGTTCATCGCATTTCCAGCCGAGATCCTCGCATGTCGGAAACGGCAGAGCCGAGAAGTCAGTGATCTCCGCATCCGAATTGGCCGCACTGTCAGGCAGCAGCACAAATGCTGCCCATGCTACGGTGATCGGTATTGCCAGAGGAATGAGTACCTTGCCTACAGCGCGGCTAAAAGCGCCTTTTTCTCTGTTTGGTATATCCGCACCGTTTTTAATACGTTTTGCCATTGCTTTCAGTTTGATCAGCCGTGCTGCGCCGAATATGATCTCGGCAGCAAGCAACACGATAAGAACGAGCGCCGCAGCAAGATACGGTGTTGTGATGTTACAGAGAAAACGTATCACACCGACAGAATCCGGCAGGCCGCAGTGCACAAGCGCCGTCAGCAGCATGACACACAGCGCCGCAACATATATTCTGTACTTTAACATTATGTTCTTTAAAGGCTTAACCAGCAGCTCGCAGTCTGTGTATAGCTCCGGCGCGTCGGGGTTTTCCGTGCAGATGACAACGCAGTCGTTTTTGAAGTCACCTACAACGTTCCAGCCCGACCGTTCATACAGCTCCTTTTTCTCTTCCGGGATATCGCATGCAACGACATCGCAGAAATCGAGTCTGTAACGCATATCCTTAGGCTCGCCTTTTTCAAACTTCGCAAAAAACACACCGCATTCCTTGAAAAACAGTCCTTTTTCGGCCATATCCTCAAGCCAGCTCTGTATCGCCGGGATATCGCACGATTCAAACGGTATTACACGTTTTACAAATTTACTCATCATTCTCCGCCTCCTTCGCGTCGGCAAGGCATTGCCTCAGCCGCATAAGCTCATCATTATATGCCTTCTCCCCTGTCGGCGTCAGCTCATAGAGCTTGCGCTTGCCATCGACACCGACATATTTTATAAGTCCCTCCTGCTCAAACTCCGAAAGCAGCGCATACAGCGTGCCGGGTCCGAGCTTAACGCGCTCCGAGCTGCGGCGGGAGATATATTCGCTTATGTCGATGCCGCACTTTTTGCCGCCGCGCAGCGACATTAAAAGATAGAACATCGGCTCTGTCAGCGTTGAAAATTTCTTTCTCGCCATCGGCTCACCTCCATATATCGATTATCGATGTTTACTGTATTATATATCGATATTCGATATTTGTCAACTCCGCATTTTGCTTGACTAAACACTGTATCTATATTAAAATAAAGTATCTAAATGTAGGGAGGAATTACATATGGATGCCATAAAAAACGCATATTACCGTTCGTTTCAGGCAGTTTTCAACGTTGCCGCCCGCTGCCTCTACTGGCGCAAGCCCATCACCGTTGAGGGCGAGGGCGCGCTGAGCAAGGCTCCCGAGCTTTTCAAGAAAAATCACGTCAAGAAGGTCATGATCGTCACCGGCCGTACCGTCGGCAAGACGATAGCCCCCATTGCGAAGGCCGCTCTGGACAAGGCCGGCATCGCATACGAGCATTACTCCGAGGTTTCCGCAAACCCGACAGTGACTGTCGTGAACGAAATTCAGAAGAAGTACCTTGAGACCGGATGCGAAGGTTTTCTCGCCATCGGCGGCGGTTCTCCGATGGACGCTGCCAAGGGCGCAGCGGCAAGAGTCGTGCATCCGAACACCCCCGTGAACAAAATGGCCGGCCTGCTCAAGGTCATGCACAAGATCCCGACCTTTGTCGCCGTTCCCACGACTGCCGGCACAGGCTCCGAGACTACGATAGCCGCAGTCATCACGGACCCCGAAACACATCACAAGTATGCGATAATGGATCTATGCCTTGTTCCCAAGTACGCTATACTCGACCCCGAGCTTACGCGCGATCTTCCACAGAAAACGACCTCCACAACGGGTATGGACGCTTTGACCCACGCAGTTGAGGCCTATGTCTGCTGGACATACAACACAAAGGAATCCATCCGTCTTGCCGAGGAGGCGACGGTTGCGATATTCAAGTATCTCGAGCGCGCTTACAATGACGGAAACGACATGGAAGCCCGTCAGCAGATGCTCACGGCCGCGTTCAAGGCCGGCTTTGCCTTCACCCGTGCCGGCGTCGGCAACGTCCACGCAATTGCGCACACGCTCGGCGGCCTGTACAATACGCCGCACGGCCTTGCAAACGCCGTCATTCTTCCCATCGTCCTTGAGGACTACGGCGAGGCGGTTTACGCAAAGCTTGCGCATCTTGCCGAACTTACCGGCGTTAAAACCAGCGGCAGCGACGAGGAAAAAGCCAAGGCCTTCATCGCCGAGATACGCGCAATGAACAAGCGCATGAACATCCCCTCCGGCTTTGACTTTATAAAGGAAGAGGATATTCACCAGATGTGCCGGTGGGCAATGGAAGAGGCTAACCCCGTCTACCCCGTCCCCGTTATCTACAACGAGAAGCGCTTCACCAAGGTCATCCACCGCATAAGGGACGAAGCATAAAATTTTGAAACCGCCGCCTTGAGGCGGCGGTTGTTCATCTATAATATCGAGGTGACACATGGAACTGCTCTACGCACTTGAAAGCATACGTACTCCTTTTCTCGACAAGCTCATGGGACTTGTGACAAATCTCGGCGGCGAGGCTGTGTTTATCGTGGCTGCCATCGTCGTTTTTTGGTGCCTAAGCAAAAGCTGCGGCTACTACATGATGACCGTGGGCTTTGCCGGAACGATCATCAACCAGTTTCTGAAGCTGTGGTTTCGCATTCCGCGCCCCTGGGTCAAGGATCCGAACTTCACGATAGTTGAAAGCGCACGCGCCGAGGCAACCGGCTACTCCTTCCCCAGCGGCCACACGCAGAATGCCTTTGCCGTTTTCGGCGCACCGGCAAGGTTTTTTAAAAACACCGCGCTGAGGATCGTTTTTATCCTTCTCATTGCGCTCACGGCATTTTCCCGTATGTACGTCGGAGTTCATACTCCGCTGGATGTCGGCGTATCGCTCATCGTCGGAACTATCCTGGTTTTCGTCATATATCCGTTCTTCCGCGATATGGACAAAAGCCCGAAAAAGGTTTACATAATATTCGGTATATTCATTGTTCTTGCTGCGGCATTTGTCGCTTTCGTCGAGCTGTACGACTTTCCTGCCGATATAGACGCGGAAAACTACGCCTCGGGCCTTAAAAACGCTTACATGATCCTGTTTTGCGCGATCGGACTTATGCTGACGTTCTTCATCGACACAAAGTATGTCCACTTCCCCACGCAGGCCGTGTGGTGGGCGCAGATAATAAAGGTCGTTGTCGGTCTGGCTATACTGCTTGCATTAAAGTCGGTGCTCAAAGCGCCGCTGCTTGCCCTGTTCGGAGGACACAGCATAGCGCACGGCGTGAGGTATTTCATCGTTATCCTCTTTGCCGGGATCGTATGGCCGATGACCTTCAAATTCTTCGCAAAGCTCGGTAAAAAATAATTGCTGTAAATTGCTATGAATCAAAAAATCTCTCCCTGTCGGGAGAGATTTTTTTACCTGTTTAGTGTTTATCGCCGTCATCCGGCTCGTCGGCCATACCGGCTGATGCGTCCTCCGTGGGAGGATCGTCAAAACGGGCGATCTTGCGCGCCGGGCGTTCGATCGTATCATCCTGCATGGCAGGTGCCGGCTTAGGCTCGGGGAACGTGCCGTGCTCGCAGTAGTAATCGAAGGTCTCGCGATCCATCGACTCGTTTTCAAGCAGATACTCTGCAACGCCGATGAGCGTATCGCGGTGCTCGGTGAGTATCTTTTCGCACAGGGCGGAAGCCTCGTCAAAAATGTGCTTGACTTCCTCGTCGATAAGTGCGGCGGTCTCCTCGGAATAGCTCTTGGTCTGGCCGAAGTCACGTCCGATGAAGATGCTGTGGTCGGAGCTGTCGTACTGGATGGGGCCAAGCTTTTCGCTCATACCGTAGCGCGTCACCATATTGCGCGCAATGCTCGTCGCCTGCTGGATATCGCCGGACGCGCCGGTGGAGATATCGTCAAGGAAGAGCTTTTCGGCTATTCTGCCGCCGAGGCAGGATACGATGCGCTCGAACATCTGTGCCTTGGAGGTAAAGTCCTCCGTGTCCTCATCCGGGCGATAGAGCGTAAAGCCGCCGGCCATTCCGCGTGGAATGATGGTGATATAGTGCACGGGGTCGGTGTGCTGCAGGAACTTCGAAGTTATGGCATGACCTGACTCGTGGTAAGCTGTAAGGCGCTTTGCCTTGTCCGACATCTTGCGGCTCTTCTTTTCGGGGCCCATCTCGACCTTGAGTGTTGCCTCGTCGCAATCCTCCATCGTGATAAAGCGATGCTTGCGTCGCACTGCCAGCAGAGCGGCCTCGTTCATCAGGTTTTCAAGGTCTGCACCGGAGAAGCCGGGAGTACCCTTTGCAATGGACTTGAGGTCAACATCGTCCGCCAGCGGCTTACCGCGTGCATGGATCTTGAGTATGGCCTCTCTGCCCTTTATATCGGGCATGCCGACATAGACCTGACGGTCAAAGCGGCCGGGACGCAGCAGAGCGTTATCGAGGATATCGGCGCGGTTTGTTGCCGCCATAACGATGACGCCCTCGTTGTTGCCGAAGCCGTCCATCTCGACAAGCAGCTGGTTGAGGGTCTGCTCGCGCTCGTCGTGTCCGCCGCCGAGACCGGAGCCGCGCTGACGACCGACAGCGTCGATCTCGTCGATGAATATGATAGCCGGGGCGACCTTCTTTGCCTGATCGAACAGGTCGCGCACACGAGATGCGCCGACGCCGACATAAAGCTCAACAAAGTCCGAGCCGGAAATGGACAGGAACTGCACGCCGGCTTCGCCTGCAACCGCTTTTGCAAGCAGCGTCTTACCTGTTCCCGGAGGGCCTACGAGCAGAACGCCCTTAGGTATTCTTGCGCCCATTTTGGTAAACGATTTGGGATCCTTGAGGAACTCAACAAGTTCTTGAAGCTCTGCCTTTTCCTCATCGGCGCCTGCGACATCGTTGAACGTCTTGCGGTTTTTCTCCTCGCTGCCGAGGCGCGTTCTGGCCTTGCCGAATTTCATCGCGCCGCCTGCGCCTCCGCCGCCCTGTGCTCGCTGCATCATGACGATCCAGAACACCATGAAGCCGATGAACAGGACATACGGTATAAGCTGCAGCCACCATGTTGACTGAACGGGCTCAATCTGATAATCCTTGATTATGCCCTTGTCGTACTGCTGGTCTATAAGCTCGCCGAATTCTTCATAGAACAGCGAGAAACTGTACATCTTATAGTATACGGTCTTATAGCCGTCCTTTGCGCTCGAGTCCTTAACCTTCATCTCAAGAAGATTCTTCGAGCCGTTATAAGTGAATTCCTGAACCTTTTCCTCCTTGAAAAGATCCTTTACCTGAGCATAGCTTAGCTCATTCTCAGGTTCCTGGTTGAGCAGAGTGAACAGAGTGCATGCAAGCAGCACCAGTATCAGAACATAAAAGCCTATATCTCTCGCTCTGTTGCGCTGAGGTTTCAATTAATCACGTCCTTTTAGACAGGAAGCATTTCATCCGTGCCTGAATTATTTCGTATATATCTCGGGCTTGAGCACGCCGATAAAGGGCAGGTTACGGTAAAGCTCGTCATAATCGAGACCGTAGCCGACGACGAATTCATCGGGCACTTCAAAACAAGAATATTTTGCATAAACGGGGGCTGTTCTGCGCGAGGGCTTATCCATAAGCGTTGCGATGGTTATGGATGCAGGCTTTCTCGTCATCAGATAGCTTTGCAGATAATTGAGTGTGTTGCCGCTGTCGAGGATATCCTCGATAATTATAATGTGGCGGCCTTCGATATTCTGGCCGAGATCTTTTTGGATCTCGACAGCGCCCGTGGAGCTTGTTCCGCCCTTATATGACGAAACGGCCATGAAATCCATAGAGCACGGAATGCTTACATGGCGCATAAGGTCGGCCATGAAAACAAAGCAGCCCTTCAGGACGCCGACAAACAAGGGGTTCTTGCCCTCGAAATCCTTGGATATCTGCTCGCCGAGAGCAGCGACCTTTGCTTCGATCTCGTCTGCCGTAAATAACACTCTCTCTATATCGTTTCTCATCTTTCAATTGTCCCCCGTAAGCTTGGTTTTATTTATTGTTACCCGGATGACCTTGTCTCCGGGTCGTGCAATACATCTTTCGGCAACGCCAAAGCCGTAAACTGCTATGACGCCCTTTTCGTCTCTCAGCACCGGAGTTGTTTCACGCTCCATGCGGCTGAGCTTTGCCTCGGAAAACAGATCCTTGAGGCTTTTTGTGCACCCTCTGCCGCAAAGCTTTATCTTATCGCCGGGCTTTCGCGACGTAAGGGATATGCTACCACAAATACTGTCGTAATTAAAGTATAAAATATTAAATGATTCGTTTTTTTTGCCGTAATTAGCAATTATCTCGCTTTTTACCGCAAATTCGCTGCCCGGAATGAGCTGCTGTGTGCCGAGCTTTAGCTCAACAGACTCCGGAACGGAATATTCCCTGCCGAAATAGAGCACTCCCACGTCGCATTCAACGCGCATGCCGCTTACATCTGCGGATCTATACTCGCTCGACGATGCTATGGCGTAGACAGCCTGCGCATGGGTAAAGCTCAGCGACCTTCCGCATATCATGCGCAGAACGCGCATAGCAACAGGCTTTGGAAGCTCAAGGAGCTTATCTGCCGGGAAAGCGCCGGATCTGTAGTGCTCGTTATACGCTTTAAGCGCCATATCGTCGAGGCAGGCTTCATCCTCGCGCAGAAGCTGCACCGTTCGCGTGCAGGCCTCGAAAAACGCAGGATTTATGCCCTCAAGCACTGGCGTGACATGGTGGCGCAGCACATTGCGCGTGTAGTCGTCGCTCGCGTTTGTCTTATCGCTTACATATTCGATCGCGTTTGCGGCGTTATACGCCTCTATCTCCTGCCGGGTCGTTCCCAAAAGTGGGCGCACGATATTGCCGCGTTTCGGTGGTATTCCGCAAAGCCCCTTTAGTCCGCCGCCGCGAGTGAGATTAAACAGCATCGTTTCGGCGTTATCGTTTGCGTTATGCGCCGTTGCTATGACACTGCAGCCGAGCTTTTTGGCCGCACTTTCGAGGAACTCATAGCGGCTTGCGCGCGCGGCTTCCTCCTCGCCCATGCCATCAAGCTCCGCACGGCGGCGGACATCTCCGCTGCCGGTCAGGCATTCGATGCCGTGCTGCGAGCACCAATCGGCAACAAAGCGGCAGTCGGATGCCGACTCCGCGCCTCTTAGCATATGGTCAAAGCTTGCAGCGCACACGCTTATTCCAAACCTATGCGCGTTTTCGCTCAAATAGTGCAGCAGGCACATTGAGTCCGCTCCGCCCGAGACTGCACACAATACTCTGTCACCCGGAGAAATGAGCCGGTTTTCTTTGATAAAATCAATAATCGTCATCGGTTTTTGCCGAGCGGTTGCCAAAGCTGGTGAACTCGGGCAGCCATTGCAGATACACGGTTCCTGTCTGACCCTTGCGGTTTTTAAGGACTATGGCTTCGGCCAGATACGGGTCCGAGCTTTCCTGATCGTAATATCCCTCGCGGTGCAGACCGATAACAACGTCGGCGTCCTGCTCGATAGCGCCGGAATCACGCAGGTCGTTGAGCATCGGGCGCTTATCGCTTCTGCCGACGGCCGCACGGTTGAGCTGGCTGAGGCAAATGACTGGAACATTAAGCTCCTTTGCCATGATCTTGAGCATACGGCTTATATCGCTGACCGCCTGCTGGCGGTTTTCGTTATAGCTACTCTTACCGCCGGCCGACTGCATGAGCTGCAAATAGTCGATGACCACAAGGCCGAGGTTTGAAAGTCTGCGGCACTGGGCGTTCATATCCGCAACGGTCAGCATGGAGTTATCGTCAATGCGCATATCCGTTGCGCTTACCATCTGCGCGGCAGACGCAAGGCGGCGCCACTCATCGGGGCTGAGCTGCCCTGTCAGCATATTCTGCGACGGAACGGACGCCTCGCGCGCAAGAAGCCTGCTTACAAGCTGCTCGCGGCTCATCTCCAGTGAGAACACGGCGACGGTCTTGTCCGAATTTTTCGCAACGTCCATTGCTATATTCAGCGCGATACTCGTCTTGCCCATTGCAGGGCGCGCGGCTATGAGTATAAGCTCGCCCTTGTTCAGGCCTAGGATGAATTTGTCAAGATCCTTGAGCCCCGTGGAAAGTCCGGGGATGGTTTTTCCGCTGGATGCGGCCTCGGATATACTCTCATAAACGTTCTGAACAACGGTCGATATCGGAAGCAGACCGCCTATATTGCGTCCCTGACGGAGAGCGTATATCTTGCTCTCTGCCGCTTCGAGGATGTTTTCCGCCTCGCCCGAGCCTTCGTAGACGAGGTTATTTATCTCGTCGGCCGCCGTGGCAAGGTTTCGCAGCAGCGCCCTGTCGCGCACGATGGCGGCATACTCAAGCACGTTTGCCGCCGTCGGCGTTATGCGCATAAGCTCGGCGATATACTCGGTGCTTGCATCCGTGTAAACGCCGCGCACCTTCATCTGGTCAAGGACCGTGACGGGGTCGATGGTCTGCCCGTAGGAGAACATGGCATAGATCGTTTCAAATATATCTCTGTTCTGCTTGACATAGAACTCCGCGCCGCGCAGCCTCTCGATAACGTCGGGTATGCACCGCGTGTCTATAAGCATCGAGCCTATGACCGCCTGCTCGGCCGTTGCCGAATGAGGCGCTTGTCTGCCCAATAATTCTTCCATGCTTTATCTCCTGCCGTTTACTGTTTCTTATGCCTCGATAACAAGCACGTTTATCGTGCCGGAAATTTCATAGCCGAGCTTTGCCTTGACCTGGAACGAGCCGAAGGTCTTGATAGGTTCCGGCTGAACGATCTTGTTTTTCTCTATCTCAATGCCGTGCTGAGCCTTGAGAGCGTCACTTATTTCCTGCGAGGTGACAGAGCCGAAGAGCTTACCCTTGTCGCCGGCCTTTGCACGCACAGTGACTGTTATCTCGCCGAGCTTTTTGGCGTTTGCCTCTGCCTCGGCCTTTTCGCGCGCCATCTGTGCCGCTCTTGCCTTTTCCTTGAGCTTGAGTGCATTTATATTGTCGGTCGTTGCCTCGCTTGCGAGCTTGCGCGGCAGAAGGTAGTTGCGTGCATAGCCGTCGGAAACTTCCTTCAGTTCGCCCTTCTTGCCCTGACCTCTTACATCAACGTTGAATATGACTTTCATAACTTATTCCTTTCCCGTGAATGATCACGAATCAATATACTCATCAATGGCGGCGTACAGCTTTTCCACCGCCTGCTTTAGCGTCAGCCCGTTTATCTGAGCCGCGGCAGCCGCGCGGTTTCCGCCGCCGCCGAGCTTTTCCATTATAAGCTGGACGTTAACATCGCCTATCGAGCGCGCCGAGACGAACACTCCGCCGTCCTCGGTCGGATACATCACCATGGATGCGTCAACTCCGGCGACATTGAGAAGCTCGTCTGCCGCCTGCGCGGCAACTATTCTGTTCTGCGGCGTTTCCGGCACGGCAACGGCCATGCTGCGGTAAAGCTGTGCGCGCTGAAGGATTTTATACTTTGCAACCGTCTGCTCCATGCCGTTTTGCATGAGCTTCTTGACTGCGACCGTATCGGCTCCCGCTCGGCGGAGATATGCCGCGGCGTCGAACGTGCGGTCGCCGGTTCTGATTGTAAAGCTCTTGGTATCGAGCACTATGCCGGCCATTATCGCCTCGGCCTCGCAGCGCAGAAGCTTAGGCTCGTCGCTGCACATTTCAAGTATCTCGGTCATAAGCTCGCACACGGACGAGGCGTACGGCTCGATGAAGCTGAGGTCTGCCCTGTCTATGTACGTTGCTGCGCGGCGGTGATGGTCGATGACGGCAACATGGTTGCACGACTGCAAAAGCCGCAGATCCTCGACCTGCTCGGGACGGTTGGTATCGACAACAACAAGCAGCGTCTTTCCGTCGGCTATCATAATAGCCTCCTGAGCGCTTATAAACGCTTCTTTATACTCCGGGCTTTCACGCAGGAGCCTAATAAGCGGCTTTGCCGAGCTTTTCTCCGTGTCGGCAACTATCAGCGCACTCTTTCCGTTTTTGCGTGCAAGGCTGCATATGCCGACCGCGCCGCCGATGCTGTCCATATCGCTGAATTTATGCCCCATAACGAGGACACGCGAGGCATCCTTTATGAGCGATTCAAGCGCATTTGCCATAACACGCGAGCGGACCTTGTTGCTCGACTCGACCTCGCCGGACTTGCCGCCGATGAAGTCGAAGCTGAATTTGTTTTTGATAACCGCCTGGTCGCCGCCGCGGGAGAGCGCCATTTCGACCGCAAGAGACGCGAACTGGAGCGCCTCGCTGAGGTTTGCGCCGTCTCTGCCTATGCCGATCGACAGCGTTGCGTGGATACCGCTGGGACTTACGACCTGATGCACGTCATTGAGGATATCGCATTTTTTACTCAAAATGCCCTGCATATATCTGTCCTCAAACAGGAAAAGATACCTGTCGCGATCAAAGCGGATAATGATACCGTTTGTATTTGCTCCCCACTGATCGAGCTTATCGCCTACAGCGTCGCGCAGATCGTTGCGCACACGCTCGGGCTGGTTTTTCATAAGCTCTTCATAGTTATCGATAGTCAGTATCGCGGCAACGGGCTTTGAAAGCTCATGCTCATCGCGGATATTTTCATATTCTGTAACATCGATCCAATAGGCTATTGCCATGAAATGCTGATCGCTCGCATCATCTCCGCCGGAGCGAACAATGTTGCCGCAGATCTGATACTTTTTGCCGTTGAGCTCAAAAAGATCCGGGCTTTGGGTCTTGCCCTCCATGAGCCATTTGCCCGAAAATTCCGGTATAAGCTCGGCAAGGCTTATATCCGTTCTCGTTCCGGACAAACCGCTTATGGAGAAAAACATCTCGTTTCCCCAGATAATGCGCGAATCATCAAGCCTGAAAACGACTATCGGCAGCGGAAAATTAAGCAGCGTATTGTTCTTGGCCGTTTCCGCGTCATACGTCACAGACTCGATATACGCAAGCAGCGCCTTTCTGCGGCGCGAGCGCATGATCAGAGAGTAAATTATAAGTGCAAGGATAATAACGCCCTCGGCCGCGGCAAGATAAAAGTTTTTCGTGATAAGCGTCGCCACCGCGAACGCGATCAGGAAAAACACAAACGGCCGTGTATTCGGTTCAAACAATCTCTGTGAGTTCTTCATTTTTCGCTTCCGTTCCTGAGACTTATAGATATTAAATTATAACAAAGTATCAGTCCGATTACAACTGTAATTATCCGAAAAATTGTTTTTGCAGGAATTCTTTCATTTCGTTGTAATAATCACCTCGTTGTGCTATACTGATTAAATATCATTATCAAGGAGACCGCGCCGTGAAACTTTATCTTTACGGACATGATTATAAATACGCAACCGAGCAGATGATGCTCTCGCTCTATCCGTCCGAGCGCCCGGAATATCCCGAGGGCAAGCCGGAAGGAGACCGGGTCGAGCTGCGACTCAGTAACGGAAACATATATACGACGGCAAGCTGCCGCCTTGTTTTAAACTCAGTTGAGTATAACGCAAAAAGCTCTGTAAAAACAGGCCTTATGACCGATGATATCTCGCGCGACAAGCTGTGCAGCCGCATAATAAAGACGGCGTTTTACCGCGCCGCCGTTCGTGCCGGGCACAAGCGGCCGGCATGGGGCATGCTCACCGGCGTTCGCCCGGGAAAGCTCTTCCGCGAAGAGCTTGAGGGCAAAACGCCGGATGCCGCACTGAAAAAATTCATCTCTGACTACGACGTGACAGAGCCGCGCGCAATTTTGTGCCGCGATACGGCGCTTGTCACCGAAAGCGTGATAAGCAGTCTCGGCGAGCGCGACGTGTGCCTTTATGTCGGCATTCCGTTTTGCCCGACAAGGTGCTCATATTGCAGCTTTGTGAGCCAGTCCGTTGAAAAGAGCATGAAGCTCATTCCTCCGTTTATGGATGCGCTCATGCAGGAGATCGACGCGGCGGCAG
>ULQC01035132.1_pt1 | contig 13363 bp, 10 predicted proteins | sample 1954091 | NCBI WGS metagenome assembly ULQC01 (sample SAMEA4835645, study PRJEB28245) | human gut metagenome | biome: gut microbiome; material: fecal sample | place: Denmark | collected 2008
TTTATTTCTTTTCAGCCGGTTTATCCAAATCTTCCTGAGCCTTGTTTATCTCTTCTTTGGCTTCATTCACACCATCCTTGAAGCTCTTCACTCCTTTGCCCAAACCACGCATCAATTCGGGAATTTTCTTACCACCAAACAACAGCAAGATGACCAATGCAATAATTATCCATTCGGAACCGCTGGGCAGAAAGCCTAATAAAAGTAAGTTTGTCATAGTTATATCTGATTAATTATAGTGCAAAGATAGGAAAATTAAGGATTAGGGATTAAGGATTAAGGATTAATTTTATCGCAATCCCTAATCCCTAATCCCTGCCCCCTATCTTCAGTCTTGATAATAAATACGTTTTACCCGTGTAGAAACGCTTGTCAACACCTCATAAGGAATAGTTTCGAGTACATCGGAAAGAACGGTTATAGGCAGATGGTCACCAAAAATTTCCACACTGTCACCCTCCTTGCAATCGATGTCCGTCACGTCAATCATACAGACATCCATGCAGATATTCCCTACATAGGCTGCCCGTTGGCCGTTTACAAGACAATAGGCATGTCCATTTCCAAGATGGCGGTTCAGGCCGTCGGCGTAACCGATGGGAAGAGCCGCTATACGCGACGGACGGGTGAGATGCCCTTTCCGGCTATACCCCACCGTATCCTCTTCGGGAACATCACGTATCTGGAGGATGGTAGTCTTCAACGTGCTCACATTATTCATAATGGAATTGTCTATGGGATTGACACCATAGAGGCCGATACCCAGGCGCACCATATCGAATTGCGCCCCAGGGAAACGCTCGATACCTGCGGAATTGCAGATATGGCGAAGTATCTTATGCGGAAAAGCCTCCTGCAATTCCATGGACGCTTTCTCGAACATTTCTATCTGCCGGCGTGTAAAACTGTCGAATTGTTGCGAATCGCTCCCTACCAAATGCGAGAAGACGGAACGGGCAATCACAGCATTCTGTCCCTTCAGCCGTTCTATCAGCCGGGGCATATCCTCCGGAGCAAACCCCAGGCGGTGCATACCGGTATCCAGCTTTATGTGGATGGGGAAGTTTGTGATACCTTCCTTTTCCGCTTCTTTAATCAAAGCGTCCAGCAGATGGAAGCTATATACTTCGGGCTCCAGCTTGTAATCGAACATGGTCTTGAAAGCAGTCATCTCAGGATTCATGATAATGATGTTCGCAGTGATGCCCGCTTTGCGGAGTTCGGAGCCTTCGTCGGCAACCGCCACGGCAAGATAATCGACATGATGTTCCTGCAAAGTCTTGGCTATCTCATAAGAACCTGCACCGTAAGCGGAGGCTTTCACCATGCAGACCATCTTTGTTTCCGGCTTCAGCTTGCCACGATAATAGTTCAGATTGGCAATCATCGCTCCAAGATTAACCTCCAGAATGGTTTCGTGCACCTTCTTCTCCAATACTTCCGTCAAGGAGTCAAAACCGAACTTACGTGCACCCTTAATCAGAATTATTTCGTTTTCAAGGCGAAGTTCCCCACGCTGAATGGCACGTATCAAGGCCGCTGTATCCGGATAAAAGGTCTTCTCTATATTAAAGCGTGCAGCGCAGGAAGATATTTCATTTCCTACACCTATGATGCGTTCAATGCCACGGCTGTTTACCAGCTGTGCCACTTGTCGGTAAAGTGTCGGCGTGTTCTGACCGGTCTCCAATATATCCGAAAGAACCAAAGTCCGCCTCAATCCCTTACTTTGCGAACGGCGGTAAAGAAAATCGAGTGCAATATCCAATGAGCCAAGGTCAGAATTATAACTGTCGTTAATCAACAGACAGTTGTTTTTTCCCTCCTTGACTTCCAGCCGCATGGCGATGGGTTCCAGCCTTGCCATACGTTCTGTAATCTGTTCGGCAGGAAGCATCAGATAGAGGCATGCGGCCAGGCAGTTCAGCGAATTCTCGATGGAAGCATCATCTATGAACGGTAGAGTAAACGTATTGTCCATATCCAGATAGCGATAGGAAATGACAGTACAGTCATCCCGTTTCTCCACTTTACTTATATATAGAGGACGTTCCATATCTTTCCGGCTCCACGCAATCTCACGTGCAGACAGCATGGACTTCGCCACACAGTTGCTGACGAACTCATCGTCACCATTATAAATCACTACATCACAATTCTTGAAAAGCGTCAGCTTCTCCATGCATTTCTCCTGCAACGAGAAGAAATTTTCCTGGTGAGCCCCTCCTATATTGGTCAGGATGCCTATGGTAGGCTTGATGATGTTCTGCAAAGCGCGCATTTCCCCCGGCTCGGAAATACCGGCTTCAAAAATAGCAAGTTCGGACTGTTCGTTCATCTGCCACACAGACAAAGGCACTCCAATCTGGGAGTTATAACTGCGGGGAGAACGGATAATGGCACGTTCCGGACTGAGCAACTGGTGCAGCCATTCTTTCACAACGGTCTTGCCGTTGCTTCCCGTAATACCGATGACCGGTATCTGGAACTGGTTCCGATGCTGTTCCGCCAGTTTTTGCAGGGCTTTCAGCGGGTTGGGAACAATGAGATAATTGACAATTGACTGCGCATCATCACGCTGCATAGCATTGTCAATTGTCCATTGTCCATTGTCCATTAATCTAAAGCTTTCTTCGCTAAGCACAAAATTACGTACTCCACGGGCATATAAATCTGTAATATAGCGCGCACCGTCATTCCTCTTGGTGGTCAAGGCAAAGAATAATGTTTCCTCAGGAAAATTCAGGGAACGGCTGTCAGTGAGCAGCCAGTCTATGGTAGCCGGCGCGTTTCCCATACGCCGTGCGCCAATACTTTCGGTTATGCTTTCAATCGAATACGACATATTTCTCTCTCTTTTTGGAAATCTAAGTACGGGTATTTTCCGTTAAGTTGGTCTATTTTTAACACAATTTGTCCTAAAAAACGCTTATACTCTTCTGAAGCGGGATAAAATGGCTTATGTGACAACATCTTACGGATATTTTCACTTTCTTCCATAATCCGTAACGCATCGGCAGAGATGCACGACCGGGTAAACCGTTCCCAGACATAGCGAATGGCCGTTTCGGAAGGATGCACCATGTCTTCTGCATAGAAGCGATAGTCACGAAGCTCGTCGAGCAGCAGCTCATAAGCCGGAAAATAGAAAACATGTTCCGGGAAAGTGGCTTGCAACTGGTTCACGGCAAGTAGCAGGGTAGCTTTACTGAGCTGGTTGGCATGCATTCCGTCACGTACGTGGCGGATGGGGCTGACGGTGAACAATACTTTCAGCCGGGGAATCCGCGCCAGCAAGCCAGAAAGCAAAGAGGTGTAGTCAGATACTATTTCACAGACAGAAAGCATACGGCGGGTAAAGCAGGACTCAGGTTGCTTATGACAATTGGCAACTACAGTTCCCGTCTTTTTATTTTCATAAACCCAGGCAGATCCGAAAGTCAGCAGCAGACAATCCAACCGGTCCAGCCTTTCATGGGCGCTTTTCAAACGCCCGTTAATGCCTGCCAATGTTTCCTCTGCAGAGACTGAGGAAAAACTACCATGATGCATGGCACTATGCCAAAGTTCATGAAAGAGGAAAATATCGTTTTCATTGTAGCATCTGCCCGCAATGATTTCACGCAATGCCGCAGAAATGGAAAACGGATTATAAAGCACACCATAAGGATTGACGTCACAACGGAACTTGGCATCCACCAGCCTTTGCCCCATCTCGGACGCAAAACAAGAACCCATCAGCAACAGATTATTCTCTTGCGAAAGAAGGGGCATACTGGAAACTACTTCTACAGGCGTATAAAGATTCATAAGTTCGAAATAAATAAACCATTCACTTTCTCAGAAAAAATGATGTACCAACTGCTTGCTACGCCACAAAGATAGTAAATTTCAATATAAAAAAGGCAGGTGATATAACCTCTCATTATATCATCTGCCTTAAATAAAAATACTATATATTCTATTAATACCAATTAGCCGTAGGATCAGCCACCCAATCTGCAAAACCTGGATATTTATCATTAATAGCCTGACGCTCAGTAGTCCATTCATATCTTGTCTCTACACGTATCTTCTGCGGAGCTTTGCCTATCTCTGCTTTCAGTGTATATACTTCAGCATTTTGGCCTTCCACTTTGATATTTACGGCACCGGTACCGTTAACTCTGTACATCACCGGAGCCTTAGTTGCTCCAGCATCCGTATTTACCATTGTAGCACTAGAAACACTAAAGAGTTCATGAACTTCACGGCTATCACCGCCTACCTCAATATACAAAGGCAAAGTACCACCCGCAGCCTGCAGGGTAATGATAGTTGCTCCCCCATTGGTCGCTACATCAAACACGACATCGTTGAAGTCAAAATCATCACTGTCTCCAAGGTCTTCTGCTATGATTCTGTACGCATTCGTATATACGGCCGGAGAGATCTTCACAATCCAATCACTATAATACCCATCTGCAGCCACTTGTTGATTTGGGTTCTGTCCGGTAGCTTCAAAGTCAAATCCCACATAATAAGCACCCTCAATATATTGTATAGTATAATTATAGTGCATTTTACCATCCAGAGAAGCCCTATAACCAAAAGAAGACGTTCCACTATTCTGCATTAGCATTATAGCCCCCTCAGTAGCATTAAAATTATTGATATGGTCATCTGATGCCGCAACCAAAAAATCCATATTAGAGTGTGAGCCACTTACATGTTGAACAAAAAAGTCAGTCCAATCCACACCAATGGATTGTGGATTCTGATGTGTTTTAAACCATTCCGTAACCACTTCTTTTTCTGTAGCCGTAATACCCTCGGGTACTTCCGTAAAATCTTTCCATTGATTGCTATTAGTGTTAGCAACACGCGTTGTCGGTGTTGCCCCAAATCCCCAATCCTGATCAACTGCAATTTCTCCATACTTCTGCACGAAAGCCGATGCATACTGTGCCTCTTTCTTAGCCGCCGCCTTTTCCGGGTCGAACAAATCGCTATCAGAACCGCAAGCGGAAAATACCACTACGCCCATAATAGCCAAAATTCCAAAGTTGAGCTTTTTCTTCATATCATTCATTGTTTATTCATTTAACAATTCGTGATTACACCCCATTCCGACACATATTACAACCAAGAATATCATTATATACAACTCAAAATTGTATAACATATTGATAAATAGGACATATTCTACTTCGCAAATATACATAATACTATATCAAATAACAACCAAAACCTCAAAAAGTTGCAATAAACAATTTATTAAGTTGTATTTTTCAACAAACATTAAATTTAAAGCATTTCTTATCATAGATGCACACATACGAGAGTACAAGTCAATTTTTGAAAGGATTAATATCTTTGCCTACCAAAATTAAATTATTCCTATATGGAGAAAAAATCGTTCCACCATGGTGGAACGATTTTTCCCCCAGGATGGAACAATATTTTCTCCATGGAGGAACGATTTACTATCAGGCATCTTTCCCTTAACCATAGGCAGGCTGAACGAGAAATATGGCGTATGCAAAGAGAAAGTAAAAACAGAAGTGAACAAAAGAGGCTTTTTTTCCTTCTAAAACTTCCCGCCATCCGTTTTCTTTTGCTATTTTTGCATTTTGTAATCTTCAGATTAGAAATGAGAACAGAACCAACAACATATAACTTGCTTAACACCATTACATTTCCCGAGGATTTACGCCAACTCAGCGTAGAAGAGCTTCCTGAAGTCTGTAAAGAATTGAGGCAAGACATTATAAAGGAGGTTTCCTGCAACCCCGGACATTTCGCAGCCAGCCTGGGCACGGTAGAGCTGACCGTTGCCCTGCACTACGTATTCAATACTCCGTACGACCGCATAGTCTGGGATGTAGGCCATCAGGCGTACGGGCACAAGATACTGACCGGACGCCGTGAAGCATTCTCCACCAACCGTAAATTCAAGGGAGTTCGTCCTTTTCCCTCACCAGAGGAAAGCGATTATGACACATTCACCTGCGGACATGCGTCAAATTCAATCTCCGCCGCTCTTGGCATGGCTGTTGCCGCTGCCGAAAAAGGCGAGAAAGACCGCCATGTGGTCGCCGTCATCGGTGATGGAAGCATGAGCGGCGGCCTGGCTTTCGAAGGACTGAACAACGCTTCGTCCACCCCCAACAACCTTCTTATCATTCTCAACGACAATGATATGTCGATAGACAGAAGTGTAGGCGGCATGAAGCAGTACCTTTTCAACCTGACTACCAGCAACCGCTATAACCAGCTGCGCTTCAAGACATCCAGACTGCTGTTCAAAATGGGACTTTTGAACGAGGACCGCCGCAAAGCGCTGATTCGCTTCGCCAACAGCCTGAAATCAATGGCCGCCCAGCAGCAGAATATCTTTGAAGGGATGAACATCCGCTACTTCGGCCCTATCAATGGACACGATGTGAAAAACATAGCCCGTGTCCTGCGGGACATCAAAGATATGCAGGGACCGAAAATACTGCATCTGCACACTGTGAAAGGAAAAGGATTCGAACCTGCCGAGAAGAATCCCGATATCTGGCATGCACCGGGCAAGTTCGATCCGGAAACCGGAGAACGCCTCAAGGCGGATACCAGCAATTTGCCTCCGCTTTTCCAGGACGTGTTTGGGGAAACGCTGGTAGAACTGGCAAAGGAAAATCCGAAAATCGTCGGAGTAACCCCCGCCATGCCCACCGGCTGCTCTATGAACAAGCTGATGGACACCATGCCCGACCGTGCCTTCGATGTGGGTATTGCCGAAGGGCATGCAGCCACTTTCTCGGGCGGTATGGCTAAAGAAGGAATGCAGCCTTTCTGCAACATCTACTCCTCCTTCATGCAGCGGGCATACGATAATGTCATCCATGACATCGCCCTGCTCCGCCTCCCCGTCGTACTTTGCCTGGACCGCGCCGGACTGGTAGGAGAAGACGGACCGACACACCACGGAGTTTTCGACCTGGCCTATTTCCGTCCGATTCCCAACCTGACCATATCTTCACCGATGGACGAACATGAATTGCGCCGCCTGATGTACACGGCACAGTTGCCGGACCAAGGTCCGTTCGTCATCCGCTATCCCCGCGGACGCGGCGTATTGCTGGATTGGAAATGTCCGCTGGAAGAAATCCCCGTAGGCAAAGGGCGCAGACTGAAAGAAGGCAAAGACCTGGCAGTCATCACCCTCGGTCCCATAGGCAACGTGGCCGCACGTGCCATAGAGCGTGCGGAGAAGGACAAAGGAATCTCCATAGCCCACTACGACCTGCGTTTTCTCAAGCCGCTCGACGAAGCCCTGCTGCACGAGGTAGGACTCAACTTCCAGCATGTCGTCACCATAGAAGACGGTGTCAAAAAAGGAGGAATGGGCAGTGCCATACTGGAGTTCATGGCGGACAATGACTATATTCCCCATTTCAGACGTATCGGTGTACCCGATGCCTTCATAGAACACGGCACCATACAAGAGTTGCATCATCTTTGCGGAATGGACGAAGAAGGAATCTATAATCAATTGATAATTGATAGTTGAAAATTGACAGTTTGAGCATTTACCCCATATGTCAACTATTAATTATTAATTATCAACTATCAACGAATTAAAAGTGAAAATAATTATTGCAGGTGCCGGCGCAGTAGGCACACACTTGGCTAAATTGCTGTCCCGCGAGAAGCAGGACATCATTTTGATGGACGACAACGAAGAGAAGTTGAGCACCCTGAACTCCAACTTTGACTTGATGACGGCCACAGCCTCCCCTACCTCCATAAAAGGCTTGAAAGAAGTGGGAGTGGGAGAAGCCGACTTGTTCATAGCCGTCACCCCCGATGAAAGCCGGAACATGACCGCATGCATGCTGGCAAACAATCTGGGAGCACAGAAGACCGTAGCCCGTATTGACAACTACGAATACCTGCTGCCCAAAAACAAGGAATTTTTCCAGAAGCTGGGCGTCGATTCACTCATCTACCCGGAAATGCTTGCCGCCAAAGAAATCGTGTCCTCCATCCGCATGAGCTGGGTACGCCAATGGTGGGAGTTCTGCGGAGGAGCCTTGATACTGATAGGCACCAAGATGCGCGAAAAAGCCGAGATACTGGACATCCCCCTCCACCAGTTGGGCGGACCGGAGCTGCCCTATCACGTGGTAGCCATCAAACGGGGAAGCGAGACACTGATTCCCCGTGGTGACGATACCATCAAGCTACATGACATCGTATACTTTACCACCACAAGGAAATACGTCCCCTACATCCGCAAGATAGCCGGCAAGGAAGATTATGCCGATGTACGCAACGTGATGATTATGGGTGGAAGCCGGATTGCCGTACGCACCGCCCAATATGTCCCGGACTACATGCAGGTGAAAATCGTGGACAACGACCTGAACCGCTGCAACCGCCTGACCGAGCTGCTTGACGACCGTACCATGATTATCAATGGCGACGGACGGGATATGGACCTGCTTGTGGAAGAGGGACTGAAAAATACGGAAGCCTTCGTTGCCTTGACCGGCAACTCGGAGACTAATATCCTGGCCTGCCTTGCCGCCAAACGCATGGGAGTCAGCAAAACCGTAGCGGAAGTGGAGAACATCGACTACATAGGCATGGCCGAAAGCCTTGACATCGGCACCGTCATCAACAAAAAGATGATTGCTGCCAGCCACATCTACCAGATGATGCTGGATGCGGACGTCAGCAACGTGAAATGCCTGACCTTTGCCAATGCCGATGTAGCGGAATTTACCGTTAAGGCCGGCTCGAAGATTACCAAACATCCGGTAAAAGACCTCGGCCTCCCGAAAGGAGCCACCATCGGCGGACTTATCCGCCAGGGGGAAGGCGTTGTGGTTATGGGTAACACCCTGATACAGCCGGGTGACCATGTAGTGGTATTCTGCCTGAACATGATGATTAAGAAAATCGAAAAATACTTTAACTAATTGAGAATGAGTAGTTGGTAAATGATTAACTTCAAGACAATCATACGGATTATCGGTATTCTGCTATTGCTGGAAACAGTCATGTTTCTGGTCTGTTCGGGCGTGTCCTTCTACTACAGAGAAAGCGATATGCTCGATTTCTGGAAAGCAGGAGGCATCACAGCAGGGGTAGGCTTATTGCTGGCAGCTCTCGGCAAGGGAGGCGAACGGCAACTGACGCGCCGTGACGGATATGTACTGGTCAGCTTTGCCTGGGTGGCATTCTCTCTTTTCGGAATGCTGCCTTTCTATATAGGCGGATACATACCCGACATTGCCAATGCATTCTTCGAAACCATGTCCGGTTTCAGCAGTACGGGTGCCACCATCTTGGACGACATCGAGTCACTTCCTCATGGAATACTGTTCTGGCGCAGTATGACACAGTGGATTGGCGGCTTGGGAATCATCATGTTCACCATTGCAGTGCTTCCCATCTTCGGAGTCAGTGGCCTGCAGGTGTTCGCCGCCGAGGCAAGCGGCCCTACACATGACAAGGTTCATCCCCGTATCGGTATCACCGCCAAATGGATTTGGAGTATCTATGCCGGCATAACCGCTCTGCTTGTCGGCCTGCTGATGCTTGGAGGTATGGACTGGTTCGACAGCATCTGTCATGCTTTTGCCACTACCGGCACCGGCGGCTTTTCCACCAAGCAGGCAAGCGTCGCCCACTATAGTTCCCCTTACATAGAATATGTCATCTCCATCTTCATGTTCATCTCCGGCATCAACTTCACCTTATTATTATTGTTCGTCAACCGGAAATTCAAGAAGTTCATCAGCAATGCCGAACTGAAATTCTATTTCGGTTCAGTCATACTCTTTACCGCCATCATAGCGCTCGTACTCTATTATACCAGTCGCATGGGAATGGAAGAATCCTTCCGTAAATCCCTGTTCCAGGTGATTTCCCTCCAGACATCCACCGGCTTTGCAACAGACGACTACATGAAATGGACACCCGTACTTTGGGGACTGTTTACCATTATCATGCTGATGGGAGCTTGCGCAGGCAGTACCACCGGCGGTCTGAAATGCATACGCATGGTGATTCTTACCAAAGTATCGCGAAATGAGTTCAAGCATATCCTACATCCTAATGCAGTTCTTCCGATTCGGATAAACAAGCAGGTCATACCTCCCTCCATAGTCTCCACCGTACTGGCTTTTTGTTTCATCTACCTGATTATCATCATCGTCAGTACATTGCTGATGATGGCTATGGGAGTAGGAACTGCGGAATCGTTGGGTTGCGTTATTTCCAGTATCGGCAATATGGGACCCGGGTTAGGCGAAACCGGACCTGCCTATTCGTGGAACGCCCTGCCCGATGCAGCTAAATGGCTGTTATCCTTTTTAATGCTTCTGGGTCGTCTTGAGTTATTTACCGTACTGCTGCTTTTCACACCGGATTTCTGGAAACGGAATTGATTTAGGATAAAAAGTGTAAAAATAATCATTTTTTGTTATGCGGGGATAGCAAATTGAACAATACTTATTATATCTTTGCGTCCTTGAAAGAGAGAATTGTGGTATGAAGCAATGCATTAAATACTGTTTAATCATAATCTTTGCAGCCCTATTGCACGACAGTGCAACCGGAGCTGCAGATATTTTGTGCGTTCCTGCCACCCGACAAGCAGAATGCTGTACGCTGTCACAAGCTCCTACCACCCAACAAGCAGTCCAGAAGTTCTACGACTTGTTTTCACCAAACTCCCTCTGCATAGAACATGTGGACCATACGCAAGTACCAACCAACAAAAGCGTACTCCTGCGCATGTACATCTACAAGATGCAGCAGCATGCCTATGCACCGGAATGCGACCGTTTGTTGAATCTGTCTCCTCATCCCGTACCCGACGCGAATTATTACGTGTTCGGGCTAAGAAAGATTATCATTTAGAAGGCCTGCAAGCGCAGACGCTTGCCCCTGACCTCGCCGGACAACAAATCAGAGGTTTTGTCCTCCGGTGCGATGTATCTATTATTATATATCTAAAATCTTATCAGGTTTATGAACTTTACTTTGTTAGTGGTCGTCTTATTGACGGCAATCGCTTTCGTGGGTATCGTCATCGCGCTCTCCAATGCGATAGCACCCCGTTCGTACAATGCACAGAAGATGGAGCCGTACGAGTGTGGTATCCCTACCCGCGGTAAATCGTGGATGCAATTCCGGGTAGGTTACTATCTGTTTGCCATCTTGTTCCTGATGTTCGAAGTGGAAACGGTATTTCTGTTCCCTTGGGCAGTCATCACCCGCGAACTTGGCGTGGCAGGACTTTTCAGTGTTTTATTTTTCCTGATTATATTGATTCTGGGCCTTGCTTATGCCTGGAGGAAAGGAGCTTTGGAATGGAAGTAACAAAGAAACCGAAAATTAAATCTATCCCTTATGAGGAGTTTACAGACAACGAAACGTTGGAGAAACTGGTTCGGGAACTTAATGCCGGAGGCGCCAATGTCGCCCTTGGCGTACTGGACGATTTCGTCAACTGGGGACGCAGCAACTCACTGTGGCCTCTTACGTTTGCAACCAGCTGTTGCGGTATCGAATTCATGGCCCTCGGCGCAGCCCGCTACGATATGGCGCGCTTCGGGTTCGAGGTAGCCCGTGCCAGTCCGCGCCAGGCAGACATGATTATGGTTTGCGGAACAATAACCAACAAGATGGCTCCCGTTCTGAAACGTCTTTACGACCAGATGGCCGATCCGAAATATGTAGTAGCCGTAGGCGGCTGTGCCGTCAGCGGAGGCCCGTTCAAGAAATCCTATCACGTGGTGAACGGTGTGGACAAGATTCTGCCGGTGGATGTCTACATTCCCGGTTGTCCTCCGCGTCCGGAAGCATTCTACTACGGCATGATGCAATTGCAGCGTAAAGTGAAAATAGAGAAATACTTCGGTGGAGTAAACAGAAAAGAAGAGAACCACTAATCAGTACTTAAAAATATGGAAATAAAATACATAGAGCCCTCAGTCCTGCACGACGAAATGCTGCGTCTGCGGAAAGAGAAACAAATGGACTTCCTGGAATGCCTCAGCGGTATGGATTGGGGAATACCCGACGAGAAAGACGCACCGGACACCCCCCGCGGACTCGGCGTAGTCTATCTGTTGGAATCTACTGTTACCGGCGAACGGATAGCGGTACGCACCGCCACTCTAAACCGGGAACATCCCGAACTTCCTTCCGTCAGCGATATCTGGAAAGCTGCGGATTTCAACGAGCGCGAAGTCTACGACTTTTACGGCATCGTTTTCATCGGTCATCCGGATATGCGCCGACTCTATCTGCGCAATGACTGGGTAGGCTATCCCATGCGTAAAGACAATGAGCCGGAAAAAGATAATCCGTTGCGTATGGACAACGAAGAAACGGTGGACACTACCATGGAATTGGAGCTGAATCCCGACGGTAGCATCAAAAATAAGGAGATGCAACTTTTCGGTGATGAGGAATATGTGGTGAACATCGGTCCCCAACATCCGGCCACCCACGGCGTAATGCGTTTCCGTGTATCATTGGAGGGTGAAATCATCGACAAGATTGATGCCAACTGCGGCTACATCCACCGGGGTATCGAGAAGATGTGCGAAAGCCTGACCTATCCGCAGACCTTGGCTCTGACCGACCGTCTGGACTACCTGGGCGCACACCAGAACCGCCATGCCTTGTGCATGTGTATCGAAAAGGCAATGGGCGTGGAAGTAAGCGAACGCGTGCAGTACATACGTACCATCATGGACGAGTTGCAGCGAATAGACTCTCACCTGCTGTTCTATTCTTGTCTTGCTATGGACCTGGGTGCATTAACGGCCTTCTTCTACGGTTTCCGCGACCGCGAAAAGATACTCGACATCTTTGAGGAAACTTGCGGCGGACGCCTCATCATGAACTACAACACCATCGGTGGCGTGCAGGCAGACATTGCTCCCGGCTTCGTAAAGAAAGTGAAGGAGTTTATCCCCTACCTCCGCGGTATCCTACACGAATATCACGACGTATTCACCGGGAACATCATTGCCCAGCAACGTCTGAAAGGTGTGGGTATACTCTCACGGGAAGATGCCATCGCCTTTGGAGCTACCGGAGGCACCGGACGCGCCAGCGGATGGGCCTGCGACGTGCGTAAGCGTATGCCATATGCCGTATATGACAAGGTGGACTTTAAAGAAGTCATCCGCACCGAAGGCGATTCATGGGCACGCTACCTTATCCGTATGGATGAAATTCTGGAGAGCCTGAAGATTATCGAGCAACTGATAGACAACATCCCGGAAGGAGCCTACCAGGAAAAGATGAAACCTATTATCCGCGTACCGGAAGGCACTTATTATGCAGCCGTAGAAGGTAGCCGCGGTGA
>ULQC01079726.1_pt1 | contig 13343 bp, 8 predicted proteins | sample 1954091 | NCBI WGS metagenome assembly ULQC01 (sample SAMEA4835645, study PRJEB28245) | human gut metagenome | biome: gut microbiome; material: fecal sample | place: Denmark | collected 2008
CCTAGTTACTTTTGTGAGAGACGCCGACTCGGCTCATCGAACACCAAAAGGGGCTGGCCCCGATAACTCGGAGCCAGCCCTGAGTCGCCTGACATGGGAATCGCAACCCGCTACTTGAGCTTCAATGCCTCCATCATGGGCGCGGCGGCGTCCCAATCGATCTTCCAGCCAATCGACACGCGGACGGTCTCGCCCGTCGCGGGAGCCGTCGCAAACAGCGTATGGCCGTTGTCGGGACCGGTAAAGCGCAGCCACGTTATGCCGTTGTACTCGACCTGGTCGGTTGTTGTCTCCTTGCCTTCGTAGACCTGCTCTAGGCTTGCAACCTCTTCCTCCGGCGAGCGCGGGAAGATGCTGATGTTCAGGCGTCCTCCAGTCTCGTCGTGGAAGAAGTTTGCCTTTTCGCGCTCTTCGTCGGACGAATCCAGCGTGTACCCATCGGCGGCCTCGATGCTGTACGATGCGCAGTCGATGCCCGTTAAATCTGCCTTCTCGCCAGAATCGGCCACGCCGCCGGCCGCCTTGAACTCCTTGGTCTCGCATCCCGTGGTGTCAAAGTGCATGGCCTCATGATTCTTGGCGGGGGCGTAAGCGTCTACGAACTCGACAGTGATGGGCCCGTAGTACGCCGTCTTGGGCGCCCAGAAATACACGTACTCAACGGTCTCGCCCGGGCCGATATCTGGCCTCTCGGAAAGGTCAATTCCCTTGTGCAGATCATCGGGAGCCTCGCTTGCGACGTAGTCGAGCACGGCCGCCTTGCCGGAAGTAAACAACGGGTCACCCGCCTCAAGATCGCCCTGGGCAGCATGCACGTTAAAGGAACTGAACGTCCTGTTCTTTGTGTTGTTGTTGGTAATCTTGATGTGCAGGTAAAAGCCGTCCTGCAGCTTGGCATCGCCGCGATAGAACGTACCGTGAGCCACCGACTCATAGGTAATGCCTGCCACCTCGACCGTCTGCGACTCATAGGCCTTGGCCTTCTTGGACTTCTCCTGCACGGGTGCGCTCCCGCCCGAGCTGCCAGCCGAACCGCTCGGCGCGCTACTACCGCAGCCTGCCACCGTACACGCCAACACAGCCGAAAGCGTCACGGTGGGAATTCCTAACAGCAGCTTCTTCGTCATGGGCTTCATCATCCTCACCGCTTCTTTCGGCTTGCAGCTCATCCGTTGCCCGAGTCCCAAGTCGACTCCGTGGCATCGGCTTCCACTATGAGCGTATGGCAAGAAGCAGCGCCGGCGAAGTGACCCGTGGCCCAACTAGCAACCGCCCAGCATCCCCTATGGACCAAAAAGACTTGTATACGCACGCCCTCGGCCCATAAAATGAGACGCCTGTCCCAATGTTCGATTTGAGCCATCCACGCGGCACTTTTCGACAAACGTATCCAGCCGCAAACAAAATGAAGCGGGCTCATCCGTCTTCAAACTTACTCGGGCAGAAACGAGTAAGTGGAATTCATCGGTAAGGAGCGTGGGCTCACCCGCATTATTAAGAAGACCCTCAAGGCGCCCGAGCAGCGCAATGATTTAGATAGGCGTCCACCGCCCGCTATTCGACATCCGACCCCTCCCCCATCAGCCATCGGGCGATGTCGACCACCTTAATCCCCTCATAATCAACAGCCTCATGCTTTGTACGCGCAATGACCATCTTGGGATACGCATCACGTATCGCAAGCAGAGGCGCCACTTCGCGCTCAAAGGTCTCCTGACGCGAAATGTCATCGCTAACTTGGATATACACACGTTCATCGCGACGAATTGCCACAAAGTCGATTTCCTTCTTATAAAGCACCCCGACATAGATTTCCCAACCGCGTCTTAGGAGCTCTAAAGCGACCATATTTTCATATACATGCCCGAAGTCGAGTTTTTTAGTGCCCAGTTTTGCATATCTGATTGCATGATCCGATAAATAGTATTTATCACCCGAAGTGAGGTACTTTTTACCGCCTACGTCATAGCGGCGAACTCGATAGAACGCGAAGGCCTGGCATAAATATCCAAGGTACTGGGCGAGCGTTGCCACGGAAACGCGCGTGCCGGCAGCGTCCAGCGCGGCCGCAATTCCGCTAACAGAAGATATGTTACCGATATTGTCCATTAGGAAATCGCATGCACGTTCTAGTTGCACCTTGTTACGAACCCCATGCTTTTCTTCCACATCACGCAAAACCAAGACATCTAGCACGTTCGCAATATATCGATAGCGAGCTCGCTCGCTAGGATACAAATAAGAGCCAGGCATTCCGCCCTCTCTTAAATAGCGGTCAAGCGCTTCGTCTGGGTTATGAATTTCGTGATACGTCGAAAACTCAAGCAAGGAAAACGGGAATACTTCGACCTCATATGTCCGCCCGCGAAAAAGCGTCGCCAAGTCACTCGAAAGCAAGAAAGCATTGGAGCCAGTAACGTAGATATCGTATTTACCCGATGCATGAAGGCTATTGACCGCTTTTTCGAACCCAACGCAAGTTTGTACCTCATCGATCATCACGATGTTATCGAGGCCCTCGCAATAGCTTTCCTCAACGTAGCGATGCAATGCTCGAAAATCCGTTAGTTCCTCGAATTCGAGGAGATTGAAATTGATACGGATAATATTGGCATCGGGGTCGGCCTCACGAATGCGATCGGCAAGAGCTTCCAGTAGAACAGATTTGCCGCACCTACGAATGCCGGTAATCACCTTGATGTCCGGCGTTCCCTTAGCGCCAAGAAGCGCTTCCATATATTGAGGACGTTCGATAATCTTCATATCTTCACCGCTCTATTAAATAAAAGCTCTCCTGATTCGTTTTCATTTAGTATATATCTGATTCTGCTAAAGGAAATCAAATATTTATTGATTTGATTCAGCTATTTCTCCCAATAGCTTAACATCAGTCGATATATCACGAACGATTGTTCGATGGATTTCGTGTTGGTTGGAATCGCTCATGGGCTGGGCTATGCTACCTTGACTATCTATATGACTAAAACGCAGCAAAGGAGCACCGAGAGAGCGAGTATGGCAAAAAACACCGCAAACTATGGTAACGACAGTATCCGCCAGCTCAAGGACGAGGAGCGCGTACGCCTGCGCCCCGCCGTCATCTTTGGCTCGGACGGACTCGACGGCTGCGCGCATGCCGCCTTCGAGATCCTGTCCAATGCCGTTGACGAGGCGCGCCAGGGCTACGGCAAGCTCATCACCCTTACCGCCTTTCGCGATGGTTCCATTCAGGTAGAGGACAACGGCCGCGGCTGCCCGCTCGACTGGAACCCCTCCGAGAAGCGCTTTAACTGGGAACTCGTCTTTTGCGAGCTCTACGCCGGCGGCAAATACAACAATAACCAGGGCGGCGACTACGACTTCTCGCTCGGCACCAACGGCCTGGGCTCGTGCGCGACCCAGTACGCCTCCGAATACATGGACGTCACGGTTTGGCGCGACGGCAACAAGTACTCTCTGCACTTTAAGAAGGGCAAGGTTGTCGGCGCCAAGAAGAAGGCACTCGAGATTGAGCCCAGCGACGAGAACCGCACCGGCACCACTATCAAGTGGCGCCCCGATCTTGAGGTCTTTACCTCAATTAGCATCCCCCACGATTGGTATCGCGAGACCATGCGTCGTCAGGCCGTGGTCAACGCCAACGTGACCTTCCGCCTGCGCATTGAGGGCGACGATGGCGAGTTTTCCGAAGAGGACTTTTGCTACCCCAAAGGCATCGAGGACTACGTGCTCGAAAAGGTCGGTACCGACTATCTCACCGAGCCCTTCTTTATCGAGGCCGACCGTCGCGGTCGCGATCGCGAGGACCTGCCCGACTACAACGTAAAGATCACCGCGTGCATGTGCTTCTCGCGCACCTTCATGATGCAGGAGTACTACCACAACTCATCGTGGCTCGAGAACGGAGGCTCGCCCGAGAAGGCTGCCCGCAGCGCCCTGACCAGCGCCATCGATGCCTACATTAAGCAACAGGGCAAATACAACAAAAACGAGAGCGGCATTAAGTGGCAGGACGTCCAGGACTGCCTGGTGCTGGTGACCAACTGTTTCTCCACCCAGACGTCCTACGAAAACCAGACCAAGAAGGCCATCAATAACCGCTTTATCCAGCAGGCCATGACGGCCTTCTTTAAGGAGCGCCTCTCGACCTACTTGATCGAGAACAAGGACGCCGCCAACAAGATTATGGAGCAGGTGCTCATCAACAAGCGCTCGCGCGAGAACGCCGAAAAGACGCGCCAGAGCATCAAGACCAACCTGCAGCAAAAGACCGACATGGCCAACCGCGTGCAGAAGTTCATCGACTGCCGCTCCAAGGACAAGAGCCGCCGCGAGATCTACATCGTAGAGGGCGACTCGGCAGCGGGCGCCATTCGCACGTCGCGCGATGCCGAGTTCCAGGGCGTTATGCCCGTCCGCGGTAAGATCCTCAACTGCCTGAAGGAAGACTATCCGCGCATCTTTAAGTCCGACATCATCATGGACCTTATGCGCGTGCTGGGCTGCGGTGTGGAGATCAAGGACAAGCGCATCAAGAACCTTGGTGCCTTTGACCTGGACAACCTCAACTGGAACAAGGTCATCATCTGTACGGACGCCGACGTCGACGGTTATCACATCCGCACGCTCGTACTCACCATGCTCTATCGCCTGGTACCCACGCTTATCGACGAGGGCTACGTCTATATCGCCGAGTCGCCGCTCTACGAGATCAACTGCAAAGAGAAGACCTACTTTGCCTACACCGAGCTCGAGAAGAACGGCATCCTTAAGGAGATCGGCGACCAGAAGTGTTCCATCAACCGCTCCAAGGGTCTTGGTGAGAACGATCCGGACATGATGTGGCTCACCACCATGAACCCCGAGACACGTCGCCTGATCAAGGTGGAGCCCGAAGACGTCACCAAGATGGAAACCATGTTCAATCTGTTGCTGGGCAACGACGAGGCAGGCCGCAAGCGCCATATCTCCGAGCACGGCAAGGAATACCTGGACCAGCTGGACCTGCAATAGCAGCAAATCGATAACGACGGCCCATAAGAAGTTCAAGAGGAAATCGTGGCAAAGAAGAAGACGAAGAACCAGCCAAAGAAAAAGCAGGTTAACGCCGAGAACGTCATCGGCCTGCACTCCGAGGTCACCGATCAGCCGATCACGCAGACGCTCGAGGTCAACTACATGCCCTACGCCATGAGCGTCAACGTCTCGCGTGCGTTCCCCGAGATCGACGGCTTTAAGCCTTCGCACCGCAAGCTGCTCTACACCATGTACAAAATGGGTCTGCTCAAGGGCGAGCGCCAGAAGAGCGCCAACATCGTGGGCCAGACCATGAAGCTCAACCCGCACGGCGACGCCGCGATCTACGAGACGATGGTGCGCCTAGCGACGGGCAACGAAGCGCTGCTTGCCCCCTTCGTGGAGTCGAAGGGCAACTTTGGCAAGTACTATTCGGGCGACCTGAGCTACGCCGCCTCGCGTTATACCGAGGCCAAGCTCTCCCCCATCAGCGCCGAGATCTTCAAGGACATCGACAAGGACCCGGTCGACTTCGTTGACAGCTACGACGGCGCCATGAAGGAGCCGCGCCTGCTGCCCACCACGTTCCCCAATATTCTGGTTTCGGCCAACAAGGGCATCGGCGTCGCCATGGCATCCGATATCTGCGGCTTCAACCTCAACGAGGTCTGTACTGCCACGATGCATTACCTGCAGGATCCCGACTGCGACCTGCTCGAGTACATGCCCATGCCCGACTTCTCGACCGGCGGTGAAATTATCTACCGCCGCGAGGAGATGGAAAAGATTATCGAGACCGGCCTTGGCAGCTTCCAGATCCGCTCCCGCTGGCGCTGGATTCCCGAAGAGCGCATCATCGAGGTGTACGAGATCCCCTACACCACCAAGACCGATGTCATCATCGAGCGCATCGTCAAGCTCTCCAAAGAGGGCAAGGTCAAGGAGATTGCTGACATCCGCGACGAAACCGACCTTTCGGGTCTTCGTATCGCCATCGACCTTAAGCGCGGTGTCGACCCCGACAAGCTCATGGCCAAGCTCTATCGCTCGACCACGCTGCAGGATTCGTTCTCGTGCAATTTCAACGTGCTGGTCGATGGTTACCCTCGCGTTATGGGCGTGCGCCAGATTCTGCACGAGTGGGTCACGTGGCGTATTGAGTCCACGCGTCGCCGCATTAACTTTGACCTGGGCAAAAAGTCCGAGCGTCTGCACCTGCTGCACGGCCTCGAAGCGATCTTGCTCGACATCGACAAAGCCATCGCCATCATCCGCGGCACCAAGCTCGAAGCCGAGGTCGTACCCAACCTTATGAAGGGTTTCGACATCGACGAGACCCAGGCCGAGTTTGTTGCCGAGCTTAAGCTCCGCAACATCAACGAGGAGTACATCCTCAACCGCACCAAGGACATTGCCAAGCTTGAGGGCGAGATTGCCGAGCTTGAGGAGATCCTCTCCAGCGAGGAGAACATCAAGAAGGTCATCAGCGACGAGCTGGCCGCGGTCAACAAGAAGTACGTGATGCCGCGCCGCACGGGCAGGATTGAGCCCCACGAGGTTATCGAGGTAAGCTTGGAGCCCGAGGTCGAGGAGTACCCGGTTACCATCATGCTCTCGCGCGATGGCTATCTTAAGAAGATGACGGACCGCGTGCTCAAGAAGGCGACCACGCTCAAGTACAAGGACGGCGACAAACCCTTTATCGAGTTCCCGTCCTCCAACACCCACGAGCTGCTGGTCTTTACCAACAAGAGCCAGGTGTACAAGTGCAAGGTCGCAGCATTTGAGGACACCAAGTCGGCCCAGCTGGGCTCGTACCTGCCGACCGATCTTGAGATGGAACCCGACGAGAGTGTCATCTGGGTCATCGACCCCGAGGACTACAAGGCCGATGTGCTGTTTGTCTTTGAGAACGGCCGCGTGGCGCGCGTTGCACTTGCCGGATACGTCACCAAGACCAACCGCAAGCGCCTCAAGAACGCCATCTACGGTGGCAGCAAGCTGCTATATGCCCAGGTACTCAAGGAGGATCGCGACATCGCGCTGGTCTCGAGTGACTACCGCCTGATGAACTTCAACACGTCGCTGCTCAAGACCAAGACGACCACCAACACGCAGGGTGTCCAGGCCTTTACCGCCAAGAAGGGCCGCTCGGTCACCACCGTCGGCACGACCGAGGAGATTCTTGGCGCCGGTGTCTCGGCCGAGAAGTTCACTGCACAGAGCCTCCCCTCCGCCGGTGCCCTTATGAAAGAAAACGACATGCCGAGCCTGTTTGACTAACAGCCGTCTGGCCGGTTCCGACAGCCTAGCCCCCTTGAAACGCAGCAAGGCCCGAATGGTTCAAATGAACCTTTCGGGCCTTGCTCGTTATTGGAGATGCGCGCTAGGCGAGTTTGCGAGCGAGCTCTCGCATCTCTTCTAACTTGGGCGACGATGCCATGCTGTCGCGCTCGGTCATACCGCTGATGGTGACAATGCCCTGGTCCTCCCACTTGCAGTACGCGCAGGTTGACTTGTACATAGCAATCGCCGCATCATAAACGCCCTCGCTGTGGCTATCGAGCAAAAGGGCCGTCTTGGTGAACGGGAAGCCCGTGGCACCGAAGGCGTACAGGCGGTCAATGGCGGCCTTCTCCTGTGCGGTGATATCAAACCAGTAGATAGGCGAGGCGAAGACAACCATGTCGGCGCCTTTCAGCGACTCGATTACGTCGGCCATGTCATCCTTCTGCACGCAAGTGCCCTCGTGAGCGAAGCAATACTGACACCCCAGGCAACCAACGATCTTCTTGCTGGCAACGCGAACGACCTCGACCGTATAGCCGGCCTCGCGCGCGGTCTCGGCAAACGCCTCGACCATGGTGTCGGTATTGGCGCCCTTACGCGGACTGCCGCTCAACACAACGATATTCATAAGAATCTCCCTCCTTCATGCCGCAGGCGCGCGGCACGTTTTTCCGTTTTAACCAAAACGGATGGAGTTATTCAAATGCCTGCAGATTGCATCTCTTGTTCGCGCTCTCAAAAGAAGGCGCAAGCAGAAACATCGAAGGCATTGATCGGTATCGATATGAATCACGACATGAAACCATAAGGGTTGCCCCTAGGTTGCCCAAAGACTGCCAAAAGAAAGCCCCCGACCCGTCAGTACAGGTCAGGAGCTTGCAAACGCCTTGTTTCAGCTACCCCCACTCTTTCACGCTCGTTTGCCGTGACGTCATTCCAGCCTATTCCAGTTGGGTCGTCGATTATAGCCGTCTTACCGCCGAATCCCGCCGCGTGACTTCGAGTGGGTGTTTGGGACAAAACGTGGGACAGCGCAGAAAACTTTTCAGCCGCCGAAGGCCCGCAGTTTCGTTTTTGCCCCCGGGACAAAAACGAGCAGGTTTTGGGGTTCGGAACTACTCGAAACGCTTGACAAAGCGGCTGATTGTCATTATTGAAACCTATTTGGCGAAGCGAATCGTAGCCGGTAGCTTTATCGGCTCGCGTTACTGCAGGTCAAGAGGGATGCGTAAGGGAGATAAACGAAAGAATCGTTACTGGCGACTTTGTCTTCGAGCGCCGGAACAGCGCTTGCTTGCAATCAGTCCTGTCGTCGTCAAGGGGGGGGCGCGTCTCGACATGCTCTACGCGTCCGGCTGCATGACGCCGGAGTGGTGGAGCGAAACGCTAATCGGGAAGATGCCCGACTCACCTGCGATATTGCGAGCTAGAATCTTTTGTCAGATTGAAAAGGACTGCGCCGTGAATTATCGCGGTGCAGTCCTTTTCGCGGCCTCAAATCTTTTGTCTCGATTGTCGTCCGGGATGGATTGGCAACCACGAATAATCCCGACCTTCTCCGTCCGGATTTGTCCAACAAACTTCGATTATCATTGCCCAAGGTGAAGCCGAGCCTAGCTACAATTTATGAATAAAAGTGGTTTAGAGTTTCTTGGCCCAGTTTTGTGAGCATTGGTTCGTTAGTACACCGGCAGAAACGGCTGAAAGGTTGTGGCTGAATGACAAGAAAGAGAGCAAAAAAGAAATCGAGGCAGGTCCGAGGACTAATTCAACGCTTGGCTAGCGCTGAGAAGAAACTCGGTGAAAGCGAGCAAAAAACACCAGAGCCACAACCGCCAATCATCGTGAATCTTGATGAAGCCAAGCTGATCGATTTGGCAGTCGATGTATGGAAGCTTGACAAGAATGTCAAGAAAGCAATATCGCTCGACGAGAATAGGCCTATCAAGTCATCACTAGGCAAGCTATTTTCCTATCTAGGCTATTACGGAATCGACGCTCGAGATTATACGGGCGAGAAGTATTACGAGAATATGAATGTTCGAATTCTTTCCACGGAAGAGATAGAGGACCAGGCTTTCCCCATCGTTCTTGAGACCGTTAAACCTGCGGTAATCGTGAATGGGGAACTTGTATCTCATGCATCTGTGATTATCGGAGCCCCGAAAAACAATAAGGATGAAAATCTCGAAAAGAACGAGGAGAGCGATGATGAGTAAATCGTATGTCACAATAGGCATTGACTTGGGGACAACCAATTCAGCTATCTGTGTTTCCGCAGATGATGGGTATGAGATTGTTAAGAACAGCTTTCAGTTCGACTATACTCCCTCGGTATTCGGAATAGACAAGTCAGGGAAGTACCTGGTAGGTAAACGCGCTTACGACAAGCTTGCGAACAGCTCTAGTCTTGAAGAATCGCAAAACTATAAAGCCGAGACAAAGCGTTTAATGGGAACGGCCACGCGCATTAGTTTTCCACGATGCGATAAAGAGTTCATGCCTGAGGAGATTGCTGCAGAAATCCTGAAATCCCTTCGGGCAGACGCGCTAAGAAAGTGCCCCGACTTGTTTGCAAAGGCTGCTGTCATTACTGTTCCGGCGTATTTCGAAACATTGCAATGTGAGGCTACTAAACGCGCTGGGAATCTTGCAGGGTTCGAGCATGTTGCCCTTCTTCAAGAGCCAATAGCCGCAGCGCTCACATATGGTTTTAGCAACGACGAAGATGCCAATTGGCTTGTTTATGATCTTGGTGGCGGAACGTTTGACATCGCCCTCATTCAATCAAAAGACAAGGCGTTCTCAGTCCGGCAACATAACGGAGATAATTTCCTTGGCGGAAAAGATTTTGATGCTCGAATCGTTGAAAGAGTTTTCATTCCGAGGCTAAAGGCCGAATTTAGCTTGCCTTACCTAGAGCCAGATAACCCGAGATACTCGTTCCTCCTAACGAAGTTGAAATACATCGCTGAAGAATCAAAGATCTTCCTTTCTAAGGAAAGCTCCATAACTGTGGAGCTTGACGATTTGGGTGAAGACGATCAAGGGCGAGAGATTTACACGTCTTTCGAGATGACGATTGACGAGCTTGAGGAAGCCGTGGCTGATCTTGTTGAAAAGACGGTTCGGCTGGTAAACGACACAATTGACGCATCGGGAATCGAAAAGACGAAGATATCGACGATTGTACTTGTGGGTGGTCCTACCCAACTACCGTTCATAAGAAGAAGGCTAGAGGAATCGACGGGCATTCACGTTGACTCATCCGTCGACCCGCTCACCGTAGTTGCAAAGGGTGCGGCGATTTATGGCAAGTCGCAAAAGCTCCCGCTGTCTCTTCTTGAGGCAAATCGGGTTGCTTCTGCAAATGAGATATCTCTCAACCTCCAATATGATTCTATAACTTCTGATGACGAAACGCTGGTGGTTGGCAAATTCGATGTTCCCGAAGACGGATACAGCGTTCAAATTCAAAGCACAGATAGCCAGTACATTGGAGACAGAATTCCCTTAAGGCAAGGAAAGTTCTTCGAAACGCTTCCGTTGAGGAAAGGTGCGACCACAGCGTTCCAGATCTTCCTACTCGATAAGGACCAGAATCCGGTTCCGACATTCCCTGACCATTTCGAAATCACGCAGGGCATAAGCATTTCGAGCGCCCCGATTCCACGCAATATCGGCGTTGTCTATTCGAAGATGCAGCTTTCAGGCGGTTTGGGCTACAAGGAGCAATGCCAGGTGTATTTCAAAGCCGGCAGCACCCTTCCCCTGAAGCATACCGAGACCTTCAAGACCCTGAGGGAAGTAAGGTTGGGCACGGCAAACGAGCTGCCAATCAAGGTTTATGAAGGAGACAGTGCGAATATAGACTTCAATCGGATTCTTACCACTCTCAGCATTGACGGAAACGCATTGCCATACAGCCTTCCAGAAGGCTCCGATATAGAAATCACCATATCAATTAACGAATCTCGAGAATTCGAGGTTGAAGCCTATATCCCAGATATGGACATTTCCATCGATGCACGCGTGGCCACATATGAAGAAGAAATAACAGATGAGCAAATCAATGAGAAGATTAACAGCTTGAGGAGTGCATATTCCGAGAATAGAGATTATCTGCAATGGGAACGTCGCGAGGAGATTGAGCAGCGGATAGAAAGCATCGAATCAAGCTTCTCGTCGAGAGCAGCAGACGAAGACAAACGAAACCTTATTATCAGAGAATCCAACGACGTCTTGAAGGAGCTAGAGAGGGTCGATGAGGAGTCGGCTGTTGAACGATACGCCGCAGATGCACGAGATCAAATCCAAGCAATACGCGAAGTTCTTCCGAACTTGAGCCTAGAGAATTCAAGAAGCCTGTCCGCCCAGCTAAGCACCATTGAATCAGAAGTTGATGGCTACAGAAGAAGCGGCAACCGTCTGGGCCTCGAAAGAAGCCTTGAAAAGCTTCAGCAATTGTTCTTTGCTATTGCAACGCAGACCGTTGATTTCTGGGCCCTAAATTTCGATATGCTGAGCTCGCAAGCATCAGAGGCATCCGACTACTATCGCTTCCAGGATTTGCGACAACAGGGCGTTCGAGCTCGCAATGCGGGCGATGTCAACGCTCTGCGTAGCGTTTGCAGCGAGATGTGGGATCTCCTACCTCACCAAGTAGGCGAATCATTCGATAGCACCTTATCGGGAATCACTAAATGAGCAACGCATCATTTATTTTGAATCCATATAACGTCTTGGGCTTGCATTCGGATAGCACTCAATCCGAAGTGCGAAAACGCACTGGCTTAATTGGGAAAATGCTAGCAATCGGCGAGAGCGTGGAATTTGACTGCGATGTTTTCATTAACCCGTCCGATAGAACGCTAGAAGCAGTCAAGAGATGTGAAACCCGATTGAATAGCCCTCAGGATAAGCTTGCGGATGTATTCTTCTGGTTTGCGGATAGCCCCGAAGCGCTAACCGCGGCCAATATGCAAGACAGAGGTTACTTTCAAAAGCTTGGTTCAAATGCAGGGTACATGGCAACCCGCGATTACATTGAGGAAAAGAACGCCGCAGTAGGGCTCTCTGTCATTTTTGAAAAATCGCAGAATATCGCAGATTTTGAGCAAGCCTTGCAGGGATGGGCTTCGCTTGTGCATCTCGATTCATTTTGGGACTATTGGGCTAAGTACTACAAGTCAATAGATTATCTCGATACGAGTAATCGTCTAGTTGAAGAGTTTCGCGAGAACATAGACTCGTTGATAATCGAAAAGTTCTTCGAGGTATCTAAGCTCGACGACCTAATCGATGCTCAAATCGTGGGGAAGTATTTTGAAGTATCAATGGAGATTGCTGAGAAAGCAGCCGAACAACAACTTGGCAGAATTAAAGAGCTCAGAATTGAGGCGGACAGGCTGCGTAATTCAAACACACTTTTGAATGGGCAGTACGTGCTAAGCGAAGCAAGTAAAGGACAGATTAGTGTCCTTCTTTCGAAAGCCATAGCATTGCATGAGGAGCTGGTTGAGAACGGGCAAAGAGATTCCCCTGCTGTAGAGCGTGAGCTTGATAGCCTATGGAGCGATATTCTTGCAATCACGGTGACAGCTCATAACATGTCTGGCCAGCATGATGCGGTTAATCTTCGTGACCTTGAGTTCCAAAAGCAAGTCATCGAAAAGCTTTATCGCGAGTCAACAGATGATTTGCTCGACTCCCGTCTCAAGAAAAACCTGTCAGTCATTAAAGAACAGATGGAGACACTTGAAGAGCAAGAGCGAGTAGAACCTCAGTTCAGCCGTTTGACCGCTCTAGTCGAAAAGCTTGCGAATAGAAATTCCCCGAATAATGAGTTTGTTGAAGCAAGGCTAAGCGAGTTCGAATCCATATATAAAGAGATAGTAAACTCTGGCAAGCTCAAGTACGAAACGCTGGCCGATGCGGTAACGATGACAGCCGGAATATTCAATAAGCTTGCCGTGACCATCAGCAATGATGCTCAAGAGTCTGTCAATCGCGCAGCGCTGCGCATTGAATTTACCCCC
>ULQC01088125.1_pt1 | contig 13277 bp, 14 predicted proteins | sample 1954091 | NCBI WGS metagenome assembly ULQC01 (sample SAMEA4835645, study PRJEB28245) | human gut metagenome | biome: gut microbiome; material: fecal sample | place: Denmark | collected 2008
TCCCATTTACGTCAAGGCGGATTCCAACGTATACGACTACTACGACCGCCACGGGACGGAAATCGTTACGGATGTCTCCCAGTTTACGGGAGAGTATGGTGCCCAGCTCTATGGCCACACCAAGCACCAGGCGGGCAACCCCGATTGGTCGGACATGCGGCTGGTGCTGCTGAGCCACCCTGGAATCGTGGATTCCGAAATCTGGCTCAAATGCCAGCGGAAATTGGAGAAAAACCGGCAAATCACCAACAGCTACAGCAACTCCACTAGTTGGCTGGCAGGGAAGGTGATCTGTGAGAAATGCGGCCACACTATGACCACCATCAAGGGAAAGCCTGGCAAGAACGGTGAGGTACGGCGATATTTTAACTGTACCGGTAGGTCTCAGCGGGTCTGCCAAGGCCCCAAGGTGACCATTTACGCGGAAGACCTGGAGAACATGGTCTACCAGTGCATCGCCGAGAAGTTGGTAGGGCTGAAAGAGGCTAAGTACAGCTCTCACAAAGGCAGTGGAGAGCTCAACGATCTAAAGCTGAAAGTCAAGGCCATTGAGCGGACAGAGAAGCAGTTACTGGATACGATACTGGCTGGTGGCTTCAACGAGGATCTATTGACCATCGCCAACCAGAAGGCCAGCCAGCTCAAGCGGGACCGTCTGGCTCTCTATGAGCGGATGGAGGAATTGAAGAACCAAGAGAACCAGGCTGGCGCTGTGGTCAACCTGGCCAAGTCCTGGAAGACTGCTGATTATCAACGGAAGAAAGCGGTCGCCATGATTATGATACATAAGATCCTCATCAACGAGGATGGGAATGCGAAGATTATATGGAATGTTTGATGGAGAACCGCCAAGGCAGCTACGCATTGGCGGTTTCGTCTTTTCTTCGGAGCAATTCGTCCCCTTCCTTGACAGACCGCGCCCTATTGGGCTACAATTGTTGTAAAGAAAGAGACGGCGGGAGGGCGAAATCTGCGCCTGAGACTATAGAAAAATCCCCTGTGGGCGGTGGCCTGCAGGGAGTTCGCGTTTACTGCCTTAAGGCTAAGTAACCTGATTCTACCAGAGGTAAATAAAAACTTTTGACTGCAAGATAATGGCTAGGTTTTTGAGCACTTCTGTTCCAACCAACCCACTGCTACTCCCCACAGAGGTTCACTTGTAATTTTTCCTATAGGATGATATCATCTTTCATGTATGGAAGCTTCATACTCAACAATGTGGTATCCTAAAAAAGTGTTCTTTTTGGTAACTGATTTGTCATTAGTGAATCGTCAAGGAGGAATGTACTTGCATTTGTGTTTTGGAATATTGACGTCCGTCCTGCTCGCCTGCAGAAAGACAAAAGATAACGGGCGCCATCCAATGGTTACACAGTCGCAAATGGTAGCTCTGTTGGCCCGTTGCGTAGATTCACACAGTAGCTATTATCCCTCTTCATACTTCTTTGAAGAGGAATTTGATTGTGACGTATCTGTAGCGACTAAATTGGTCCACTGCAAAAAAGACTTTATCGTTAGCTCTGGTTTCCCCGAAGAAGAGCGCGATATGATAATTTTCCAGGCCAAAGCCGAGTTTGCGGAAACGGTAAGTCCAACTCTTGCAGATGATCAGAAATCGCTTGTCGTATTAGCGCTTTTGGATATTATTCGTAAAGATAGCTACATTGACAAGGAGAAAAGTGTTGCGTTTCGGGAATATTTCGGATTCAGCAGAGCGGATTTACTGCACCAAATCAACTTCCCCTTCTCAGATTTTTTGAGTCGAGCTCTACTATATACAACACGCGGAGATGTTGATAACAAAGAACCTCTCCCACCTTCATTTGCCTCCCCAGAAACTTTGGAATGCTACTTGGGACAGTTGAAGGTTGGCTACCAAGGCGACTATCGATGGAACCCTACAGATCAGATTCTGACGTTGGAGTTGACGAATCAATTTGAGCTATTCGATAAGGCCCTTGATGAACACGGAATCCTGTATTTTCTCGAATGTGGTGATCCAACTGCCGAAATGGATGTGAAAACGTTTGAAAAAGCAAAGAATTTTAGATTCGCACTCTCTCCGTACACATTCAGGGGTAGTGGTATAACGACTTGTCGCATCCATCGTTTTCAATCTGCCTTTTATAAGTATATCAGCATCTTGCAAAAAGGTACACGACCTCGTTATAACGAGGTGACCACAACCAAGCTCAAAAATCAGTATGTACCTCTATCTCGTGGCGAGCCTATATTTGGTGAGGACGTAGAATGTGCAAATGCCTTTAGCAACCTAGTAGTCCGTTACCGCAAACATCTGATTCACGTCTATAGTCGAATGTATGCTCATATGTTTTTTGCCGTGGACGAAGAAGCAATAGAAATCGACACGAATAAAAACGCAGAAGCGGCATATCCAGAAAATGCAGTAGTATAACTGTGAACAAGTGATAATGCCAGTCTTATGAAAACATCCTCTCTCCCTAGCTTTGACAGTGGTCACTGCTTTGAGCCTACAATGGGGACAAAGATAGTAAAGCTTTCCTAGAGTAAGGAGGCGTACCGAAGATGAAAAATAACAGCGCTCTGTTTTACACATGCAGCCTCATTGAATTCATCGGACGGGCACAGAAGCAAAAACGCTCTGCCGTGGTGGAAATTCTGGGCAGGGATACCATCCTGCGCATCTACCAGTTTGCCGATGTCTTCCACTGCGAACCCATAGAGAAAACCGCCGATGATTTTATTACCCTCCGCCAAATTCCTCTTGGCTCCTTTGACAACGTAGCTGACTGCCGCTACACGGTGCCGGACTACTGGACCATTGGCGAGGTCTACGAACGCTTGATTGAGGATGTCGTCCAAGGGGACGATGACCTGGCGGTTGTGGACAAGCTGGTGGAGGTCTACACCTCCTGGATTGACGCTGCCATTTCCAACTACAACTCCGACTTCTATTACCAGTCCCGAGATTACATTGCCACCTGCTATCGGGAGGGCGAAATCTGCGACTGAGGCTATGGAAAAATCCCCTGTGGGCGGTGGCCTGCAGGGGGTTCTCGTTTACTTAATTTGGTATGGTTTGCTTCGCCGAAGCGCTGGAAATGGACGATCTCCCGCTCCCGCAGGAACTTGATGGGGTCCCGCACGTCGGGGTCGTCGGCGAAACGAAGGATGTTGTCGTAGGTCATCCTAGCTTTCTGTTCTGGTGCGATGCTGTAAGAACAACCTTTTTGCCTTACGGCCGGCAAAAACAGCTTTGGGCCTTAAAAATTCCAGTGTATCTCGATGGGCACATCCCGTGTCCCTGGAATCCGCTTGCCCACCAGGATGTAGTCGATAAGCTCTTCTACAATGTCCCGGGTCAGATGGTCTAGGTTGGTATATTGCTCGATGATTTCCCGGCGGTTATCCCCTGCTGCAATTTTGTCCTCCAACGCAGCCAGTTGTTTTTCCCCCTCAGCTATCACTCGCTCCAGACGGTCGCGTTCCGAGACAAAGTCCCTGGACATCTCCACATAATCGTTCTCGGAGAGAAGCCCTTTGACCTTATCCAGGTACAGTTCCCGGATGCCTTTGGAATACTCAGCGGCCTTTCTCTCGTAGGCGTGCAGGTCCGCAGTAAGACGTTTTTTCTGCCCTTTCAGGGTGTCGCAAAACTCTATTTTCTGCTCCAACTCGTCCCGATCGAGATATTCGGCGGCCAGTTTCTTAATCTCCGCGATGACCATTTTCTCCAGCCTGTCCACGGAGATGAAGGAGCCAATGCACGCATCCTTGGCCACATGCCGGTTGGAACACTGCAGATAGTGCTGGCTCCCTCTCTGGGGGGAGGTTTTTGAGGAAAGCATGGTGTAACCGCAATTGGCACAACGGGCCTTCCGGGCAAACAGCCCAATATTGCCCGTGTCAAAGGGCTTCGCCCGCTGCGCTATGAGCGCTTGCACCTTGTTCCACAAATCCCGGTCGATGATGGGTTCATGGGTATTCTCAACGGTGTACCACTCGCTTTTCGGCCGGGGCTTGCACTGTTTGGTCTTGTAGGAAACACTTCCCGTTTTGCCCTGGATCATATTGCCGATATAAACTTCATTTACCAGCATGTTCGAGATAGCGAAATACTTCCACAGGGTACTATTCTTCCGTTTTGGCTGCTGATACCGCAGCCCTTGACGCCGTTTGTACTCTGTTGGATTGGGTACTCCCCTATCGTTGAGCATTCTGGCAATGGAAGTTTTGCCATGCCCTTGGGAAAACAGCGTAAAGACTTCCCGAACCACAGCAGCGGCTTCCTCATCAATGATGAGGTGGCCTTTCTGCTCCGGGTCCTTCTTATATCCGTAAGGGGCGAAGGCCCCAATATGGAAGCCATTGACCCGCCGGTTCGTAAGGACGCTGCGAATATTCTCGGACATGTCCTCCAGATACCACTCGTTTACAAGCCCGTTGATTTGGCGGGACTTTTTGTTTCCCTTGTTGGCTGTATCCGCATTGTCCACAATACTGATGAACCGGATGCCCCAGATGGGAAACAAACCGTGGATGTACTTCTCCACAAGTTCCAGCTCGCGGGTAAACCGGGACTGGGTCTTACAGAGGACGATGTCAAACCTGTGCAGTTCTGCATCTTTCAGCAGCCGGTTAAATTCCGGGCGGCGCCGGTCGGAACCGGTGTAGTCATCGTCGCTGTAAATATTGTAGAGTTCCCACCCCTGTTCCATGGCGTACTGCAGCAACATGGTCTTCTGGTTCTGGATGCTGTTGCTATCGTCGGTCTCAAACTTTTTGTCCCTGTCCTCCTCGGACAGGCGGCAGTAAATCGCTACTTTCATGTTCATATCCCCTTAGAGATAGGAACAAGCTGTTTCTTGTTTATTATACCACACAAGAAGCAGGATGTCATTGTATTTTTCCATATTGGAGCTGTTTGTTTTTTTCGATCCGGTTAATCATTTCGATCCACTTTCTGGTGAAAGCTGCTTTTGAGGTTGTGGCATCCCCGTTTTTGAACACATTTGTGCAAATCGCCGGATGCGAACTGACATGTTCCATTGAAATCCTCCTCTCGCATTTTGGAGACGCGTGAACGTATATGTTTTCTCGCAAGTCCCCTATTCCCATCCTATTCGCCTCCTTTCCAAGAAGTTCCACGTTGTGCTGCCTATGGACACTAGGTGGATCCACCTGCTTTGAACCGTCCAAAAGGCTTTGGGAACGCAGTTGAGTTCGTCTGCCTGTAGCTACCAGGCCATAGAGAGTTTCTCTCTCCCCGCATGCTGATGCCGGGCCGCCCGATGCTGTGAAGCGTCCAAGGCGGAAGTATCATTGTGGCCGGCTGGGTCGTCGCGTCCCGTGGGCGCCACCCACGATTTGTTCGCCTTCTCCAAAGGCGCGCTCTCCAGCCGGGGATGTGACGGGCTGTTATGTGGTTTTCAAGGTGCTTGAAGTAGGATGCCTTCATACTATAAGAACGGTAAAATTTCGCGATTTCTATCACCTTCTCAAAAAATTTTAAAAAAAGCCATTGCCAGAAAAAATCCTGACAATGGCTTTTAGGACGCAGTCCCCCGAAATGCGACAAAGTGCCAGAAAGCTAGGCTCTCTGACACTTTGAAACAGGTCACTTTCGTCACGCAACGCAACGGGGATACTTCTTACCTAGAGTATATCACATCCTCTCCTGGTCAGCAAGGCGCCATTCCGTTTAGTCCATAAATTTTGCGAATTTGGGGATCGCTGTCACAAGATGCAGGAAAATCTCCTGCCGAAAATCCTCATCCAGCTTCCCGTTTACCACGCTGGCGTGGTCTATCATCGGCTTGTACAGGATGAAAATCTGCTCCATGGCAACCTTATCTCCCCGCACGGCCTTTTCCAACACTTCACGAAATTCTCGATCCTTCATTTTGCACCTCCCAGCCGTTTCCGCAACAGCTTTACCGCCCTCGATTTCCGAACATAGACTTGCTCCACAGGACAGTGAAGCAAGTCCGCGACTTCCCTCGGTGAGAATTCCCGCACCAGCAATAAAAACAAGACCTCCTGATATGTTCTTGGAAGGGACTGGTAAGCCTCCGCCAAAGCATCCCATTGAAAATCAAATCCCTGAGCCGCAGTCTTTTCGGAAAAATGGTCCGTTCGGCTTTGCCATAGGGCTTCCAGGGAGACTGGCCTGTGTTCAAACTCTCGGAAATAGTCGGTCTTGAAATTCTTGATGGTTTCCTGGAGAAACCGTGTGAACCTCCCACGCAGGGGATCTCTTCCCGTAGTATCCATAAATCATGCCTCCTGGCCATGCCATCCCGGCAGACGGGACGACATGCCAAGATGGCATGAAAATTGTGGGGTTTCTTCTTGCGGGGCGGGCCCCATTAGACACCCATGGGAACCACCCCCTCTCCAGGGGCAGACAAAAGGGGCGCAAAATGCTAAAGCACTTCGCGCCCCTTTTGAATTCTTCTGTTTTGCTGTGTCTAGCTTGTTTTCACCGCGCTGAGAAGACGAAAAAACCTTGCCCTTCACTCTGCGTCTATCGTCACAGGACGAAAAGACTTCTCTTCCACACTGCCACCTTCTCACCGTGTACAACAAGCTAGTTTCACACACACATCATAACATAATGGAATCTTTGTATCAACAATATTCTGTATGGTTCTATCGTGTAGTTATCCTAGCTTTGAAAAAGCTCCAAGTTCTCCAGCATCTGGGAAATGTCCGAATCCGGCTCCTCCCCCACCACAGGAGACGGTTCCTGTCTGGAACGTGGCAAAGCGGTGAGTTTCTCCTCCACCAACTGCTGCACCAGTTCTTCCAGCTTTTCCCGGCTCATAGCGGACTGTTGTTCTATCTTGACGCGCACCTCCGGGGTTTCCCACTGGGGGTGCCGGTCGAGATATTCCCCCAAGGCAGCCACCACCAGGTGGCTCTTCCGTTTACCCAAGCGCTCCAGCACTTCCCCCACACGGATACGTTCCTCCGAATCCGACGGAAACTGCAGGTTGAACCGGTAGACCCCATCCCTCTTCATGACCGCAGCTGGTGGGCCGCCAACATCTCATACCCAATGGCGTTGGCTTTGGGGTCCTCCACAAAGTCTGCCTTAGCCACCATGGGGGACCCTTCCAGCAGGGGCCGGAACAAGCTGCTGCCCCCACCGATGAAAATGGCGGGATTTGTGCGCAAGTCCACTCCCAGCTCCCGCAGCTGGTCCAGGATGTCTTTGGCGTGAGTTTTGGCGGCTTCTCGAATGGTATTCTGCACCTCCTGGGGAAGAATGGTTTCCCTGCCGAGAAGAGCATCGCTGATGAGCTCGTCATCCACCATCATGTCATACTGGGCGTTGATTTTCCCGATAATCTCGTTGTCCATGGTGATGACCCCGCTCTCCAGGCTGCGGCAGAACTGCAAGTCCGGTTTCCCATTGCGGAGAAGCAGCACGTCGGTGGTAAAGCCGCCGATGTCCACGATAAACATCCGGGGCGTCTTCAAAAGCTGCCCGCTCTGGGGGATCACCGCGGCGTAGGCCTGGGGGTAGACCAGCACCCGCCGGATGTCCAGGTGGACAGGCTGGTCTTTGTAGGTGAACTTCACCACACCCCGGCGGAAGTACTGGGCAAACTTGTCCCGGAGCATTCCATAGTGCTCGGGAGGCAGGCCCACAGCCAGGTCAATTTGCTCAAAGGGAAACAGAGAGCCCCGGCGCTCCAATTCCCGGCCAATAGCGAACAGGGTGAGGACAAAGAACCGGCTGTCCCGGGTCTTGTCCCGCATGTAGGGCAGGCGCTTCCCGGACAGAGTCCAGTAGCTGCTCCCGTATTCCACGACTTCCTCAGCCAGGGGCGGCTTCACCTTGTGTTCTGACAGGCCGGAGAGAAAAGCTGTATGGGGCGTCTTGATGGCGTAGTTTCCGTGGTCGATGGCGATAAGCATGGCGAATCCTCCTTTAATTATTCCTTGTCTGTATTACACTGGTACTGTGCGCGTTTTACAACCAAAAACGCATCCTTGCGAAAAAAGAAGAGACGGATCGCTCCGCCTCTTCCCCTTTCACTTTGGGCCGCACAGGCGGCCCCAGCAGCAAGTAGATTTTAAGACCAGTGTGGGTGGAAGAAACACCCCAATACAATGGGCGCCTTCATCATTTTCCTTTTTACTTATCTCGATAATGAGAACCACACTGAACAATCTTAATAACATCGTTTTCTATGCGGTAGACGATACGGTTTGCCGATGCCTTCGTATCCATTGCGGTCGATGTCCCTGAGCAGTTGAAGAATTCGCCGGAGAGTCTTTCGATCTTGTCTCATCCAGTACTCGAAATCCTCCCATGCCGCATCTGTCCACGCTTTAATCATCCAAATTCACCTCATGGACAGTGCCGCCAGTGGACTCCATTTGCGCGATGGATCTTCTAAGTCTAGCCAAGTTCTCTTCTGAGTAAAAAGGATCCACAGATACCTCAAAAGGAAGTCTTTTCTCGCGAGTCATCTTCTTGGCGAGCATGGTAATGGCTGTTGTCATAGACAACCCAAGCTCGTTACACACTTTATCAAAGTCGCTTTTTAGGGAATCATCCATTCGAACGCTTAAAGTTGTTTGTGCCATGATACACACTCTCCTTTCATCCTTATTATAGTGCAACGTTATAACATTGTCAATACATTGTTTTTAAAAATGTGAAAAGGCGGATTCCTCCGCCTCTTCTCCGTTCACTTTGGGCCGCACAGGCAGCCCCAGATGTAGTCGGCCAAGCCCCTCATACTGTGGGGCTCAGGGATAGGTCTTCCTATCTTCAGTTTACCGTTTTTTTCATAGCGCCCAGTTTTCCAGTTGCAAATCCGGCACCCGTTCAAATTCCCGGACATTGTTTGTCACAAGGGTGAGACCCTCTGCCAAGGCGTGCCCGGCAATCAACATATCCAAGGGGCCAATGGGCGTTCCCTTGTTTTGCAGGTACGTCCGCAGTGCACCATACTCAGACGCGGCAGCCGCCCCAAAGGGCAGGATGCTCAGCGGGGCCAAAAAACGTAGGAGAGCCTGCTCGTTCTTTGCGGGGTTGGAGCTATGCTTCATGCCAAACTCCAATTCTGCCAGCGTGATAGAGGAAATGCAAAGCCCTCCGTCCAGCTCCTCTCGGAACCGCCGCAGTACCTTTTCCGGTTTGTTCTTCATCACATAGATGCAGATGTTGGTATCCAGCATATACGTCATAGGCTATCCCGCTCCTCCTGCCCCCCCTGGTCGCGGCCGTTTTCAAAAATATCCTCGGTAAAGCTGTTTACACCGTCCATAAAGGTATTCCACAGAGACTCCTTGGGAACCAGCAGGACAGCGTCACCCAAGCGCTGGATGACCACCTCGTCCGCATTGAAGCGGTACTTTTGGGGCAGGCGCACAGCCTGGCTCCTTCCGTTTTCAAAGATTTTTGCGGTATCCATGATGACCACCTCCTATTATGATATATACCACGATATATATTCTGTGTCAAGATGTTTTCGGCAATTCATTTTATTTCCATAAAATAGCGCAAAGAAGAGACGAATCGCTCCGCCTCTTCCCGTTCACTTTGGGCCGCACAGGCAGCCCCAGATGTAGTCGTCCAGGCCCTTGTACCGGGGGTCCCACAGGTAGGTCCCGTAGGTAATCCCACACCGGTCCAGCAGGTGCGCCAGGTTCTCCTGCCCTGCCCGCACATGGGGATTGATGAGATAGTCCATATCAAAGGCAGTCATGACTTTCTCCATTCCCGCGGCGCGCAGCTCCTCTAAGACGGGTCTCAGCTGAGACAGGGAATTCACCCCCGCCACTGCCAGCACAGTCTGGCCTGTCAGGAAGTGGATCACGTCGGCTTTCATGGGGCCCTCCGTCAGAAGAACCAGGGGCCTGGGTTCCCCCGCAAGGTGGACCCAGGTCTTGGCGCCGCAGCCCTCCTCCAATCCATTGCTGGATAACCAGCGGAACTTCCGTTTCTCCACATTGTCCAGGCGGACTTGCAGGCCTTGGATCTGGCCCTGGACATCCCGCACGGGAATGAGAATGCCCCGGTCGGGGATTTTCAGCGTCCACTGGCCCTGGTTTTTGTAAAAACCAGGAACACCGGCCAGGTACAGGCCCTTCTCCCGCAGGCGCTTTGCCAGGGAGGTAAAACCCAGCACAGGAGTGGTCTTATACCCCAGCCGGTGGATTTCCTCCGGGCTCAGGCCCCGAGACAGGAGATTTTCCCGGTGGTCAGAGGCCAGGGTCAGGCTTTGCAGCAACGCTGTGTAGGTGGCATGGCGTTCCTCCACGCCGGTGAGGGGGTTTTCCTCCACCGCCGGCAACCGAGCCTGCTGAGGGCGAAAAATTTTCCCTTTCCGGTCCAGGAGCTCCTCCAAGGCCTTTTCCCGGGGGATTTTGGCGTAAAAAGCGTACAGATCCAGCACGCCGCCGGAAAACCCGCACCGGGGACACCGGAACACATCCTTGCGCAGGTTGATGTTCAGGTGCCTGCCCTTGGGCTTGTCATCACAGCAGGGGCAGGGGAGGTTGTAGCTGCTCTTCCCGGCGGGAGGGCTGGGCAATCCCAGCAGGGGGATGATGTCCACCATGTGAAAAAGCTCCATGTTACCTCCTTTCCGGGGCTGTCCCCAAGGTCAAGACGCTGTCTGTTCCAGGGCATAATCACAGAGCAATTTGGCCGCTTCTGAAATTTGGGAGTTCCCTGTAAACTTGTTGGCCACCCAGGAGATGGCCCTGGGGTCCAACGTGAGCACGTCCCCCAGGGTTTTTCCCTTGTACTTGGCGATGGGACAGGGTGTGTTCATGGCCTGGCGCAGCTGCTCCTCCGGGCTGGGTTCTTCCGCCTCGTAGGCCGGTTCTTCCGGTTTGGAGGTGGGCGTTTCGGTGGTCAGTTCCTCCGGGGAGCTTTGGGAGTAATCCTCCCCCGCCGCGGCAAACTGTAGGCCAAACCCCGCGTTGCGTAAGGCTACGCCTACGGCAGCGGTCTGGGCCCATTCCCTGGGGGAAACCGAGGGATGGTCCGGGTCAGGCCCACGGGAGGCGGTGGCTTCCGCCAGGTAGCACTCCGGGCCGTCCTGATAGTTGGGATAGACTCTCGCTTTGGCCACAAAGCAGTCCTTGGCAGGGGTCACCTCCACAGCGATGCGGCCCTCCGGGTATTTCAAACGGAACCAGGCCATCTGGATCATCACAGGGAGGCGCTTGCGGACCTCCCCGGTGTTCATGTCCGTATACTCCACCGCGAAGGCGGCGGGGTCGAAACCCTCCACCCGATTGATCTCGCAGAGCTTTTGGTATTGTTCTTCCTTGCTCATTTCTGCTTTGCCTCCTCTCCGATGGGGACGTAGGTGTTGCGCAGCTGCACCCAGGCCACCAAAACCTTGCCGACCATGGCGGAAATACTCTGCCGGTACTGCTCCGGGCTTTTCGCCTGGAAGCTGGAGAAGCGCCTGCGGCAGTCTGCCACGATCTTGGCCAGGTTTTCCCCGGCGGCCTTTCGCCGGGCCTTGTCCTGCTCCTGGACGGGGATACCAAAGGCATGCTCCTTCCCGGCGCAGAACAGCACGGCGTCTACCAGCTGGTAATGGCCAACCAGTTCCCGGGTGTCGGTGGTGACCGGGGCTGTCTTACACAGCATCTGGCAGGTCTCCAGGATCTGGATGCGGTACAGCAGCTCCTGGTAGACCATCGTGTCCCCCAGGGTCATTTTCCCCGCCTTCAGCAAGGGTCCAAAGCTGAGCTTCCGGTTGTTGTAATCATCAAGATAGGTTGCCATGGTATTGCTCCTCTCGCAGTTGTTCCAGCCGGTCCAGGACACGCTGGGCCAGCTGGGTGTTTCGATGTTCTGTGTCCGTCCGGCGGATGGCCATGCACAGGGCTTTCCTCTCCCCCACTAGAATCACCCGCTTTTTCGCCCGGGTGATGGCGGTGTAGAGCAGGGGCCGGTTGAGCATGACGGTATGGGCGTTTTGGACGCTGACGATCACCGCGTCGTACTCAGAGCCCTGGCTTTTGTGGATGGTGGTGGCATAGGCCAGGTCCAGCAGCTCCAGCTTGGAGCTGTCGTACTCCATGGTCCTGCCGTCCCCAAAGTCCACCGTCACCAGGAAGTCGCTGTCCTCCCGGGTGATGGCCGTGATGGTGCCAATGTCCCCGTTGCTCACGTCCTCCACGTTGCGGGTCTGCATCACCTTGTCCCCCAGGCGGAACAGCCGTTTCCCATGGGAAACCTCCGGCTTGTCCGGGGACTTGGGGTTAACCCATTCCCGCAGCTTGGGGTTCAGGGCGTTCACCCCGGTCTCCGTCTTTTTCCGGAACGGGGACAGCAGCGCCACATTGTCCACCCCGAAGCGCCCCACCTCTCGCAGGTAGAGCTCCTCGATCAGGCCGGCGGAACACTCCAAATCCGCGCTTTCGATGAACTCAAAATCCGGGCCGTATTCCAAATGGAGGTTGCCCGCCCGGATCAGGGCGGCGTTGATGGCGATGGGGCTCCCCGCGTTTTGGCGGTAGATTTTCGTCAGGCGCACCACGGGGATCTGGCCGCAGGAAAGCAGTTCCCGCAGCACCGCCCCCGGCCCCACGCTGGGCAGCTGGTCGGCGTCCCCCACCAGCACCACCTGGCACCCCGGCTTTAGGGAGCGGAACAGGTTTTCCGCCAGGTAGATGTCCAGCATGGACGCCTCGTCCACCAGGACCAGGTCGGCGTCCAGGGGTTCCGGCTCGGAATAGACACCGTCCTCCCCTGCCATCAGCTTTAAGGCCCTGTGGATGGTGGCGGCTTCCACGCCGGTGGATTCCTCCATCCGCCGGGCGGCCCGCCCTGTGGGGGCGCAGCACTGTACGGTGTTGTTGGGGCAGAGCTTTTTATACAGGGCCAGCAAAGCCTTTTGGGTCAAGGTTTTGCCCGTGCCGGGACCGCCGGTGAGGATAGTCACCGGGCTGCGGATGGCGGTAAGCACCGCCGTTCGCTGCTGGTCGTTGAGGGCCATCCCCAGCTCTTTCTCCACAGCGGAGAGCTTTTGGGGAAGTGTCTTCTCCACCGGCATAGCGCCCCTTTGGAGCAATGCGGCGACCCACTGGGCCAATTTCATCTCGGCCCGGGCGGTGGGCCAGCGGTACACCCACTGGTGGTAGGTGACCAGTTTGTTCTCCTCCACCAGCCTTCCCGCCCGCACAGCGGCCATGGTCTCTGTCAGACCCTCGGTGCGCAGCAGCTTTAGGGACTGGCGAAGGAAATCGTGCTTTTCCAAACACAGGTGGCCCCGCTGCTCCGCCTCCTGCAAGGTGTGGAGCAGGGC
>ULQC01015229.1_pt1 | contig 13056 bp, 10 predicted proteins | sample 1954091 | NCBI WGS metagenome assembly ULQC01 (sample SAMEA4835645, study PRJEB28245) | human gut metagenome | biome: gut microbiome; material: fecal sample | place: Denmark | collected 2008
CACTTTTTTTTAATTTTTTTAAATTTTTTTTAGATTTTTTGTAAAACAGTTGATTTTACACCGTTTTAAGCTATATTATTTTCTATATACAGAGACTTTTTATTCCAGATTTCCCATCCAAAGTCTCTCAGAAAGGATTTACTGATAATGAAAGTAGAAGAAAGATTATTAAAATATGTGGGCTATCACACCACATCTGATGAAGCAAGTGATAAAATACCAAGCAGTGACAGGGAATTTGCACTCGCAAGAGAGCTTGAGTCAGAGCTTAAGGAGCTTGGCTTATCCAAGGTTGTGCTCACCGACCATTGTTACGTGTATGGTCTGCTGCCTGCCACTGCCGGCATGGAGTACAAAAAAGCGGTCGGATTTATTGCACATATGGATACTGCACCTGATTTTTCCGGGGAAAATGTCAAGCCACAGCTGCTGCGTCACTATGACGGAAGCGATGTGCTGCTTAGAGGCAGTGGCGAATACCTGAGAGTAAGCGATTTTCCTGAGCTTAAAGCCCTCTCCGGACGCACTCTCATTACCACAGATGGCACTACCCTGCTAGGTGCCGATGACAAGGCCGGTGTGGCTGAGATTATGACCGCCTTAGAGCAGATTATCGCAGAGGGCACTCCTCACGGCGATATCTGGGTTGGATTTACCCCCGATGAGGAGGTCGGAAAGGGTGCGGATTTGTTTGATCTGGACTATTTCGAGGCAGATTTTGCCTACACCGTGGACGGTGATTACGAGGGCGAAGTGGCCTATGAAAACTTTAATGCCGCAAGCGCTGAATTTACCATAAAGGGCGTCAACGTGCATCCGGGCGAAGCAAAGGACATTATGGTCAATGCGGCTTTGGTTGGCTGCGAGATTGCCGCAGCGCTGCCTGCAAACGAGACTCCTGCCACAACTGAGGGCAGAGAGGGCTTTTACCATCTGTGTGATATGAGCGGTGATGTAGCATCAGCCCATCTGTCATATATTGTGCGCGACCACGACAAGGCTCTTTTTGCTAAAAGACTTGATACTCTCCGCTCTCTTGAGATAGAGATGAACAAAAAATATGGTGAGGGCACTGTTTCTTTGACTATCACCCACTCCTACGAGAATATGCTTTCAATCATAATGGACAACATGTACATTATCGACCTGGCTAAGGCTGCTATAGAGGAAAACGGTCTAGAGCCGCTATCACGCCCGGTTCGCGGCGGTACAGACGGCGCACGTTTATCCTTCATGGGACTTCCTTGTCCAAACCTCGGTACCGGCGGCTACGGCTTCCACGGCCCATTTGAGCACATATCAGTGGAGGGCATGGAGACTGCGGTTAATATAATCAAATCAATTGTGAAGCATGTGCTGATGCTTGCTGACGCATGATTTCGTTGCCGGTCAATTACTGTTCACAACTAACAGTGTGACCAGCCACGGCCACGTTACTGTTCACTACTAACAGTGTAACCAGTAATCCGGCAGCACTTATCATTTTTGCAGTTGTTGGTGGAATATTTGTAAATTATCTTCGCAGAAATCAGAATGATATCGGCGGAGGAATGGGAAAGGATTACATGAAAGAGCATTGGGGAATCGATGACGACAAGTAATCAAAAATACCGGGCAACACATTTTGTGTCCCGGTATTTTTTATACAACCATCGTAACTATTCAGAACCACTGAGAACAAGAAAAGCTGATGCGTCATCAGAAAAGCCTAACTTTGCTAACGTGAATTTGCAGGCTCCATGTTCACAGAGCGGCCCTTTATCTTTGCATTCTTCATGGCATTAAGCACTTCCTTGCCATACTCAGCCGGTACCTCAACAAATGTATACTTATCGTACATGTCGATTGCACCGACAAGCCTGCCGGGCATGCCTGACTCGCCTGCAATGGCGCCTAAAATGTCACCCGGCTTTATCTTGTCCTTCTTTCCGACGTTGATAAACAGGCGTACCATGCCATCCTCAGCTCCTGTATTGTGGAAATCATAGTCGTCCTTTGATTCAGCTGTGGATATCTCTGAAGCACCCATAGCCTGGTATAAAAATCCCGCCGCTATATCCATTGCCGTGTAATCTGACTCATTTATCTGATTCTCTATAATATCAATGACACTTGTGAGATTTTCCTCATCTATAATGGTGGAAATCTGGTCCATAATCTTTTCTGCCCTGATTTTGGCAACATCATCAGATGATGGAATTGGCTGTGCATAGATTTTTGTCTTGCAGTAGCGCTGTATGTCCTTGAGCTTATATACCTCCTTGCCCTTTACAAAGGAGAATGCCTTTCCACAGCGGCCTGCTCTTCCTGTACGACCGATTCTATGTACATAATACTCGTCATCCTGAGGCAGATCATAATTGAAAACAGCCTCCACATCATCCACATCAATTCCACGCGCTGCGACATCAGTGGCAATAAGAATATCTGTCTTTCCGTTTCTGAAGTTCTTCATGACACGATCTCTCTGCACCTGCTTCATATCGCCATGAAGTCCTTCTGCACTGTAGCCGCGTCCGCAAAGCTCATATGCCAGCTCGTCGACCATCTTCTTGGTATTGCAGAATACAAGTGAGAGCTTTGGATTATAGTAATCCAACAGTCTTGTGAGTACATCTATCTTGTCCTTGCGCTTCACATCATAGTAATACTGGTCGATATTTGCGACTGTCAGCTCTTTTTTCACAATCTTGATATTGATAGCATCATGCTGATATTTTCTTGTAATTTCCAAAATAGGCTTTGGCATTGTTGCCGAGAAGAGTACTGTCTGATGCTCCTGTGGCAGGTATTCGAGCACTGTCTCGATGTCCTCCCTAAAGCCCATGTTGAGCATCTCGTCTGCCTCGTCGAGCACTATTGTCTTTACATGGTCAGGCCTGATTGTCTTTCTCCTGAGATGATCCATAAGACGCCCCGGGGTTCCGATAATAATCTGCACACCGCCCTTAAGTGCCTTAATCTGGCGGCTGATATCCTGTCCTCCGTATACCGGAAGTACCTTCACACCATGCATATATTTTGCAAGCTTCCTGATTTCATCTGCCACCTGGATGGCAAGCTCCCTTGTAGGAGAGAGGATGATAACCTGTGTCTTGTGACTTGACGCATCAACGCTCTCAAGCACCGGAATACCAAAGGCTGCTGTCTTTCCTGTTCCGGTCTGCGCCTGTCCGATTACATCCCTGCCCGAAAGCACTGCCGGGATTCCCTGAGCCTGTATTGGAGTTGCCTCCTCAAAGCCCATATCCTTGATGCCTCGCAAAATCTTAGGGTTTAGTTCTAATTCGTCAAATCTGATTGTTTCCATATATTTTTTATATTTCCTTTCAAAAAAATAAAGTGTGCATATTTTTATAACATGCACACTTTAACATATTTGTGAGATAATTACAAAATATTATTTCTTCATTTTTTACGAAATATGCAATACCGCATATTTCTTTACTGAATAGTTACCAAAATACTACATACTGCTAAATAAAGCTGCTATCTCATCCGGTGTCAGATTACGATTTGTGTTATTCAAATCTACAACCGGAGACTTTGCCGGTTCCGGTTCACTTACAGGCTCCGGCTCAGGTGCCTGAGGTGCCTCTGTGACCGGTTCCGTAATCACTTCCTCTGCCGGCTCTGATTCAGGTTCTGTCGCACCTGCGTTTGCACTTGCAAAAAGTGCTGCTATTTCATCTGCACTCAGCTGGCGGTTCGGATCGCTGTTTGTCGTATCTGCAACAGCTTCTTCTGCCGCAGGGCTTGGCTCTACTACCGGCTCCGGCTCAGGTACCTGTGGTGCCTCTGTGACCGGTTCCGTAATCACTTTCTCCGTCGGCTCTGATTCAGGTTCTGTCGCACCTGCGTTTGCACTTGCAAAAAGTGCTGCTATTTCATCTGCACTCAGCTGACGGTTCGGGTCGCTGTTTGTCGTATCTGCAACAGATTCTTCTGCAGCAGGGCCTGGCTCTACTACAGGTTCCGGTTCAGGTATATGTGGTGTCTCACTTACAGGTTCCGGTTCAGGTACATGTGGTGTCTCAACTACAGGCTCCGGCTCATTTACCGGAATAGGCTCAGGTATCTGTTCTGACTCATTCGCTTGTACAGATTCCGGTTCAGGTATCGCCTCCATGGCCGGTGCTGATTGTGGTGCGTCGATCGTTTGCTTAGGCATCTCAACATTTGCTGTAAACTGAATAGGATTTGCTGTGATTGCCTGACTCAGACGGATTTCCATATCCTTTATGCTGTCAGACAGAACCTGCTGCTTTTCCATAATGTCCTTGAGGTTGTCATAAATCACATTTTTCTGGCTCTCAATAATGAAATCATTGCTCTCCTTGAGCTTATTCTCAAGATGCTCAAAAGTCTCCATAAGCTGTTCATTAGAGTTCATAATCGCATCAGCATTTTCCTTATTCCTGTTGATAACAACCTTTGCGATTCCCTTCTGTGCATTGATGATATCCTCAGTCGGAATCTTTGACTCCTTCTGCAGTATCTCAATCTTTCCCTCTATCTCATCAAAATACTTTCTAAGCATGAGGTAAGATGCCTTTTCCGACTTAAAAATACTGTCATACTGTTCCTCCCTCCTGTCCTCCTTTAGAGCACTCAGTGAGAAAAATCCGCTTATCACTCCCCACAGGCAAATCATAAAGATAACTGTGATTGCTGCAATGAGCATGTATTCCTTTGGATAATTAATTATCGCATAAAAATCCGCTAAAATAACAAGCGTGGAAATAAGAATTAGAAATATAACCTGTATTTTTGCCTTTTTTTGCTTTTTATCCTGCATATAATTCCCCTTCCCGGGGCCTGACGCTATCCGCGACAGCCGTACCGCGTGACGGCTGTGGATAATACAAGTCCCAGTACATTTATCTTAATGTATCTATTATAGCGTTTATTTGCTGTAATGTCGATTGTTTTTAATGATTTTTCAGACATTTTCCAAGTATCCATGTTTTCCGAATAGCGTACGTATATACCGATGTTAGTATTTTTTTTCATTACTCCCCGATAATTGTAAACCTTTATTGCAGTTATGGTTGACAATCGACATCTTTTCATGTTAATGTGTTAACCGTACAAAAATTACTATGAAATTTACAAAAAGGAGATTTTATCATGAACCAGACAGAAACTATAGACTACAAGCATGGAACGACCTATGCCATAACGGTAACAGCGCTCATGACAGCTGTCACATGTATTCTTGCACCATTATCTATCCCGATTGGGCCGGTACCGATTTCACTGACAAACCTGGCCATCTATATTTCATTATATCTGCTCGGATGGAAACGCGGAACTATAAGCTACCTGATTTACCTGCTTATCGGACTTGTCGGAATCCCTGTATTTTCAGGCTTCACCGGTGGCCCAGCTAAGCTTGCCGGCCCTACAGGCGGATACATCATCGGTTTTATTGCCATGGCAATTATTGCAGGACTTGTAATCGATCATTTCCACCAGCCTTGGCTCCAGCTCATTGGTATGATTGTCGGAACTATCATATGCTATGTGCTCGGTACAGCATGGTTCTGCTTTGAGGCAAAAAGCACCGTCAGCGGTGCGCTCTCAATATGTGTGTTCCCATTTATCCCAGGCGACCTGATAAAAATGATAATTGCCATGCTTATCGGACCGGCTATTAAAAAAAGACTTCGCTAAACATCAACTCCAAGCTTTCTAAGCTCCTGATACAGGCGCGCTACCGGAAGCCCTACCACATTATTGTAATCACCATGTATTCCCTTAATGTGGATGGCAAAGCGTCCCTGTATCCCGTAGCTTCCTGCTTTATCCATCGGATCCCCGCTTGAAATATAGCGGTCAATTTCCTCTTCCGTCAGTGTATACATGCTGACATCCGTCTTCTCATAAAAGCAGTGTTCTCCTGTTCTTCCGGCTTTGTCAATAAAAACAAACGTTACCCCTGTATAGACACTGTGCGTTTTTCCCGAAAGCATCGAAAGCATACGCCTGGCATCTTCTTCGTCCTTCGGCTTTCCAAGAATCTGATTCTCATAAGCCACTACCGTATCCGCTCCGATTACAAGAATATCCTGCGGTGTCACAAGCTCTGCATGCTGTTCATTGTAGGTAAGCACACCTGACGCTACCTCCTCTGCCTTTTGACGGGATAACTCCATGACAACCGCAGATGGCTCCTCCTCTGTGATTATCTCTTCTCCCTTTGCAGGACAGACAACAAACTCTGCCCCAATCTGCTCTAATAATTCCTTTCGGCGCGGTGATGCCGACGCCAATATTATCTGACTCATATTTGTTTTACCTTTTCCTTCACTTTGGATTTTGTGGCTGTTTCATCTGAAGAATACAATTCCTCATGACTGATTACACGTTTCCACTTGTATTATACAGTTTCCTCTTTCACCGGCGCTTTCACTGACATAATTCTATAAAATACAGCACAAAATACCAACGCAAAAACGACTCCAAACACATTCTGAATCACCCTGAGGCTGACTGCTCCCTTTAACCCATAGCTCTCTGCAGCTATAGCCAGAGCACCAAATGTATTAAAAACAGCCTGCCAGCCGTATTGTGCCGATAATCCCACGCCGATTCCACCTATGATTCCTATGTACGCATAGATTGATGGTGGAAGCAGGAAGTATAATGCCGTGAAGCATATAACACCGGCGATATTACCGACAATCCTTTTTCTGACTCTGTACTGCATATCCTCCATAAACGGCAGGATGGCAGACATGGCTGCAATACCTGCCCACATTGCACGCGGCATATTGCAAAGCTGTGCAATACAAAGAACTAACGGTACACATAGTATCTGGCACAGCTGCCATTTCGTTCGTGATGAAAAAAGATCAAACTCCTGAATTACGGCTTTCATATTTCTTTTAAAGACTCTGTTTTTATGATTTCTGTAAAATACCAGGCATGTGAGAACAGCGCCTGCGGCCATCCCTGCTATTCGAAGCATATAGCTTTTTCCTGACACATCATATCCATATAACAATAAATAGCCAAGAACCAGTGTGGATTGATTAAACATAAATGGATTATGGCATCCGAACAAAATCAGCACTGCAAGAGCTGCAATGTTTATAAGCAGCGCCGGAAGCGGTGAAAGCTGATTTGCCAGATGTGGGCATACTGTCATAATTACAAAGAACAATGCCAAAAGCCATGTAGAGTGTCCGGTATGGATTCCCAGATCAGCGTTTCGAAATACCATAACGCATAATAAGACCACTACTCCCACAATGCTGTTATCCTTTCCCAATATAATACTTGAGGCAGTGACAAAGGCAAAGCAAAAAACCATTGTAACAGCTATCTTCACCATATATACAAACGCATGGTATAGTTTTTCTTTCATTGTTTTACTATTTTTCAACAGGCTTTTAGAGCCTGCCTGATTTAACTGCAGTTCCTGATAAAATGTCATATGAATTCTCCTATCTTTTATCTTATTATCTTATTATTTTATTATTGTAACTATCATGTTCTAAATAGCTACTCATTTTAATTCTTTATTGGCAGTTCTACTACAAATCTGCATCCTCCGTATTCCCGGTTTTCAGCTTTGATTGTTCCACCGGCGATGTCTACAATTCTTTTCACAAGTGCCAGGCCAAGGCCGTTTCCCTCGGCTTTATGGGAACCATCCACCTGATAAAACTTGTCAAATATTCTGGCTTTTGCATCATCCGCAATTCCCGGTCCCTCGTCTTCCAGAATAAACTGCACAGAATCATTTTCATGCCTTAAAAACATGGTGATTGTCCCATTTTGTGGACTAAACTTGATTGCATTATCCAAAAGATTCATCCAGATATGCATAAAAAGCCCTTCATTTCCAACATATCTGACCTCCTCCATCTCCACCTGAAAGCCAATTCCTTTTTCAGTCCATTTGTCTTCCAATGCAAGAAATGCCTGACGGATTTGTTCATCCAGACGATATTTGGTTTTTTTCATTGGAATATTCTGATTTTCCAGCCTTGATAACAATAAAATATTTCCAACAAGACCTGAAAGCCTTTGAGTATTAAACAGGATTTTTTCTACATACCCCTCCTGCTCCTGTGACAGCTCATCTCCCTGGAGCAGCATCGTATAGCCTTCAATTGCATTGATTGGAGTCTTGAACTCATGGGAAACATTGGATACAAAATCCATTTGCAGCATCTCTGTTGCACGAAGCTCTTTTGTCATGACATTAAAGCTCTGATAGGACTCCCCAATCTCGGCTATGCGGCTGTTTGTTTCCAGATGCTGTTCAAAATCTCCCTGGGAAACTGCTTTCATTGCTTTACTGAGCCTGGTAATCGGCTCAAGGAGCCTTGCATTGATAAATAATGTGATAAGTCCTGCTATCAATGTATTAAAAATCAAAAGCCAGCCAAGGCCCGGTATTTTTCCGGGCAACTCCAAAAAATGATTCAAAAACGCAAACAACAAGGCTGATATCAGCATAGAAAATGCAAGTGCCAGCCAGATTGCACCTGTCAGACATGAGCGGATACGCAATTCTTTTTTCTTTTTATGTTCCATTATTTTTTCGCCACCTTGTATCCCAGACCACGCATTGTTACAATTTCGAAATCCGGATTTTCCTTAAAACGCTCCCTGATTCTTCCTATATGTACCTCTATCGTATGTGGGTCTGCCTCCGTCTCATATCCCCATACCTCATCCATTAGCTGCTGCTTCGTAAATGTCCTGCCCGGTGAAGCTGCCAGCTTATATAAAAGCAGGAATTCCTTTTTTGGCAGAACAAGAGTTTCATCACCGGTCACAACTGTCATTGCATCATAATCAAACTCAGTTGAGCCAATCACAATTTTGTGTTCGTTCAGTATCTGTGCACGACGAAGCAGTGCCCCTACCCTCAAAACCATTTCATTGACATTTACGGGTTTTACCATATAATCGTCACTTCCCGAAAGAAAGCCCTGACGCATATCATCGAAGCTGCTTTTTGCTGTAATCATAAGCACCGGTATCTGATATCCCGCCGAACGAAGCTCCGACACAAGTTCATATCCATCCATAACCGGCATCATTATATCGGAAATGATTAAATCAATATATTCTCTGTCCAATACCTCCAGTGCCTGTGCTCCATCCGGCGCACTTTTGACCTGATATCCGCTCTTTTCAAGCACCTTTTGGAATAACAGACTTAATTCCTTATCATCTTCTACAATTAATATCTTAAACACGCTTTATTTTCTCCTTTAATCAAAACAAATCCCTTGCCCATCCAAGCAGATGCTGTACCAGAAACACCTTTCTTTTATGTTTTTCTGTTAATTCAATCGGCTTTACATGATACGGATCATAATATGTTCCGTCGTCTAATACCTGTCTGGACACGCTCTCATACTCCATCATGCCATCCTCCAGCTGTTTATTAATCTCTTTACTGCGTATTACAAGCATCAGCTCTGTATCCAGATAAGTACTTCTCATGTCCATATTGAATGAACCTATTACTGACAGATCATCGTCAATCAAAATACTTTTTCCATGATACGAATAACCGCCTTCATATTCCCAGATATCAATTCCTGTTTCTAAAATTCTGTTTCTATTTTTGGCATAATCAGCAGCTCCAAATGGATTTCCGTTATTTGCAACAGAATTTGTCATAATAGAAAAGTCCGGAACCTTCTGTGCAATTTCCTCCCATGTATTATACATCATATCATTGCAAATAATATATGGTGTATGAATTTTTACGCGTTCCTTTGCATTTTTCATTAATTCTCCCAGCTGATACCATACCACCGGTTCCTTAGCTTGGGTGTGGATTGGGTTTGATAACAAGGTAATCTTTTCTGTTTCAAAGGTTTCATCCTCATAATCTGTATCACAAATTTTTTCCTTATTAACTTCAAAATATTGCTGATACCCTTCTTGCAGCTCTAAAACTGCTTTCTTTACAGATTGTCTGTCAGCTAATTTTTTACTGTTATGAAAATACCGACAGTCCTCCTGTTCCCATATTGTTTCAAAATAATTCCAAAGCTGATTGACCGAATTATCTTTCTGTGGCTCATCGCAGACAACTAACACATCCCGGTCAAAATTTTTATGCCCCGGAAAATCACCCAAAAAATAATTATATGTGTTTCTTCCGCCAAGAATATATATTTTACCATCTGCAATCAGATATTTATCATGCATTCTTCCCATTGTCTTCCATGGCTTAAGCGGATTTGCTTTATTGTACAGCTTAATCTCAACATTCTCATGCGAAGATAATCCATAAAAATATGGATTACCCTCCATATCAATCCAGCTCTCCATTCCATCTACCAATATGCGGACATGTACGCCTCTGTCTGCCGCATCATGCAGTGCTCCTAAAATCAATTTTCCGCTTTCGTCTGATTTAAATGCAAATGTAGAAAGGATTATTTCATCCTTTGCATTTTGGATTAATCTAACTCTTTCTAAAAGAGCCTGCGAATTTTTTTCAATGATTACTGCTCTTTCCGTATTCTCTCTCCCCGCCACACTCATAATATTTTGTGTTTCCTTTATAGTAGCATCAGACACCGCCGGCTGTTTTTTATATGTGATGCAGATTCCGATTAACTCATAAAAAGCCACACATAAAAAAACTGCCAGTATAGCAAAAATAATTTTACATATTTTATGCCTTTTCATTGTACATCACCTGATTCCTTGTATTTTATACTCATACAATACAATGTCAATCTCAATTTTACCTCAACAGAATTGATTTTATGCAAAAAAACAGGAAAAAGCAGCTGCCTGCAATTTCCTGTCCATAAAATTTTTAAAGCACAATTACGGCAGCGTCAAGCCCGTCTACTTTTCCGTCAAATGCGCTATCTGTCAGCAGATTATATTTCTCGGCATACTCATTAAATTCCTTTACACTGCTGCCGCAATTGAAAAGCATTGCGATTGTCTCTTCGCCGTTTTTTCTGATCATAACAATCGTATCATCATCGTCATTTGTGATTGTCTCAATCATTTCGCCCTCTACGATGCATGCATGTGCTTTTCTAATCTGCATGAGCTTCTTATACCAATTATACATCTCCTTGTCCTGGTATTCCTCATCCCAGTACATGCCTCGTCTGCAGTCCGGATCATTTGCTCCAGGCATTGCATACTCATCACCATAGTAGACCATAGGCATTCCGGGCAGTAGCAGCTGAAAGGCTGCTGCGAGATGCTGTTTTTTCTTATTATCATGGCACAGATGTAAAAATCTTGCTGTATCATGGCTGTCAATCAGGTTCCACATCAGCGGATAGCACTTTTTGTTTAAGCGCCCCTTCAGATATCCCAGATTCTGTACAAACTGGCTGACATTAATCTTTTCGTCTGCAAGCAGGTCTATCAGATTCAGGTAGAATGGATAATTCATCACAGTATCCCACTCATCTCCCTCGAGGAAGTCTCCTGCGTAGTGCCATATCTCACCAATTATCAGCATATCCTTCTTTACTGCCTTGATTGCCTTTCTGAAATTCTTCCAGAAGAAATGACTGATTTCGTCTCCTACATCCAGTCTCCATCCGTCAATATCACATTCCTTAATCCAGTAGCAGGCAACATCCGTGATGTATTTTTCAACCTCAGGATTTTTCAGATTAAGCTTTGGCATTCCACCGTAATAGCCGAAACATTTGAAGTTTGGAATCTCTCCCCATTCACTCTTAGGCGGCAGCTCGTCGATAAAATACCAGTCCAGATATTTTGATTTCTCGCCCTTTTCCAGTATATCCTGAAATGCAAAAAATTCTCTTCCTGAGTGGTTGTATACCGCATCCAGCACTACCTTCATGCCACGCTCATGAGATTTTTGTACGAGCTCCTTTAAATCCTCTGTTGTTCCAAATGATGGATCAACCTGATAATAATCAATAGTATCATACTTATGGCATGAATTTGATTTAAAGATTGGTGTCAGATACACCACATCGATTCCCAAATCTTTAATATAATCCAGATGCTCTATGATTCCCCTTAGATTGCCATGCAAATCATCCATAGGCGTAATCGGTGCCTTATACCACAGCTCTTTGTCCACCGGCTGTGTTGTGGCAAAGCGCGACGGAAAAATCTGATACACTACCTTGTTGGCTGCCCACTGTGGCACCTCAAACATCTCTTCCTCTCTGAGATTCTGCGGGCAGTCAAACATTCTGTCCCTGTTTGTGATACACTCCTTATCGAACTCATAATTGCCGTAATATACCTTTTCACCCTGCATGTCCGTAAATTCAAAAAAGTATCTCAGACATATCAGATGCATCTTAAGCTGTGCTTCATAATAATCGTGAAACTGCGAGGTGGCTACCTTCTTCATAGGAAGTGTCATTCGCGTATCCTTGCGCTCCATAGGTATATACTTGTCCTCATAGTGAAGGATTACCTCCTTCATATCATCCTTTTTTACCTGCACGCGTATCACAAACAAATCCTTATCTATCGCATAGCAGAATCTTTTATCCATGTCATGAAAAATTGCTGAATATTCCATAAAATACCCCTTTACTTACGTATTTCGTTATTTTGTATTTTAACGCACTATCTCAAACAATTCTATCATTATATCCATGACATTTTTACACTATTTCTACTTTATGCATAATTTTGGCTTAATAACATTTAATTTTTTTGACTTTATTCTCCAAAACACTGCGTTCATTATATCACTGCACACTCAGATAGCTTGTCACACAGTAAAGTGTCTGTCCATTATATTCCACGCGTGACCAGCCAAACTCCTCATTGATTCCGGTTCTGGTGACTGTTTCCCCATTTTTTATAGTTGCGATAACTGTAGCATCCGGATTTGTGACACTCGGAAGTGCACGCAGATTAACCTCTATCTTTGCAGTGACAGTATCATTACACTCTTTGAACTTTGTCTTCAGTCCGTCTCCGCTGCCACTTCCGTCCTGTCCGGGAACTACATAGTTCATATCTGTTGTGAGGTAGCTTGAAATGGCATAGTATGTCTGTCCATTATATTCAATACGTGACCATCCACTGTCACTGACTCCTGTT
>ULQC01021262.1_pt1 | contig 13013 bp, 21 predicted proteins | sample 1954091 | NCBI WGS metagenome assembly ULQC01 (sample SAMEA4835645, study PRJEB28245) | human gut metagenome | biome: gut microbiome; material: fecal sample | place: Denmark | collected 2008
GCGATCGGACGTTTCTGATCCTCAGCGCATTGCTCTTGCTTTTTTGCGGCGTTCGCTGCGCAGAGCTTTATGTAATGCTCGCGAACGAACGCTATTGTGCAGAGGAAGGCACCTGCCTCTCAGTTTCCAGCATTCCATTCCAGCGGCAGCGCAGAGTTATTCTGCAAAAATCAGACGGCGTGCAGCTTGTTTTCTGCATGGAAAAGAACAAGCGGCTGTCTGTGGGGCAAAACTATCGGGTCTATTTACCGGTCAGTACAGTTGTCAGCGAGCTCAAAAAAGCATATCTGCCGCAGCCCTGCGCGTTGGCCGTGGAGAAAATCGAAGCAACGATTCCCGATTTAGTCGAGGTCGCAACTGAAAATGCTCCGGATTCTACTCGATAATTTCGTTCGATTCTATTGCACACTTCGTTCGATTTGGATATAATATAGGTGAACCAAATCACGAAGGGAGGAACCGGATTATGTCGATTACTGCGACGGAGCTGAAAAGAAATCTCGGAAAGTATCTTCTGCTTGCAGCGACGGAGGATATTTTCATCACGAAAAACGGCAAAGTTGTCGCCAAGCTCTCCAATCCCCATCAGGACAGAGTGGACATCGCCAAGTCCCTGTTTGGGATTCTTCCGGCTGATGTGACGTTGGAGGAAGCGAAGGAAGAAAGGCTGAATCGAATATGAGAGCTGTCATTGATACCTGCGTCATCGTGGACGCGCTGCAAAGCCGTGAACCGTTCTGCAAGGATGCACAGTCAATTTTCCTGCTCTGCGCCAACCGGCAGTTTGAAGGCTTCCTGACGGCGAAAGCCATCACGGACATTTACTATTTGACGCACCGGCAGACGCACAGCGACAAAGCGACCCGCGACGTTCTGACAAAGCTCTGTGCGTTGTTCGGACTGCTGGACACCACGGCGCTGGACATCCGCAAGGCGATCTCAGCGGAGATTTCCGATTTTGAGGATGCCGTGATGGTCGAAACGGCAGTGCACTCCGGCGTTGACTGCATCGTGACGCGAAATACAAAAGACTACGCCAAAGCACAAATAGCAGTCTGCACTCCCGAAGAATTCATCCAGCAAATCAATGAGGATACCGCCTGTTCTCTGAATAATTCTCACCGAAGCAGACCGCATTGTAGTGTTGTATGCTGCCCATTGCTATGACAATAAGAAGAGGATTCTTGCAATGCCAATGGATGAAATTGAAATCATAAAGCAAAGGCTCATTGAACAAGTCAATCCCACTTGTATTTATCTGTTCGGCTCTTTTGCAAACGGCACAGCCCATGCCGATAGCGACCTTGACTTCTACATTATTGTTGACGACGGCGAGAAAGATCTTCACGCCATAGCTGCTTCTGCACACAAAGCGATCCGTGACGTGAAGCAGCGCCCCGTGGATATTCTGGTTGGCACGAAAAGCCGCTTTGACGAACGTAAGAATCAGTTCACCGTAGAAAACGAAGTATTCCATAAGGGAATTCTGATTTATGAAGCAGCCTGTTGAAAGCATTTAGCTGCTCGACAAAGATAAAATTTAACGGGAAGCGCGTATCTGCGCTTCCCGTCAGTTTTTATATACGTCACTCCGATGCCCAACTGTCAGTGCAAGGATCACCAGCTCATTGTCTTGGATCAGACAGATCAGGCGGTAATCCCCGATTCGGTAGCGCCACTGGCCGCTGCGGTTTGCGGTCAGTCCTTTGCCTTTTACGCGCGGATTCTCACAGCCGACCAGATTCTTCTCGATCCAGGATTTGAGCATCCGCTGCGTATATCGGTCCAGACGCTTAAACTCTTTTTCAAAGCGCTCCGTTGTCTCAACCGTATATTTCATATACCAAGATCCTTCCAGAGCTCTCCGACAGGGCGGCTCTTTTTCCCGCTTTTCAGGTAGTCCTGATAGGCTTCATCCGCGACAGTAACATCGTATTCATCTTCAATTTTTTCAAACAACGCCTGCTTGAATGCTTCACCCACGGACATTGCATGGAGCTTTGCGTAACTGTCGGCCAACTGTTTTTCCTCGTCCGTCAGTCTGATGGAAAATGCCATTTTGATCGCCTCTCTTTCTTGTAGTACATTGTACTATTTATATGCTATGCTGTCAAGCGTCATATATGCCAGCAAAATCGAAATTTTGTTGAATGTGCGGAATCTGCCGCACCAGACGTTATTTAATTATTTGGGAATACTTTGCTTTGCGCTTTTCTCTTGCAAGTCTTTCTTTTGGTGGTATAATAAGAAAAAGGAGATCCCGCTATGGTTTTATCTTTACACATTCGCAGTGCAGAAACAAATGAAGTTGTTCCTGTCAAAATGTCAAAAATGAGCATGGCATCCGCCATGCAAACAAATAAGGAACCGCTCTGGTAAAGCTCATGGACGTCTGAATTTATTTCCGACAAAGAGAAGTTAAAATATGCGCTGAAAACTGCAGACGGCGAATTAGTCGCGCTCGGCGCATATAGAGTACAGCCAACCTGCGTTGCGGTTGAGATCCTTTATATTGAGAGTCATCCTGAGAGCAATCCCACGATGACGAAGCAGAAAAAGTATATTGGTATCGGAAAAGCTATGATTGCGTTTGGTATTGCACTAAGTTGTAATCATGGCTGCGAAGGCTGCGTTGTATTTGAAGCTAAGACCTCCGAGCTTGCGGAGCATTATATCCGCGATTTTGGTGCAATCCCGCTATCTTCTTTTGGTGGGCCGCAGCGGTTTATGCTGGAGGGAGACACCGCTTACGCGATTGTTTCAGAGTTTTTAAAGGAGTGATGCGATGGATAGAAACGCCGAAATGAAATGGTATCTAGATCAGTTCAGTGGTTCACGCGAACGGTTTTATGAAATCCATATGCAGATGTGCCGCAAGTTTGGCATCAGCTGGAGCAAGGCCACCTCCAAAGAGCGACAATTCATCGAGGAAATCACAAGATTTACGTTTGAACGTGAGCAGGCCCAGAAAGCCGGGCTTCCGCTGGATACCGTAAAGCCAATGATTACAGTTGCATAACCGAAGCGGCCGCAGATCTGCGGCCGCTTTTTCTGTATTTTGCAGAAATATCGTATTGCCGCCCTATTTTATAAGTAGAAAGTATTCTCTGTCCATCTCGAAATCCATATATAGTTTTATCGTGATTGACAATCACAATATATTGTGCTACTATACTCATGTAATTGATATTTGTGCAGTTCATCGGAACGCAGACCGTATGGTCTGTGCGTGGGGCTTCTCACATTGCACACGTTGGTCAGGTTTGTATTTGAGTGCTGGTAGCATGGTATTTGCCCGCAAGGGGTAGATGTCGCTGCCGGCATTTTTTATATAGATATTCATGCCGGTGGCAGAAAGGAGTGTTATGGCAAAAGCGAGTCTCATCGGGCTGATCACGCAAGGCCCGGAATTGCAGCACAGCGCCAAGGGTGAACCCTATGTCCGTTTTTCCGTAGCCGAGTATGTCGGCTTCGGTTCACAGCGGCACACACAGTTTGTTGACGTGTGGGCATGGGGCTACATGGCGCAGCGGCTTGCAAAGTGCAGTCTGAGTAACGGCGATTTTATCTTTTTGAGCGGCACTTTGGAGCTGGAAGAATTCACAAAAAAAGACGGCATCACAAAGGATAAACGCTTGAAGCTCAGATTGGACGATTGGGCGCCTGTTCCGCAAAAGCGGGAAACAGTCCGTCCAGCGCAGAATGAAACAGAGGTTTTTCCAGTCTCCGCCGAGCAGATCGACGGCGACCGGGAAGAACTGCCGGAATAATACCGGCGCAGCGGAAGAGGAACCGCACCAGATGATTCAGAAATGATTCGTCGGTGCGGTTCCTCTTTTTTTATTTTACGAAAGAATTTTGAAAGGTGGCTTATTTTTATGAAACGATCCAATCCTCTGTGGGGAAGTGTCTCCGTCCTGATCGGTGTGGTCATTGCGATCCTGGCGCTGGTGCGCGGCGCATGGCTCGTCCCACTGCTGCTCCTGGTCTTTACGGCGTGGGGCCTGTGGGTGGTCATGTTCCAGCTCCAGCCCGCGTGGGATTCCATCCGCGGATACCGGAAGAAGGAGCACGACGCCAGACGGCAGCGGGAAGCATCGCTTTACAGTACGGCGCAGACCAATGCCGACGCCATGCAGCTTCTGCTGCGGCACGTCAACCATCGGATCTCTGCGTATCTCAAGTCGGTCTATCCGAGCGCCCGCTGGGAGTGGACAACCGGGAACCCAACTGCGCTCGTTATGCAGGGCGGCACCGGACGCATCCGCGTGTATGGTATTGAAGAATATGACTATGCGGACGTTCAGATCGACCGCAACGGGAATCTCTCTTGTAATCTCCTGAAAGTCGTGCCGGTGCAGCCGCGTATGGATGCGCCGACGCCGCCGAACCAGCAGCCGGTCGATCCGCAGGTCTGGTATGACGTGGAGGGACGCGAAGTATTGGAGCGTGTGATCGCCGATCTGGATTCCCGCGGCCATAGCAGCCTGACACTGAAAGAGGACGGCAGCGTGTGCGTCCATGAGGACGACGACACGAAGGACGTTCCGCAGGAGCATCTCGCTGCCTTCCCGCCGAAGGTCTACTGGCCGCGTCTGGGACAGGTGTTGGAGCGCGAGGGCCTGACCGCAAGCGTTCAGGATAACGAGATCGCCGTATCATGGTAAATTTTTTAGAAGGGAGCAAAAACACGAATGAAAAGCGGACGCAGTATTCAGGATGTGAGCCGCGAGATCCTGCGCCAGCAGGAGGCAAAGGCAGACTATCTGGTCGCAACCGACCGTCTTCACATGGATACATATGGCAACACCCCTGTGATCCGTGTGCTCGACCACGAGGGCATCGACCAGATCGAGCCACTGGAAATTCAGCAGACCGCACACCAGCAGATCGGCACCTATCTGGACATTCCCAGCAAGTATTATGACCGGATGCTTCAGCGCGATCCCGCGCTTCTGAGCTACAACGTCAACCGCTGGTTCCAGAAAGAGCCGGAGCAGAAGCTGCTGCGCACAATGGACGGCAAAGCACGAGCGTTCCTCAGTAATCGCTATCGCCGCATCGACAATCTGGACATTGCCCGCGTCGTTCTTCCCATCATTGGGGAAATGGAGGGCGCGCGCTTTGAAAGCTGCGAGATCACCGACGACCGGATGTATCTGAAGGTCGTCAATCCGCGCTTGCAGGCAGAGGTCGTTCCCGGTGATATCGTGCAGGCGGGCATTATGATCTCCAACAGCGAGACAGGCCTTGGGGCTGTCAATATCCAGCCGCTCATTTACCGGCTGGTATGCTCCAACGGCATGGTCGTGAACGAAGCCGGCACCCGCCGGGCACATATTGGACGTGTGAACACCACGGATGTCAACTTCACCCTCTATTCCCAGCAGACGCTGAATGCCGAGGATCATTTATTTGTTCTGAAGATTCAGGACACTGTGCGCGCTGCCGTTGACGAAGCCAGATTCTCGACGGTTCTGGAGCGGATGCGGGAAAGCAAGCAGGCGCAGCTCAACACACAGGACCTGCCCGGTCTTGTCAAGCTCACCGGTTCCAGCTTCGGTATCCTGGAGGAGGAAGGCAAGGGCATTTTGCAGCATCTGATCGAGGACGGAGACTTTACGCTCTACGGTCTTGCGAACGCTGTCACACGATTCAGTCAGGACGTGGAAAGCTACGACCGCGCGACAAAGCTGGAGGAGATCGGCTACAGCGTGATGACCATGTCGCCGCTGCTGTTCCAGAAGATCAATCAGACACAGGTTACGAAGCTTGCCGCATGACGGCAGACAGTTTAATTTGAAAAGGAGTTTTCTTATGAGTATTCAGAATAATACCGCAGTTGATGTGTATCAGGATTTTATTCTTCCCACGGCGCTGGACAGCGACTTTTCGAGCGAAGATCTTGCCGATGATATGGACGGTCTGCAAATGACCATGCAGCGCGTCAAGATCCCCGGCGGCGGGAATCTGCAGTTTGAGATCCGCAGCGACGACCCGGACAACCCCGACTATGAGCGCAAGCTCGTCGGCGTGATCCTCTATCACCATCTCGCCAACGCCTACTGGCCGGAGGGCAGCGAATACGACGACAATGTGCCGCCGTTCTGCCAGTCCTTCGACGGCAAGCAGGGCTACGGCGAACCGGGCGGTGTCTGCACGACCTGCGCGTTCAATCTGTTCGGCAGCACGGCAAACGGCAGCGGCAAAGCCTGCAAAAATATGCGGCAGGTCTATCTGCTGCGCAGCGGCGAATATCTTCCACTCCAGCTCTCTCTGCCGCCCACAAGCCTGCGCCCGTTCAATGATTTCATGAATCTCGCCTTTGTCGCCCGCCGGCGCCCCAGCTATTCCGCCATCGTGGAAATTGGTCTGAAGCGTGCGGAGAGCGGCGGCTATACCTACAGCGTCACCACCTTCCGAAAGGTGCGTGATCTGACAGGCGAAGACCTCGCGGCCGTCAAGAGCTATTCGGCAAATTTCAAAGAGCAGGTCAAGACGCTTCTGGCGCAGCGTGCGGAGAATTACAAATCCGAGGTGGAAGAGTTCGCGGGAGCAGCCCCTCTGGAGCTTGCCGACAACGGCGACCACTTTTCCTATCCAGGCGTCATTGACGGCGAACGTGACGAGCTGCCGGGCTAAAAAACAGCAGTCAACGAAGCTCGCTCCGCTGAGCAAACGGCAGATCCGATTTGCGGAAAAGAATCACAGGCTGGTCTATGCGTTTTTGCAGGAGCGGCGGTATGCTCCCGACGAATATTATGATCTCGCCGTTATGGGCTATCTGCGTGCCATAGAGCGCTATTTCACCCATGCCTATCTGCGCCGCTTTTCGTTCTCTACCGTTGCCTACCGCGCGATGCAGCAGAGCATTGCGTCATGGAAACGCGGAGAGAACCGGCGCAGACAGGCGGAGGAAGCCTATTGTGCGCTTTACGGCCGCAGGGAGACCGTCTGCGACGCGGAGCTGCCCGAAGCATATTTCTTCTCGGAGCTGCAAAAATGCGGAACGCCGCAGCAGGCTGCGTTTGCGCTGCTGCGCCTGCATGGGTACAGCATTGCAGAGATCGCCGCGCGGTACAAGCTGGACCCGCGGCGTGTGCGCCGGATGCTCAAGAGTCTGTATTCCGCCTATCTGCGGTTCCATGGGGACGGGAAGGAGGCGAAAAAATGAAGGATCAGCACACAAGCATGCTCCACGGGCGTCTGCTCCGGCCATTAAAGGTCGGCAGCAGCGCGCTCATTGACCACGAGGGGCAGTTTATTCTGACCTCGCTAGTCACATCTATTCAGGTGCAAAATGAACAGGAAGCAAAGTTTGAAACGCTGAATACCCACTACCATGTGAAGTTTTCTCCGCTTCAAGCAGCAGTTGCGGCGTCAATTCTGATGGCCGTCGCTGCATGAATGAAACACCGGCGGCCATCTCCCGTCTGATTGCCGCCGGACCCGCTGACCGCAGCCACAGTTTTGTGGCTGCGGTTTTTCCATAGGAGGTTTTATGAACGAACAGCTTATCCCGGTTTCCGGGAATCAAAAAATCGCGTTCCAGTGCCAGCAATGCAGCGCCTGCTGCCGCCATGTAGAAAACAAGGTCATGCTGGAGCCATACGATGTTTATCAGCTTGCGCTTCATTTTCAAAACGAAGGACAAAGTCTCAAGCCGGAGGATATCTGTGCGCAGTACGCACAGCCCATGCCGCTGGAACCGTATTTTCCGATTTTTCTGCTGAACGCCGTGGGCGAAGATCAACATTGCATTTTCCTAAACGGGAATCATTGCAGTGTTTATGCGCGCCGTCCGCGTGCCTGCCGACTGTACCCATTCACAGTGGATGCAGGGCGGCGCGGTAAGGACTTTGAGTATTTTCTCTGCACGGATTACCCCGGTCACTTCGGCAAAGGCCGCGTCCGGGTCAGCGACTGGTTCTATGAGAATTTCCCCAAAGACGCCCGCCGCTTTGTGAAAGCCGATTACGCAGCGATCCGGCAGTACGGCAAGCTGCTCCGGCAAATGACGCCCGCACAAGTCGAACATTCGCTGTTCCAGCTTCTGTTTTACCGCTACTGGAATTATGACCTGAGCAAGCCCTTTCAGGAACAGTTTGAACACAATCAACGACAGCTGCTTGCATTTCTGCAGGAACAGCTGGCCCAAAATGGAGGTTCTATATGAGTCAATCCAGAATCACTGGCGCAGTCCTTCTGTGCTGGGAAGATTGCACATCCATTCTCTCGAAGCACCTGACAACGCTGCTGCAGCGTCCGATTCAGCTGTGCAGGATGGTAGAAGACTATGACTACTGGTGCGTTGCGTCGATAAACGGAAGGTTCTCCATCCCGGAGCTTCACAGTCTGCTGGATGTGCTTTCCGCAACCACGGTAGACTTTCCTGATCTGATCCCAGAGGAATCTAACCAGACGCGCTCTTTCAGCATGGAGTTTTCCCGTGCACTTTTACAGCATTTTCTACACGCAAGCTGGCGCTACGAACATCTCACCGAGGAGTATCTGATGGTAATTGACGTGGACATCTCTGTCCCCGCATGCTGCATTATGAATGGAGGGGTGCCGGATGTCTGATGCAAAGCTGATGATTCCGCTGTTTTGTAACGGCATGTTTAACTGTGGCGGCCGCAGAATCCGTGCTGTCCACCTCTATGATGTTTCCGATGGGGAGCACCGCTATCGTCTTTGGGCAAAAGCAGGAACGCCAGATATAGACTATCCCCGCGTAGAATCTGACCGCTACCTGCTATACGTTGAGATCCACGGATACCTCGCACCGCTTGGCATGACAGAATATTTTCTGACCGAACATTGTGGGTATTTGCCGGCTATGCGGGAACTGTATGGCGGCGAACAGGCGCGGCAGACGCTGTTTGACGGCTTACAGGGCGATGCAGTCAGAGAAGCAATTGCCGCCGAACGGACTGCAATTGCCCGGCTTGGTGGAGAATCTGCCCGTCAGGCAGCGTATATCCACGGCGTGCTTTCCGCGCATCTTCAAAGGTATACAGCTAGTAAGGAAAATGGTGGCGAAACCTTCCCCGATTATATCGGCGCACTGATGGCAGATGAGCTTGACCATTGTATGCAGCTTTCCAAAATCTATCGGTCGCTTAAGCAGCAGGAGGATGAAATGCGGCAGGCACAGATTGCCGAGCAGAATCGTGTGTACCAGCAGTCTGTCAATACAGAAAAAGAAAAAGCTGTCGGCGCCGCGCTGCAAATCATCCGCAGCGGCGGCACATTGAAAAACGATACGCTTTGCTATTACAAAGACGATGGCTCGTTTGTGGAAACCTCGTTGATTCTGTATTTGATGCGCGAATATCACATTGACGTGCCGCTCCGCACACAGGGATGGATCAAAGAGCGGTTGGCAAGTGCAACCGTTCAGGAGGACTTCTGCGGCTCCGTTACCTACTACCGCGCAAAAAAGAGTCCATGCTCACAGAAATTCTTTGACTGTATGCGGGATCTGATTTTGGCAGTCCACAACGCAAAAAAGGAAGCGGCATGAGAAAGGAACAATATACGATACAAGGAGTGAAACATAACGAATGAACGAACCGATCTATGAACAAATGCAGCAGCTGATTCAGCAGCTCCGGCAAGCAGATACCGCCTACTATAAGCACGACGCGCCGATTATGAGCGATCTGGAATATGACCGCCTGATGGACGATCTGGTCGCGCTGGAGGAGGATAGCGGTGTGATCCTGTCCAATTCGCCCACACAGCATGTCGCCGGCGAAACACTTGAAACATTGGCAGAGGTTCGGCACACAAAGCCTATGCTTTCTGCTGCGAAAACAAAATCTGTCGATGATCTGATCCGGTTCGCTGCTGGTCAGGATGTGCTGCTTTCATGGAAAATGGATGGACTTACACTCGTCCTCCGATATGAAAACGGACATCTCTCGCAGGCCATTACCCGCGGCCGCGACGGTATCATCGGGGAGGACGTCACCCACACCGTAAAGACCTTTCTCAATGTACCGCTGACCATTCCCATTTCAGAGGCATTTGAGGTTCGCGGAGAGGGCGTGATTTCATGGAAGAATTTCAACACCATCAATGCGGACTTGGATGATGCCTACAGCCACCCTCGAAATCTGGCAGCCGGGAGCGTGCGAAAGCTGGACGCTTCGGAAGCGCAGAAGCGGATGCTGGAATTTTGGGCATTCGATCTGGTCAGCGACAGCTTGGAATCCGGCAGCAAGCACGCGCAGCAGAAGCTTTTGGCGCGCTGTGGTTTCAGTGTGGTTCCGTATCTTTATCTGCCGTCTTCAAGCACCGCCCATGATCTGGAGCTTGCTATTTCCAGTATGCAGCCGGCCAAATTCGAATACCCTGTCGACGGTCTAATCATGGAATATGACGATCTTGCGTATGGCAAAAGTCTCGGCGCTACCGGGCACCATGAAAACCGCCTAATCGCGCTCAAATGGGCAGATGAGCTGTATGAAACCACATTCCGCAGCGTGGAGCTTGCAACGACGCGCACCGGAATGGTCAGCCTGACTGCGCGGTTCGATCCCGTCAGCATGGACGGCGCAACGGTCAGCCGCGCCTACCTGCACAATCTGGACAACTTCCGTGCGCTTCAGCTGGGTTCCGGTGATACGGTTCGGGTATACCGCGCGAATATGATCATTCCGCAAATCGCAGACAATTTGACAAAGAGCGGTACATACCGGCTTTCCATGTCCTGCCCCTGCTGCGGCGCAGCGCTGGAGGTTGGAGAAACGGCCGGTGGGACGCATCAGCTTTTTTGCAAAAATCGAAGCTGCACGGCAAAGCTGGTACAAAAATTCGTCCACTTCTGCGACAAAAGCCGGATGAATATTGAAGGTCTGTCGGAGACGACGCTAGAAAAGCTGATCGGACACGGCTGGATTCATACGTTTGCGGATCTGTACGAGTTGGAGCAGCACCGCGACGCGATCATTCAAACCGACGGCTTCGGCGAAAAGTCCTTTGAGCGACTGCAAGCAGCCATTGAGAAAAGCCGCACCTGCACGCTGGCAAAATGCATTGCCGGACTCGGTATTCCGACCGTCGGTCGTCATGCCGGTCGGGCGCTTGAGCGCTGCTTTGCCGGTTCATGGGAGGCGTTTGAAGCTGCCATTCAAACGGGCTTTGATTTCACGCAGCTGCCAGACTTCGGCGCGATAATGCAGGAGAACATTTACACATGGTATGCGGACGCAGAAGAAGCAAAGCTCTGGCGTCCGCTGTTAGAGAAAATACACTTTGTAAAGGAGACAACACCTATGAGTATTTCGAAAGAATCCCCGTTGTACGGCAAAATCGTTGTGGCGACCGGCAAGCTGGAGCATTATATGCGAGACGACATCCAGAGCAAGCTCCTGCAAATCGGCGCGATTCCGGCATCCTCTGTGACGAAAAAGACGAACTACCTGATCGTCGGCGAAAAGGCCGGGAGCAAGCTGACAAAGGCGCAGCAGCTCGGCGTCCCGACGCTCACAGAGGAAGAATTTGAGGCACTGCTCGCAGGATGAGGGGCTGAAATGAAACGCACGATCCTTGCATATCTGGAAATAGACGATGACCTCGCTTTTGAAAAAATAGACGATGGGCCGATCGCCTATCTGGAAAAGGAATCCGGTTGGCTTGCGCAAAGCGGCATCTTTATCACGGACGCCGCCATTGCCGATGCTGACGCGGCTGACCCGAAAGAAGCCTATCTCGTATATCTTGCCAGGTTCGCCTTTGACCATTTGGGCGACGGGAACATTTACCCGCTGCCCTATGAACAGTGGCGATCTAGGTATCTGGGCACCTCGCCGGTCAACGCGGACTCCAAACCGCTGGCAGCAGAGTACATTCAGGAAGTGGCCAAAACCATCCACTGTCTCGGCGGTATTGGGCATACAGAAAGGAACATCTGGAATGAATGAGAATGAAGTCAAAGCGCTGATGGATCGCTTTGCAAAAAAGTAGCAGGACGGGCGCTTTGCCTGCCCTCGCTGCGGAAAAATGTCGATGGATACCGAGAGCGTTACACGAAACGCGCTCAGCCGCCGAGCAACTATCTACATATGTGACGCCTGCGGAACGCAGGAGGCCATTGAGGACATGATGGGCAGCTACGCTCCATTAACGGTGTGGGCGATTGCCGCCGCACCTGAGAAGTGGCGTATGATGGAAAAGAACAATAGCTATAAACGTGAGGAGGAACTGCTGTTCTATATGGAGTGCTGGCGCGAACTGCAGAGCTTTTTGTCAGAAGCTGTGCGGGACAACACGGGAGAATATCCGTTCGCAGCGGACGTTTTGAACCTGATGCGCAGCATTGAAAGGAAATACGAACAATGATTATAAGAAACGGAGGATGCTGAGATGGGCAAATCATTGACACCCAAAGAACAGACAACCGCCAACAATGCAATGCATGCCGTCGCTCCCACGAGCTGTGAGGAGCATTGCGCCACGCCGAAGCTGCGGCTGGAGTACCTTGGACGCGATAGCTGGGAACGTCCCGTATATGCGTGTGACGGACAGCTCTATGTCGATGTTGACCCGCGCAGCAGTCGGCCAGCCGATATCTGCACAAAGCAGGGCAACACCTATGAGGGCGAACCGTGCGACCCAATACCGGAGGGAACAATCATTGAGTTTGTTCCCGAGCGTGATACATGGCCGTTTTGAAAAAAGCACTGCCAAGCCACACCAAAACTTATTGCAGGAAGTGTCATTTTGAAGCGATATTTTCGCACGATACAACGTGTGCTGGATTCCCGCTGGGGCAAGTTTCAATAATATCCGTAACGGGGCGCAGAGTATCTCTGCGCCCCATTCATATATCAAAACAAAGGAGTCTACGAATATGAGCAGTGAAATCTACTACGATATCATCCGCTCTCCGTTTTCATCTACGCGGACTCGGCAGATCGGGCAAAGCGCATTGCCGCGCGAAATGGTCTGGACGAAAAACGCGCCCTTCATAAGGCGCAGAAGGTCGACCGGATGCGCAAGCACCA
>ULQC01021210.1_pt1 | contig 12905 bp, 9 predicted proteins | sample 1954091 | NCBI WGS metagenome assembly ULQC01 (sample SAMEA4835645, study PRJEB28245) | human gut metagenome | biome: gut microbiome; material: fecal sample | place: Denmark | collected 2008
GGGACCGGTGGCACGGGCGTGGATCTTGTCGTCCACCAGGTGGTGCAGCTTCAGGAAGTACACATAGCCCACGGTGACCGGGTTGTCAAAGCGCCGGCCGGTGCGGCCGTCGTACAGCCAGTTCTTGCCGTCCACCAGGCGCAGCTGTCCGGCCTTCTGCCACTCCCGCACCTGGACCTTGTCCTCCATCTCCTCGGGGGTGAGGGGACGGATGCCGTTCTCGGCGGTCTCGTCTGGCAAATAGAGCTGCTTGCCGATGAGGGGCTCGTCATAGCCCACCTCCCGGGCCAGGCCGGCCATCTTCAGGCACTCCTGGATGTCCTCCTCGGTGGCGCCGTTGAAGATGGGGGTGGCCACCTTCCAGCCCAGGGTCTTGGCGGCGTAGCCCAGATGGACCTCCAGCACCTGGCCGATGTTCATACGGGAAGGCACGCCCAGGGGGTTCAGCACGATGTCCAGGGGGGTGCCGTCGGGCAGGAAGGGCATATCCTCCTGGGGCAGGATGCGGGACACGACGCCCTTGTTGCCGTGGCGGCCGGCCATCTTGTCGCCCACGGAGATCTTACGCTTCTGGGCGATATAGACGCGGACGCACTGGTTGACGCCGGGGCCCAGCTCGTCGCCGTTCTCCCGGGTGAAGATCTTCACGTCCACGATGGTGCCGCTCTCGCCGTGGGGCACCTTCAGGGAGGTGTCACGGACCTCACGGGCCTTCTCGCCGAAGATGGCCCGCAGCAGCTTCTCCTCCGCGGTGGCCTCGGCCTCGCCCTTGGGGGCCACCTTGCCCACCAGGTAGTCGCCGGCGTGGACCTCCGCGCCGATGCGGATGATGCCGTGCTCGTCCAGGTCCCGCAGGGCGTCCTCACCCACGTTGGGGATGTCGCGGGTGATGGTCTCGGGACCCAGCTTGGTGTCCCGGGCCTCCAGCTCATACTCCTCGATGTGGATGGAGGTGAACACGTCCTCCCGCACCATGCGCTCGTTGAGCAGCACGGCGTCCTCGTAGTTGTAGCCCTCCCAGGTCATAAAGCCCATGAGGATGTTCCGGCCCAGGGCGATCTCGCCCCGGTCAGTGGAGGGGCCGTCGGCCAGCACATCCTGGAACTCCACCCGCTGGCCCACGTCCACAATGGGGCGCTGGTTGATGCAGGTGCCGTGGTTGGAGCGCAGATACTTGGTCAGGCGGTACTCCTTGGTGCTGCCGTTGTCATATTTTACGGTGATATACCGGGCGGACACCTTGGTGACGGTACCGGGACCCTCGGCCAGGATGGCCACCTCGGAGTCGATGCAGTTCTTGTGCTCCTGGCCGGTGGCCACGATGGGGGCCTCGGGGCGGAGCAGAGGCACGGCCTGACGCTGCATGTTGGCGCCCATCAGGGCGCGGTTGGCGTCGTCGTTCTGCAGGAAGGGGATCATGGCCGTGGCGATGGACACCATCATCTTGGGGGACACGTCCACGTAGTCCACCTGGCTGGCGGGCACGGAGATGATCTCGTTGCGGTGGCGGCAGGTGATGCGCTCGTTGACGAAGCGGTTGTTCTCGTCCACCGGCTCGGTGGCCTGGCAGATGGTGTACTCGTCCTCCACGTCGGCGGTCATATACTCGATCTCATCGGTGACCTGGCCGGTGGCCTTGTCCACCTTGCGGTAGGGGGTCTCGATGAAGCCGTAGCGGTTGATGCGGGCGTAGGAGGCCAGATAGGAGATCAGGCCGATGTTGGGACCTTCGGGGGTCTCGATGGGACACAGACGGCCGTAGTGGCTGTAGTGGACGTCTCGCACGTCGAAGGAGGCCCGGTCACGGCTCAGACCGCCGGGGCCCAGAGCGGACAGGCGGCGCTTGTGGGTCAGCTCGGCCAGGGGGTTGGTCTGGTCCATAAACTGGCTCAGGGGGGAGGAGCCGAAGAACTCCTTGATGGCGGCGGTGACGGGGCGGATATTGATGAGGCTCTGGGGGGTGACCACATCCAGGTCCTGGGTGGTCATGCGCTCCCGGATGACCCGCTCCATGCGGCTGAAGCCGATGCGGAACTGGTTCTGGATCAGCTCGCCCACGCAGCGCAGGCGGCGGTTGCCCAGGTGGTCGATGTCGTCGGGGGTGCCCACCCCGTGGGCCAGGCAGTTCAGGTAGTTGATGGAGGCCATGATGTCCTCGGCGGTGATGTGCTTGGGAATCAGGTTGTCCAGATTCTCCTTCACCAGGTCCTGGAAGTCCTCGTCGGACAGGCCCTCGGCCTCCCGGCGGTCCAGCAGCTGGCACAGCACCGGGAAGGAGACCATCTCGGTGACGCCGCAGGCCTCGGGATCGAAGTCCACGAAGTTCTTCATGTCCACCATGTTGTTGGCGAACACCTTCACCTGCTTGCCGTCCACATCCAGAACGGCCTCGTTCACGCCGGCGTTGTCCAGCTCCTTAGCGCGCTCCCGGGTGAGGGTCTCCCCGGCCTCGGCAATGATCTCGCCGGTACGGGGATCGGCCACGGGCAGGGCCAGGGTGCGGCCGGACAGGCGGGTCCACAGGGCCATCTTCTTATTGAACTTATAGCGGCCCACGGCGGACAGGTCGTACCGGCGGGGGTCGTAGAAGGTGGCGTTCAGAAGGGTCTCGGCGGAGTCCAGCGTGGGGGGCTCGCCGGGGCGGAGCTTCCGATAGATCTCCAGCATGGCCTCCTCATAGGTCTTGCAGGGGTCCTTCTCCATGGTGGCCAGGATGCGCTCGTCCTCGCCGAACATCTCGATGATCTCCGCGTCGGTCTTGGGGCCCACGGCGCGGATCAGGCAGGTGATGGGCAGCTTGCGGTTCTTGTCGATGCGCACATAGAACACGTTGGACAGGTCGGTCTCATACTCCAGCCAGGCGCCCCGGTAGGGGATGACGGTGGTGCCGTAGGTGTGGTTGTCCGCCTTGTCCGCCGTGTCGGTGAAGTACATGCCGGGGGAGCGGGTGATCTGGGAGACGATGACGCGCTCGGCGCCGTTGATGACAAAGGTGCCGGAGTTGGTCATAATGGGGAAGTCGCCCATGAAGATCTCCTGCTCCTTGATCTCCTCAGTCTCCTTGTTGCGCAGGCGGACCTTCACCTTGATGGGGGCGGCGTAGGTGGCGTCCCGGGCCTTGCACTCCTCCACGTCGTACTTGGGCTTCTCGTCCATGGAGTAGTCGATGAAGCTCAGCTCCAGGTTGCCGGCGTAGTCGGTGATGGCCTCTACATCCCGGAACACCTCCCGCAATCCGGTGTCCAGGAACCACTGGTAGGAGTTCTTCTGGACCTCCAGCAGGTTGGGCATGTCCAGGATCTCCTGGTACCGGGCAAAGCTCTTGCGCTTTGTCTTGCCATACATTACGTCCTTTACGACCATGCTAAAAAATCAACTCGCTTTCTTCTGCACTGAACGGGTGGATCTCCAGTTTTTCCGGTCCGTTCGCCGGGAAAACTGCCCTTCGCTTTGTATAAAACCTACAATTCCGGGGGGAGGGCCGCTTTCCGAACGCCCGGACGCGTTGATAAATTCCCCTGCATGTGCCTTGCCTTTTCCGGAAAGCTGTGTTACACTGGCTCCAGTTTAAAAGGGGAAGTGGCCCTTTCACACAGGGACATAAAAGCATTTTATTGTACCATGCCTGGCAATTTTTTGTCAAGCCCTCTCCCCTATTTTTCAGAATATTTTTTGTAACTGCCCGCGGTCCTTCCCCTGGACCGCGGTTTTTTCCTGTCCTGGAGCTCCAGCGGCCCGCATCCCCCCATCTTTTTTGTCGCTCCCGAACAAAAAAACAGGTCTGTCTCTTGACTTTTCTGTCACTGTGCGCTACAATAAACCCATAAATAGCGATATTCGATATTTTGGCCGGCGGCCTCCCAGTGCTCGCCCGCCGAGCCCCAACTTCAAAAGGAGGATGTACCGCTATGAAAAAGATCTTACGCCCCATCCTGTGCGGCGGCGTGCTGGCCGCCCTGCTGTGCACCCCGTCCCTGGCGGCGGAGCAGGGGGATTTCTCCCTGCTGGTGAACGGAGAGCCGGTGGCCTTCACCGACGCCGCCCCGGTGCTGAAAGACGGCCGCTCCTTCCTGCCCGTCGCGACCACCTTCCAGGCTCTGGGCTTCGCCCAAGAGGATATCGTCTGGAACGGGGAGACTCAGTCCGTCACCGCCTCCAAAGACGGCACCACCATCTCCCTCACTGTGGGCGACTCCGCCGTGACCTGGACCGGCCCCAGCTGGTCCCAGACCTCGGAGGACGGCACATCCGGCTCGGCCGGCGGCTCCGGCGGCATCGCCTATCTGGACGCGGCCCCCTACATTGACCCCGCCACCAACCGGACCTACATCCCCGTAGGACTGGTGGCCGATATCCTGGGCTGTCGGGTGGCCTGGGACGGGGCGACCTCCACCGTCATCATCGACGATGTGGGCGCCATCCTGGCGGAGAATACCGAGACCTATGAGCGCATGGACCAGTACCTGGACTACGCCCGGAAGTATTCCCAGGGCAACTATCAGGTGGAGGGCTCTTATCTGCTTACCTCCGCTCCTGGTGAGATGGAGTCCGGCGCGGAAATCATTCACACAGTGGGCGGCGGCTACAGCATGGTCACCAACCAGACCGCCATGCAGTTCGCCATGGACATGAGCATCGGCGGCAGCATCATGGGCGCCCCCATCTCCCCCACCGACATGAACCTGGACGTGCGGGCCGACCTGGACACCGGCATGCTCTATCTGTATTTCCAGTCCGAGGACCTGGAGCAGCTGATGAACAACAACGTCCAGGTCAATGGGGAGTCCGTGGAGTTCCAGATCCCCGACCAGTGGTACAGCCTGGACATGAAGGCTGTGTACGACGAGGCCTACGGCCCCGGCTTCTATGAGGAGCTGATCGCCCTGAGCACCGCCAGCCAGGAGGCTGCCTTCGCCCAGACCCTGGAGGAGCTTTTGAAGAGCGACACCCTGACCCTCACCAGCACCGCCACCACCTCCGACTATCTGGAGGCCCTCAACCAGCTGCTGGGTGACAGCCACTTCCAGAAGTCCGGCTCCACCTACACCAGCACCCTGGAACAGGACGGCGTCACCATCCTCTTCCATCTGTACACCAGCGGCGGCCAGGTAAACGGCTATGGCATGGAGATGACCGCCTCAGAAACCACCGGCATGGAAATGACCATGACCATGGAGATGAAGGGGGACGACATGAGCCTTCTCATGGAAATGGCCGGCATGACCATGGAGATGGACGGTACCTATCGGCCCTCCAGCACCGCTCCCGAAACCGAGCCCCCCGCCGGCGCCACCGTGGTGGACCTGTGGGAGCTGCTCACCACCCCCGTCAGCGAACTCTGAGCCCTTCGCTCCACAGCCGATTATGCTTCGCAGAGTGGGTCCCGCCAGACGGCGGGGCCCCTTTTTGCGTAAAGCACAAAATCAACTTGAACCCCTCGCCTTTTCCTTGCATTTTTCCGAAAAAGGGAATATGATGATTTTATCAAAACCGAGTCTCTCAGGGGGTCTGGGAGCAATCCAGACCGAGCCGGGCCCAGCTGACCGCGCCATCCAGCTAATTTGATAAGGAGGAATCCACATGAAGCAATTTCTGCGCCCCATTCTGTGCGGTGGCGTGCTGGCCGCCCTGCTGTGCACCCCGTCCCTGGCCGCCGACGAGGGGGACTTCTCCCTGCTGGTCAACGGGAAACCGGTCACCTTTTCCGACACGGCCCCGGTGCTGAAGGACGGCCGCTCCTTCCTGCCCATGGCGGCCACCTTTGAGGCCCTGGGCTTCCCCGCCGACCAGATCGTTTGGTCTCCTTCGGCTCGGACGGTCACCGCCGTCAAGCCCGATGTGACCTATATCAATTTCCAGGGGGAGCAGGCGCAGGGGGATCTGACCGTCCAGATGGCCATCGGCTCCAACACCTTCTCCGTCCAGTATGAGGGGAACATGACCGCCGGCCCCCACGGTGACACTGTCCAGGTGGTGAACGACTACACCGCCGACGCGGCCCCCTACATCGACGCCGCCACCAGCCGCACCTACATCCCCGTGGGCCTGGTGGCCGACGCCCTAGGCTACCGGGTGGCCTGGGACGGGGAGACCTACACCGTCATCATCGACGACGTGGAGGCCATTCTGGCGGAGAACAGCGAGACATACGAACTCATGGACCAGTATCTGAACTACGCCGACCAGTACAGCCAGGGCACCTATCAGGTCAACGGCGCCCTCTCCCTCAACATGGCGGACCCCTTCGACAAGGTGGACCTGACCGGCGACTACGACATGATCACCAGCCAGACCGCCCTCCAGCTTGACGCCGACCTGGCCATCAACGCGGATATGAGCGGCCTGGAGCTCACCCTGCCCAATCTGGACGCGGCCATGCGCTGCGACGTGGAGACCGGCATGTTCTACTTCCAGTCCCAGGCCCTCACCTCCTCGGACGTCTGGTACGGCCTGGACATGAAGGCGCTGTACGAGGCCATGTACGGCCCCGGCTTTTACGAGGAGCTCATCGCTCTGGACACCGCCAGCGCCGCCGAGGACATGACCTTTGCCCAGGCCCTGGAGGAAATTCTGAAAAGCGACGCCCTCCCCCTCTCCAGCGAATTCACCACCAAGGACTACCTGAACCTCTTTAACGGCATCCTGGCCGACAGCGCCTTTGAGCGCTCCGGCTCCACCTACACCAGCACCCCCATCGATCTGAGCGAGGACGGCTCCAGCATCCTGGTCTCCTTCCAGCTCTACACCAGCGGCGGGAAGGTGAACGGCTACGGCATGGAGATGGCCATCGCCGATTCAGAGGGGACCGCCCTGACCATGACCGCCGGGATGCGGGGCAGCAAAATGGAGATGCTCATGGACTTCCAGACGCCCGGGGAGCTCTCCATGACCATGGAGATGGACGGCACCTATCAGCGCACCAGCGCCGCCCCCGCCACCCAGCCCCCCGCCGGGGCAGAGGTGGTGGACCTGACCGACACCCTCACCGGAGATATAGAGCACGCGCCAGAATCCGAGGCCGCCTGACAGCCCTCTGAAGCAAAAGAATTTGGGCCCCGCCGTTTTGGCGGGGCCCTTGCTGTTTATGGTGCGGTTGATTGGGCGGCGGCCTGTCTGGCTTTCTTCTTCCGCTTGGCGGCCATGTACCGGTCCTCCTCGCTGAAGATGCAGCCGCAGTATTTCTGCATGTAAAACCCGTGCTCCCGGGCGAACTCCTGCCCGGCCTGGAACAGAGGGCGGAAGTCCCGGTACAGAAACTCCACACCGTATTTCTCCCCCATAGCCTGGGCCGTGGCCCGGATGGCCTCGTGGTTCTGGTAGGGGGAGATGAGCAGGGAGGTGGTAAAGGAGTCGTACCCGTTTTCTGCGGCATACCGGGCGGTCTCCTCCATCCGCACCCGGTAGCAGTAGGCACACCGGCCGTCGATGTTGTCCGCCACGTTGGTAATAAAGGTGCGCAGGTCATAGGAGCCGCCGATGATGAGTTTCATCCCGATCTCTTTGGAGTACTCCTCCAGGGTGCGCTTCCGGGCCTGATACTCGGTGTAGGGGTGGATGTTGGGGTTGAACCAGAACCCGGCGACGGAGAGCCCCTCCGACCGCAGCAGGTCGATGGGCCGGTTGGCGCAGGGGGCGCAGCAGATATGCATCAAGGTATTCATAGGCAAGTGTTTCACTCCAGCTCTAATATGGTGACATGGAGCCCTTTCCGCAAGGCGTAGGCCAGGGTCTGAGCGGTCCCGCCCTTGGGCTCGCCGTCGTAGACGGCCAGCAGCCGGGCGGACCGGTCCACCATGTACCGGTTCCGGCGCATCATGCAGAAGCGGTCGTACCGGTGCTGAACCAGCGTTTCATAGTCGCACCGGTCCAGGATGGACTGGTACCGCACCCGCTCCTCCTCCGGCCAGCGGTCGGCCTGGCTCTCGCAGGGACGGGCACACTCCAGGAGCACATCGGGGCGGCGCTCCTTCAGCGCCAGCACCGCCTCGGCAAAGTACAGGTCGGCCCCCCGGGCCATGCCGGAGATGAAGTGCCGGACCCCGGCGGCGTACTCCTCCTCCAGGGCGGCGGCAATCCGCCCCTTCAGGGCCACGCAGCGGGGGTCCTCCTCCCGGGTGCCCCAGGGCAGCTTGCTGGGCCGGTGCCCGGTAAAACAGCAGGTGTCCTTCTCCCCCACGCCGGAGCCCTCCTCTCCCATTAAGTACCGCCATTGTAGCCCAAAACGCCGGAGAAGTCAACGGAAATCGAAAGTTTGTTCCATTCCTGTCCCCGCCTTGAAAATAGGGGGTTGCATTTTCCCGGAAAATGTGTATAATGAGACATGGACAACTGAACGAACAGTCTTCAGGGCGGGGTGAAATTCCCCACTGGCGGTACAGTCCGCGACCGGACGCAGTCTCAGAAACTGACATTGCGTCCGCTGACTCGGTGAAACTCCGGGACCAACGGTTACAGTCCGGATGGAAGAAGATGTGTGTCAAAACAATAGCCGTGCGCCTTGGCGCGCGGAAAGCGCACCTCCTTTGTTGTTTTTGCACCTGGAAGACTTGAGCTTTCAGGGGTACCAAAAACAAAAAGGAGTGTTTTTTATGTCCGCACCATCCATGACTCAAAACCCGCCCCGCGCGAAAATGGATACCCGTACCATGGTATCCATCGCCATGCTCACCGGCATCGCCTACATCGTGATGCTCCTGTCCAAAAACATGCCCAGCGTATACGGCTTTCTGGACTTTGACTTCAAGGACGTGATCATCTGCATCGGCGGCTTCACCTTCGGTCCCTTCGCCGCCGCCATTATTTCCATTTTGGTGGCCTTCATTGAGATGATCACCATCAGCACCACCGGCCCCTGGGGCTTCCTGATGAATGTTTTGGCCACCTGCTCCTTCTCCTGCACCGCCTGCTTCATCTATAAGAAAATGCACTCCAAGAAAGGGGCCGTGATCGGTCTGGCCTGCGGCGTGGTGTGTCTGGTTATCGTGATGCTTCTGTGGAACTACCTGGTCACCCCCATCTATCAGGGGATGCCCCGTCAGGCTATTGCCGACCTGCTGCTGCCGGTGTTTCTCCCCTTCAACCTGGCCAAGGGCGGTATGAACATGGCCGCCACCCTGCTGCTCTATCCCCCGGTGGTGGGCGCTCTGCGCCGCTCCGGCGTGGTCCCCCCCTCTCAGAGCAGCCAGGGAAAGAAGTTCAGCGCCGGCTTCGCGCTGTTCGCTCTGGCCCTGCTGGCCACCTTCGTGCTGTTTGCCCTGGTGCTGGCCGGAGTCATTTAATCTGAGCCTATCAAAACGGCGCGGTCTAATGACCGCGCCGTTTTTCGCGCTTTTTTTGCTGCCGGAGCCGGAATTGTTCCTCCTGTTCCGCCCGTCTCTGGGCGGAGCGCCGGGCGCGGCGCTCCAGGCCGTCCGCCTCCCGCTGGCGGGCGAGGGCCTCCTGGGCCTTGGTGGATGCTTCGGCGGTCCGGGCCGCCTTTGCCGCCTCCCGCTGGAGCCGCTTGGGGTTGGCGGGAACGGCTCTGGGCCGCTCCCCCGCCTCCGCGGCGGTGAAGGGCAGGCGGTACCAGGATGAGAGCACCCACTGGTACACCTGGGCGTCCGAGGGCTCCGCCCCGAACACCACCCGGGCGGCCTGATAGCCCTCCTGCGTCCACCGCTCCCCGATCCCCACCCAAAAAGGGGGCTGGAACAGCACCGTAAAACGGCATTCATTCCGATCCATATTCAGTTTCCTCCCATATCCAAAGATATGGAGAATGGACGACCCGGGAGGGAGGGTTACTGACGGGAGCGCGGCCCGCGGGCGGACTACCAACCGCCCTGTGTTTTTATCTCCAAGAAAATTGTACTTGGTTTATATGGGACTGTCAAGAAAGGAGGATATTCGCAGGGGATTTCGCCGCCTGCGGGCGGCGAGTGACTTTGCCCTCGGCGGCAAAGTCACCAAAACGCCGCTGGGGACGGCTCCGATGGGCACTAGCGTGCCCATAGTCGCCTTTCCCCAGACCCCTATTACGGGGGACGCGTACCTGTTAGGTTGAGCAAAATTTCCGGCGCGCAAAATCTGAGTGGCGGTCTAAACTCCCGCCGGGCCACTGGGCCCTAGGTTTGCAAAAATAGCCGCTGTTGCGGTTTCATTCCCGCGCCTGGATTTACCGAGCAAACGCTCCCGGTGCGTATGACGGCGGGAGGCCCAAGGGCCTCCCCTACCCAAGCCTGGAAGAGTTCCATGAGAACTGTAGGGGAGGGGCTTGCCCCTCCCGAGTTCCAAGATGCGGCGGGCCGGCCAGTGTCCGTCCCCTACGAAAGAAAGGACCGCTTCTAGATTCGCCGTAGGGGCGGGGCCATGTGGCCGCCCATAAGCCTTCCCCCTGGGGGGAAGGTGCCCCAGTGCGCACACTGGGGCGGATGAGGGGGCAGGTCACCACCCGCCCTTTACGCCGTCCCGCTCCCGCTGGGCTCCAGGGGCTGGGCGCCGGACTCCCCGTAGAACTCCGGGTCATATTCCGGCATATCCTCCGCCCCGTTCTCCCCGTAAAAATCAGGGTCGTGCTCGGGCATATTCTCCGGATTGGAAGGCGTCTCCTCCTCCGGGTCGATGGGGAGGGGCACGGTATTCTCAGCCTCCGGCCAGATCCCCTCAATGGCGGTCACCTCCCCATTCACCACCGCGAGGCGAAAGAAGTCTGGATACACCGCGCTGGACAGTCCCGTGAGAAATGCTCTGTCCTCCCCTGAAATATTGACATTCTCCTCTAGAGACAGGGTATATCGGGTGTGGTCCTCGTCCTGCCCCAGCTCATTACAGGGGTCCACGCTGATCCCCGCTACCCCGTGAAGCAGCATCGCTCCCCCCATCCCGGCGGCATACACCTCTCCGCAGTATCCGGTGAAGTCCAGGCCGGCGGCGGTCAGGTCCAACCGGGACTGGGCATCCAGCCAGATTCCGGAGACGGACCCCGCATTCTTTCCAGTCTCCACCAGGGCCAACTGGCCAGGCACTCCGGCCTGGGACATATCCAGGGTGTAGACCTGGGCCGTTGGATTCAGGGGGTACCGGTTCCCCTCATAAGTGTGATATACCTCCGCGTCCCCGGTCAAGGGAACCGTCTCCCGCTCCAGGCCGCCCATCTGCGCCCAAAAGCCCTCCCGGTCCTCCCACTGCTCCAGTGTCATGGGAATGTAAGTGACGCTCCGGTTATCCCGGTCGACGTTCTCCACCCACGCATATTGAACAGTAAATGCCTCAGACGCGCCCGTCTTAGGCTCCTCTTCTAACCTCTGACAGCCCACCAGCGACCCGGACAGAAGGACAGCCGTTCCGGCCAGCACCAAGACCACACGCCCCTTTCGCTTGGGATCGGTGTCCATGATAGCCCGGAACCGGGCAAACACCTCTTTCTTGCTGCCGGAGAACCCGGTGGTGAGGCCGGAAAAGCCCCGGTCCCGCCCGGTCATCTGGTCCAGAATGGCCCGGCCATAGGCCCGGCGGGCCTCCTCCCCCTGGCCGTTCAGCAGGTCATAGTCACAGTACAGCTCCATGTCCCGCCGGGCCGTGCGCACCATGAGCCACACCAGGGGGTTGAACCAGTGGACGCACCGGGCCAGGGTCATCAGGAGCATGTACCAGGTATCCCTGTGCTTCAAATGGGTCAGCTCATGGGCCAGGGCCCAGGAGAGGGCCTCCGCCGGAAGCTCCCTGGGGAGCAGAATGGCGGGGCGGACGATCCCCACCAGACAGGGGGACTTCAGCCCGGAGATGCGGAAAAGGCAGGGCGGCCTCCCGATCTTCTTCTGGGCGCAGAGCTCCGACAGCTTTTCTACACTCCCATGGATGAGAGGAAGTTTGCGCCGCCTCACCCTCCCCCACATCCACAGATAGCCCGCCGCCAGGAGAAGCAGGCTCACCGCCAGCCCCGCCGCCCAGATCCGTTCCCACCGGAACAGGATGGACCAAGAGCCGTCGATTCTCTCCAGGCGGAACAACTTGAAGTCGTAGAGATGATGCTCCACTTGTTCGTCGTCCGTGTACCACACCTCATAAGTGGTATCACCGCGGAACCCGCCCACCATGGTGCCCTGGTATCCATACGGGAGGGCGTCTGCCTCGTCTGCGGCCATGCCGTCATACTCCGGCGCCGTCCGCTCCTCCACCGCCTGTGGTACCGGGATCTGCAGCAGGGCGGACCGTTCCCCCGTTCCCGGCAGCAGGGGCCGGAGCACCGGGAAGAGGAGCAGGACGGCCGCCAGCACTCCCCAGGCACAGTACCGCCAACGGGGTGTGAAACGCCTGGACAGCAGGGGACCCGCGGCCAAAAACAGGAGAATGCACACGCTTCCCCCCAGAGCGACAGACACCAGCGCGCTTAAATTGTCCAGCATCTCACTTCTCCCCCTTCCCTAAAATCCGCTCCAAATCGGCCACGTCCTCCTCAGTCAGTTTTGCGTCCGGGTACAGGGAGACCACCAGGCTGGACAGGGAGCCCCCGTGCAGGCGCTCCAGGAAGGAGCGGCTCTCGCTGGAGAGGTAGTCGGCCTCCTTCACCAGGGGGGTGTAGGCGTTGGAGCGCCCCTCCTTGGTCCCCGCCACAAAGCCCCGCTCCTCCAGGCGGGAGAGGAGCTTCAGCAGCGTGGGGGCCTTCCAGCTCTTGTCCAGCTTTTGGGCGATGTCTCCGGTGTGGGCGGGGTAGTCCCCTAAAGACCACAGGGCCTTCATCACCTCCAGCTCCGCGTCGGGGAGGCGGGGATAGGTCGGTTTCATAGTTCGTCCCTCCTTTGAATTTATTTAGACAGTTGTCTTTTTCTTTATTTTACAGTTGTCTAAATAAAATGTCAATAGGGGGTGTTATATTGCATGGGAGGTTTTCGCCGCCTGCGGGCGGCGACCTACTTTGCCCATGGCGG
>ULQC01060213.1_pt1 | contig 12901 bp, 19 predicted proteins | sample 1954091 | NCBI WGS metagenome assembly ULQC01 (sample SAMEA4835645, study PRJEB28245) | human gut metagenome | biome: gut microbiome; material: fecal sample | place: Denmark | collected 2008
ACCCGCTGCGAGCTGGAGACCATCCGAACCATGTACGAGCGGCTGCTTGACCGAGTGATAGGAAAGGTGGGATAGCATGGCCCAGTTTATGGTTGTTTCGGATGAACCGCTGCGGGACTACCAGGAGTTCCTGACCCAGGCGATGCGGGATTTATCCGGCTACAAGGTGGGCGGCATCGCCCTGGTGGCCCTGCTGGAGGAGCCGGACGAGGACGGGGCCGACGCCCTGACCGCCTACTTCCATTTAGGGATACGCGGGAAGGAAGAGGCGGCGGCAAATATCCAGGCGGACATCACAGACGGCATCGTGCGGGCAAACATACGCCGGTATCTGCAGGAGCTGGAGGAAGAGGACGAGGAGGGTGAGCTGCATGGCGAAGTATAGGCTGACAGCCAACAAGACCAAGTTCTACAACCTGGCCAAGAAGATCTGGCCGGACATAGAGCCGATGCGCCGGGTGGAGTTCATCAAGTACCACCGCGTGCGGGACTATGGCCTGATTTTCCGGGCGGGGGATTACTTCCACCGGCTGTTCCTGTCCTACGCCTACGGGAAGGTGAGGCTGGGAGACGACTGGCACACCTACGATGACGGCGGAGAGCGGGTGCATGGATGGGAGTGCCACACGCTCGCGTTTGAGGAATTGATGGACGCCGGGATGCTGGAGGAGGTGAAAGAGAATTGAAGACATTGACCGAGCGGGAGGTCATCGTGCTGGCAAGGCAGTGCGGGATGCGCGTCTGCAGCACCGAGGAACACCACGACTGCCCATACGGGGACGAGAGCATGGTGGACTGCGTGGAGCGCCTGGAGGCGGACTACGAGGCGGCCATTGACCGGCTGCTGGAGCGCGTGGACAGGCTGGGAGAAATTGAGCAGTTCGTAACAGCCGAGCGGGCACTGGAGCTGGCGAAGGCGGACGCGGCGGGCATGGTCAAAATCGTGAGGAGGCCGCCGGAGGGAAAGGTTTGCGGGAGCTGCGCGGACTTTATCCGCGAAAGAGGAACGGCCTTCGGTATGTGCCGGACGCAGCTGTGTGAACGCGGAAGATATAGAGGACAGCCCAGGAATGTGAGCCAGAGCCGGAGGGCCTGCGCGGAGTACAAGCCGGTGGAAGATGTGGAAAACCGTGAAGGAGGAGAGAAAGATGCCTAACCCCTACGAAGTGAAAGGCGACTACGCAAACTGTTCCCAGGCGTCCCAGGCAAGCGCCTGCACGACCAACGCGAAGGAGGCTTCCCTGCGGGAGCGAGTGGAGGCCCTGCGGGACGTGGCAGCGGAAGCTACCCGGCAGGCATACGACATCCACGAGCGCCTATTCGGGAATGATGGACTGGGCGTAGACGGAAGCCCGGAGACAGACCCGGAGAGCGTTGGCGCGGCAGTGGACTGGCTGAAACGGCGGATGAGCGAGCTGCTGCGCGTTCTGAATGGAGTGAGGGATAGATTATGAGCGAGGAAAAGAACCTGGTATTCATCGGCGCGTGCCGGTACTGCGGACAAATCAGCGCGGAACAGCCCCCGGGAATGGACAGCCAGGCGGAGGCGGACGCCTGGGTGACGGAACACTGCAAATGCACCGAGGCCACACTGGAGCGGAACCTGCGGGAGCGCATTGAGGATGCAAAGCGCCGGGTGTGGGAGCTGTGGGGGCCGGGGTGCGAACGGTTTTCCTTTGACCCGGTGGAGGACGAAATCGTAGAGGCCCTTTGCAGTCTGGTGGAGCTGGCGGCGGCGGGCACCATCCGTAGCACCACCATCCAGACGGTTGACCACGGGAAGGCCAGCATCAGCGTGAGCGCCAAGGGCACCATCAAGGTGGCGCGCATCGAGGCGAGGGCCTGCCAGCTGGAGGCTTGACCATGGAGCAGATGTTCAGATGGAAGGTGACGCACCCGGAGCTGGGCACCGTGGAGGTCATCGCGCCAGATCGGCTAAAGGCCCTGACCATCGCTTCCAGAGAATGGAAGCAGCGGTGGACACAGATTGCCCGCGCCTGCACCATTGAGAGGCTGGGTGGAGCGGATGACTGAATGGGAGCTTCGGCAGAGGGGCAGCTGCGACAGCTGCCACCACAGCGGCGAGGAGGACTGGCCGCAGAAGAAGACCGCGCTGCTGTGCCTGCGCCCTGGGCAGTACCGGGGGCGGGTGACACAGATATTCCCCACCGGGCACCGGGGCGTCATCTACGGATGCGCCGCACCGGCCTGGTGCGAGGGATATGAACCGGGAGAATGAGGACAGGCCCCAGGCCGACCACCTGGGGCCTCCCACACGGAACGCTGCGCTATGCCTTCGGCAGAGCTGAGGGCAGAGCGGAACGCTTCGACAAGGGGATATACCTATTATAATTCGCGCGCGCACGCGCGAATTAAGGCTTGTAACCAATCTTAACTTACTGACCAGGAAGGAGGCGGCGGGGATGTACCGGGGCAGATACTTCATCCGGGAGAGCGTCTATGTCTGCGGCGATTACATGGACGCGGACATATACCCTGTCTTCCAGCCTGCCGGGAAACGCCGGGCCAGGTGCAAGCCCGCCAGCGCCATCCAGGAGAAGCTGAACCAGAAGAACGCGGAGAAGAAAATCACCAGACTGGCCCATGCCAACTTCACCGAGGACGACATCGCGCTGCATCTTACATACGAGTTCCTGCCGGAAAGCGAGGAACAGGCGCAGAGAGACCTGTACAACTACATCCGCCGGGTGAAGCGCCTGCGCAAGAAGATGGGCCTCCCGCCGCTGAAGTATCTCTCCTGCACAGAGGTGGGCAAGAAGAGCGGGCGCATCCACCATCACATCATCATGTCCGGCGGGGTTGACCGGGACACCCTGGAGAAGCTATGGGGAAAGGGCTATGCCAACAGCAAGCGCCTGCAGTTCAAAGAGGACGGCATCACGGGACTGGCCAGGTATGTGGCAAAAGACCATCTGTTCTACAAGCGGTGGAACCAGAGCAAGAACCTGGTGCGCCCGGAGCCGGTGGTGCGGGACAGCGCCGTGACCATGGATGACCTGGAGGAGATGGAGGACGCCATCGAGAAGAAGGCGGCCTGGCAATACTTCGAGGAGCGGTACGAGGGATTCACCCTGACGGAGGCCACATTCACCCGGAACAACATCAACCGGGGGCGCTATGTGAACATCGAGATGCGAAGGAGGCGATAGCCGTGGCCATACGGCTGGAAGACTTGCCCCTGCGGGCACAGCAGCAGGCGGTGGCCAAGCTGCAGCAGGAGCAGCTGCGAAAGCAGAAGCGGGCCGCGCCAAAATACCACAACGAGGAGACGGAACACCTGGGCATCCGCTTTGCCTCCAGGAAGGAGGCACGGAGGTACGAGGTGCTGCTGGCGCGCCTCCATGCCGGGGAGATACGGAACCTGCGGCTGCAGCAGGACTTCACCCTGCAGGAGGCATACACCACGCCGGAGGGAGAGCGGGTGCGGGCCATCCGCTACCAGGCGGACTTCTGCTACGAGGAACGGGTACACTGCAGCATCCTGCACGACGACGGCCCCAGCACCAGCGAGGTGCGCTGGGAGCCGGTGGTGGAGGACGTGAAGAGCCGGGCCACCCGGACACAGAAGTACATCATCAAGCGCAAGCTCATGCAGGAGCGTTTCAACATCACGATACGGGAGGTATGAACGTGGAAAAGACCTACACAGTGAGAGACCTGCAGGAAGACTACCAGGCGGGGCGCATCCGGGACTTTTCAGATCTGGAGCACGCCATCGAGCGGCTGCTGCGGGGACAGAAGCCGGGGCAGCTGAACCGGCTGGCGGCGGAGGTACACCAGAACGCGATGGAGCATGGCTGGTGGGATGGGCCGCCCACCTTCGGGGACATCATTGCGCTGTGCCACAGCGAGCTGTCCGAGGCCCTGGAGGCATACCGGGATGGAGAGGAGCTGGTGCATGGCTGCTGCGGACACTGCACCTTCGAGGGAAGCTGCGACCACCCGGCCCCAGCCGGGGAGACGGGCTGCAAGCCGGAGGGCGTGGCGGTGGAGATGATAGACTGCATCCTGCGCATCCTGGACTGGTGCGCCATGGAGGGCGTGGACGTGGACGAGCTGCTGCGCATGAAGCTGGCGTACAACAAGGGCCGCCCCTACCGGCACGGAGGGAAGGCGCTGTGAAAATCGGGCAGAAGGTGACGCGATACCCGGTGAGCTTTTCAGAGCCGGACGGAAAGAAGGGGCAGAAGCCCATGACCGGGACAGTGGTGTACATCCACCCGCTGGGGAGGTTCCACATCGTGGAGTTTGAGCTGCGGGGTGGGAAGGTACAGGAGAGCTTCCAGGGAACAGAAGACTGACGAGGAGGACGGGCACGATGTTTCGATATAAGCGCGGGGTGAAGGTGGACTATGACCGGCAGGGCTATATCTACTTCGTGTCCCGGATGTATAAAAACCTTCCGCCGGAAGACCAGCAGGCCATCCTGAACCTGTGCCTGCAGTGCGGCGGGGAGCACTACCAGGCGCTCTTTGAGTTCGTGACAACGGACACCACGGCAACGGCCCTTTCCATGAAGCACTATTTGAGCAAAAAGACCCTGTACCGGGCGGTGCGGAGGTACTACGAAAACTTCCCCAAGAAGCTATAAATACGCCATGCGGACGGGAGCAGCTGCGGCTGCCCCCGCCTTTTTCATTTTCGTGAACTCACGAAAATGGTGCGCCGGGAAAGATGACACTCCGCGACGCATTTTTTGTTGTACAGTGTACCCGTGATAAAGACTTTTTCCCCACGACAAGCGCGCGCGACGCGCGCACGCACGCGCGGGAACCTTGAAAGCGCCGGAGGGAGGGCGGCGAAATGAAGACCGGAAGACCGAAGAAATACAAGAGCAAAAAGGCCCTGGCGGAGGCAATCGACGGGTATTTCCGTTCCATCAGCCGCACCATCGACCTGCAGGACTTGACCGGCGCGGTGATGCTCAACGACGACGGCGAGACCATCCGCAAGCTGCAGTTCGTGGTTCCACCGTCCATCAGCGGGCTGTGCCTCTACCTGGGGATTGACCGAAGCACCTGGCAAAACTACTGCGACGGGGAGCTGCACCCGGAGTTCCGGGAAGTGACGGCCATGACGCGGGGGCGCATCGAGGCGTGGCTGGAGGAGCAGCTGCTGACGCGGGAGAAGGGCGTCCAGGGCATCATCTTCAACCTGCAGAACAACTACGGCTGGCGGCAGAAGCAGGAAGTGGAGCTGGGAGACAAGACCCGGAAGAGCATCCAGACCGAGGGAATGAGCCTGTACGACAAGCTGGCTGCCATCGCCCAGGCCCAGGAGGAAATCGGGGAGCTGCCGGACTACCAGGGGGACGGTGAGGAGGAGTGACGGCAGCGGAGCGGGCGAAGGTTGACCGCCTGTATGAGCTGGCCGTCTGGTACAACCAGCTGCGGGAGACCAACAACGAGACCTTCATGCCCCTCTTCGCGGATACCCACCGCTACCTGGTGCTGAAGGGCGGCGGCGGAAGCGGCAAGTCCATCTTCGCCGGGCGCAAAATCCTGGAGCGGGCCACCAGCGAGCCGGGACACCGCTTCCTGGTGTGCCGGAAGGTGGCCAGGACGCTGCGGGAGAGCTGCTTCAAGCAGCTGCTGCACCAACTGGCCGAGTATTACCCGGACTGCGGCTACAAGGTGAACAAGAGCGATATGGTCATCTCCTTCGCCAACGGCAGCGAAATCCTATTCGCGGGCCTGGACGACGTGGAGAAGCTGAAGTCCATCTTCAACATCACGGGCATCTGGATTGAAGAGGCCAGCGAGCTGCTGGAGGGGGACTTCAACCAGCTGGACATCCGCCTGCGGGGAAAGACCAAGTATTACAAGCAAATCATCATCAGCTTCAACCCGGTGAGCATCCTGCACTGGCTGAAGAAGCGGTTCTTCGACCGGAAAGACCCGCGGGCGCGCACACACGAGAGCACCTACAAGGACAACCGCTTTCTGGACGCGGAGGCGAAGCGGACGCTGGAGGCGTTTAAAGAGACCGACGAGTATTACTACACGGTATACTGCCTGGGAATGTGGGGCGTCACCGGAAAGACGGTGTTCAATGCCAAGGCCGTCATGGCGCGCCTGGAGCTGCACATCCGCCCGGCGCGCACCGGCTACTTCGAGTACCAGGACAACGGCCTGGAGCTTTCAGACATCCACTGGGTGGACGACGAGGACGGCTTCATCAAGGTTTACAGGGAGCCGGAACCGGGCGTGCCCTATGTGCTGGGCGGGGATACCGCCGGTGAGGGCAGCGACAGCTTCGTGGCCCAGGTGCTGGACAACCGCACCGGCGCACAGGTAGCCACCCTGCGCCACCAGTTCGACGAAGACCTCTATGCCCGGCAGGTGTTTTGCCTGGGCATCTGGTACAACACCGCGCTGGTGGGCGTGGAGGCAAACTGGAGCACCTACCCGGTGATGGAGCTGGAGCGCCTGGGGTATCCAAAGCAGTACGTCCGGGAGACCATCGACGACTACACCCACGCGGTGAAGCACAGCTTCGGCTTCTGGACGAGTACAAAGACCCGCCCGGTCATCATCTCCGAGCTTATCAAGGCCACGCGAGAGGACATGAGCATCGTGTCCGACGAGGCAACCCTGCAGGAGATGCTTACCTTCGTCCGGGGGGAGGACTGGAAGCCCAAGGCCGAGGAGGGCGCGCACGACGACTGCATCATGGCCCTGGCCATCGCCCACTACATCCGGCCCCAGCAGTCCTACCTGCGGGAGACCACGGCGGCGGAGGGCGTGACCTGGACGGCCAGCCAGTGGGAGGACTACGAGCGGGCCAGCAAGAGCGAGCGGGAGTACCTGAAGAAGATATGGGGCACTCCGAAGCGATAGGAGGACATCATGCCGAGAAAGAAGACGGACAAGCAGAAGCTGCGCATCTGGCAGGAGCGGCTGCAGCGCAACATGGCGGCCTATGAGGCCGAAGAAGGGCGCATGGATGACCGGGAGACCCTGTACAAGGGCAGTATGCAGATACTCCCCATCGTACAGGGAGAGCGGAAGCGGGAGACGCCACACGTCCGAAACATCTGCGCGGAGCTGATTGAGGCGCAGACGGACAGCAACATCCCCCAGCCAAAGGTGACGCCACGCCGGAAGCAGGACGAGTGGCGGGCCAAAATCATCGAGGATATGCTGCGCAACGAGCTGGACAGGCAGCCCTTTGAGCAGCTGAACGACATGATGGAGCGCACCGTCCCCATCCAGGGAGGCGCGGCCTTCCTGGTGGAGTGGGACAACACCCGGCGCAGCCACACCAGCGTGGGGGAGCTGGCGGTCTCCACCCTGCACCCGAAGCAAATCGTGCCCCAGGACGGTGTGTACACCGGCATCGAGGACATGGACTACATCATCCTGAAAATCCCGCAGACCAAGGAGTACATCCGCCGGAAGTACGGGGTGGACGTGTCGGACGAGACCGAGCAGGAGCCGGACGTGAAGGGCAGCGACGGGGACACCACGGCGGACGACATGGTGACGCAGTACATCGCCTACTACCGCAACGACGAGGGCGGCATCGGCCTGTACTCCTGGGTGAACGACACCCAACTGGAAGATCTGGAGGACTACCAGGCCAGGCGGCTGCGCCGGTGCGCCAAATGCGGCGCGGTGGAACCGCTGGAGGCCAACCCGGCCCAGGACGCGGCCATCAACGGGCTGCTGCCCGGCATGGAACCGGCGGGGACGCCGGGGGCCAGCGTGCTGGAGGCGGCCCTGGAAGAGCAGAGCGAGCGGGAGACTGGGCAGAGGCCGACGGCAACTATCCGGGGGAACCGGAAGGTTTGTCCCTACTGCGGGGCCAGCCAGTGGGAGGAGAGCACCGAGGAGTTCGAGGAGGTCTACTTCCCTATCACCCGCAGCGACGGAAGCACGATACCGGGAGCCACCCGCATGGCGGTGCCCAGTGAGACCGAAGTGGACGAGCTGGGCCTGCCGGTGGTGACGGTGGTGGAGGAGCCGACGCGCATCCCCTTCTACAAGCCGGACATCTATCCGGTCATCCTGCAGCGGAACGTCAGCGTGTACGGGAAGTTCCTGGGGGACAGCGACATCGACAAAATCGCAGACCAGCAGAACACCACCAACCGCATCGAGGCCAAAATCATCGACAAGCTGCTGAAGAGCGGAAGCTATATCACCCTGCCCGACGATGCCAGCATCAAGGTGGACGCCGACGACATGAAGGTAATCCGGCCAGGGAACGCGGCCACCAAGGCCCTCATTGACGTATACGATCTGCAGGGCAACGTGGAGCAAGACCTGGTGTACCTGGCCCAGGTATACGAGGAGGCACGGCAGGTCATCGGCATCACGGACAGCTTCCAGGGGCGGACGGACAGCACAGCCACCAGCGGAAAGGCAAAGGAGTTCGCGGCGGCGCAGAGCGCGGGACGCTTGGAGAGCAAGCGGGTGATGAAGGACTTTACCTACTCCCAGCTCTTCGAGGCCATGTTCAAGTTCAAACTGGCCTACGCGGACGAACCCCGTCCGGTGGTGTCCAGCAACATCCGGGGGGAGCCGGAGTACAAGGAGTTCAACCGCTACGACTTCCTGGAGCGGGACGAGGCCGGTGAGTGGCACTGGATTGACGACTTCCTGTTCAGCTGCGATACGTCGGCACCGCTGGCCAGCAACCGGGAGGCCATGTGGCAGGAGACCCGCATGAACCTGCAGACCGGGGCCTTCGGAGACCCCACCAGCCTGCAGACCCTCATCCTCTTCTGGACGAAGATGGAGATGCTGCACTATCCGGGGGCCAGCGAGACGCGGGCCTACCTGGAGGAGGAGCTGCAGCGCCAGATGATGCAGCAGCGGATGCAGGCGCAAATGCAGCAGATGCAAATGCAGGCCATGGCGCGCCAGCGGCAGACCCAGGCGGCGGGCCAGGCCGTCCAGCAGGTACAACAGGACGGCGGCGGAGGCGGCGTGGACGCGGCCACCGCCCAGGCAGTCATCCAGCAGGCCCAGCAGGACGCGGCGCGGGACGCCGCAGCCAACCAGCAGACCGCAGCACCGGCCCAGGCCGGAGCCGTCTGAACATAGACACCTTCCACACATCCAGGTATAGCCTGGCCTCCTTACGCTGGGGGGCGGCGGGACTGGGGCACCCGCTGCCCTTCCGGCGGTTCATAGGAGCATCACCGAAGAAAGGGGGACACGGACATGGCGGACAAGAAGAGCGGCTACATCGGCAGCATCCAGAATACGGGCGCGCAGAAGGTCAAGGCCCCCGTCGCAACCGGCGGCAAGAAGGGCACCAGCACGGTGAAGACCGGAACCGACCTGCGCGGCGGCAAGTAACGCCACCCGCCAGCGGCCAGACGGCTGTGACAGGTCTGGACAGATTGCCCCACACTTCGCAGGAAAAGCGTAAAAATCCGAAAGGAGCGCATAGACCATGGACGACATCGACTACGGCGCGCTGTTTGGTATCGACGCTGAAGGCGCAGAAGTGACGGAACCCGCCGAACCGTCCGCCGATACCACCGCGCAAGGCGCAAACGAGCAGGAACCCGCCGAACCTGCGGTTGTCGAGCAGCAGGAAGAGACCACAGAGGGAGCCGAGGACGGCGGCCAGAGCGCCGGGGGAGATAGCCCGGAGGGCCAGGCTGACGGCCAGAAGCAGCAGACGCCGGAGCAGAACGCCCAGTTCGCTGCCGCCCGCCGGAAGGCGGAGGCCGAGCGGGACGCTGCCATCGCCAAGGCCAGGCAGGAGGCCCAGGCCGAGGCCCAGCGCACCATCGACGAGGCGTTCCGCAACAGCGGGCTGACCAACCCCTACACAAAGAAGCCCATCACGACCAAGGCCGAGTACGACGAGTACAGGGCCAGGTTCGAGGCGGAGAAGAAGGCCCGCATCCTGAAGAAGAGCGGGATGTCGGACGAGGAGTTCAAGCAGTTCGTGGAGGGACTGCCGGAGGTAAAGCAGGCCAAGGAGGCCCAGGCAGCCGCGGAGACGGCGGCCCGGCAGGCCAGGGAGCAGCAGGCAAAGCTGAAGGTGGAGGAGCAGCTGAAGGAAATCTCCGCGCTCGACCCCACCATCAAGGAGCTGAAAGACCTGGCCAAGATGGAGACCTACCCGAAGTTCTACGAGCTGGTGAAGCGGGGCAACAGCCTGACCGACGCCTTCAAGCTGGCCAACTACGACGCCCTGACCGGGCGCGCGGCGGCGGCCAGCAGGCAGGCGGCCATCAACTCCGCCCAGGGCAAGCAGCACCTCTCCCCCACCACCCAGCGGGGCGCGGGGGCTGTGAGCGTACCGGCGGACGTGAAGGCGGAGTACCTGGCCTTCAACCCGGACGCCACCGACGCGGAAATCCAGCAGCATTACAACAGGTACGTGAAAAACCACAAGAAATGACGGAAAGGAGCGAGCTATATGGCTTTTCTGATTCAGCAGGTAGACGGCGGGCGGGTGCCGGGCATCGAGTACCTGCCCTGCGGGGCCATCACGCCCAAGGTGGGCATGGCCCTTATCCAGAGCAGCGGCAACCTGGCCATCGCCACCGGCAGCAACGTGCCCACCTACGTGAGCATGATTGAGAAGGAGGCGGCCTGCACGGCAGGCGACATCATCCCGGTCATGCGGGTGCTGCCCGACATGATGTTCGAGACCACCTTCCAGGCGGCGGCCACCGCCGTGAACCTGGGCGACAAGGTGACACTGCACACGGACGGCCTGCAGGTGACGGCCACCAAGACCAGCGGCGTGGCCGAGGTGGTGGGCATGGACGGCACCGCCGTGGGCGACAAGGTGCGGGTGCGCTTCCCCGGCGGCGCTGCGGCTGCCAGCGGGGGCGGCGGCTGATAGCCCGCCGGAGTAATCGAGGAAAGGAGACGACAGACTTATGGCTAACATCACTTTTACCGAAGGCAGCGGCCTGCAGGACAGCATTTTCGGCAAGTCCCAGGCCCCCATTCGGATGTTCCTGGAGAAGCGGGGCGAGGCGTTTGAACAGGCTTCCATGGTGAAGGAGCTGTTCAGCGTGGGCACCAGCAAGCACTGGGGCGAGAAGTTCACCACCATGACCGCCATGGAGGGCTTCCAGCCCGTGGGCGAGAACGGCGAGTACCCCGTGGACGGTATGCAGGAGGGCTTCGACAAGTTCCTGGAGCACATGACCTGGAAGAACAGCTTCTCCCTGTCCCGCGAAATCGTGGAGGACGCCAAGCTCATGGACTTGAAGAAGCAGCCCGCCGGGTTCGTGGCCGGTTACTACCGCACCCGCGAGCGGTTCGGCGCGGCCCTCTTCGGCGCGGCCATCACCAAGGCCACCAGCATGAAGTTCTACGGGAAGACCTTCGACGCCAAGTGCGCGGACGGCAAGGGCCTGTTCGACACGGCTCACCCCTCCAAGCTGGGCAAGGCAACCCAGTGCAACCAGTTCTCCGATGCCTTCAGCGTGGATGCCCTCTCCGCCGTGGAGACGGAGATGCAGGGCTTCCAGGGGGACAACGGGGAAATTCTGGACGTTGCCCCGGACACCATCCTGATTCCCAACGACTACCAGCTGAAGCGGGATGTATTCGCTGCCGTGGGCGCGGACAAAGACCCGGACACCGCCAACAACGGGTTTAACTACCAGTTCGGGCGGTGGAACATCATCGTGTGGCCGTACCTCAACCAGTTCATCACCAAGGGCACGAAGCCCTGGGTGCTGGGCGACAGCAAGTACAACGAGGAGTACGGCGGCGCGGTGTGGCTTGACCGCGTGAACCTGGAAATCCGCAGCGAGCTGGCCAGCAACGACGCCAACGTGTGGAAGGGCTACGCCCGGTTCATCGCTGGCTTCAACGACTGGCGCGCCTTCGCTGTGGGCGGCGTGAGCGGCGGAACCGAGCTTATCAGCTCCACCTGACCAAGGAGAACCCAGCCGGGCGGCGGCAGGCAGCCGCTGCCCGGCTATTCTCATACCGGGAAGGAGGAAAGGCCATGACGGTATCCCAGGTCATTCAGATCGTGGATGACATCAAGCCAAACGCATTTACCAACGAGACCAAGACGGCGTGGCTGAACGAGGTGGAGGGGATGGTGCAGACGGAGGTGTTCCTGTTCGCGCCGGTGGAGGTCATCCAGTATGACTACACCGAGGACAAGGACACGGTGCTGCTGGTAGACCCGCCCCACGACAAGCTGTACCAGGCATACCTGACCGCCCGCGTGGACTTCGCCAACGGCGAGTACAACAAGTACCAGAACACCATGCAGATGTTCAACAGCTTTTTCGGGGAGTTCATGCGGTGGTATGCCCTCAATTACTGTCCGGCGGACGCACACGAGGAGGGATTACTATGAGCAACGGGCGCGGAGACTGGCACGGCTACTACATCTCGGCCTATGGGCTGGCGGTAAAGCACGGCTTCTCCGGCACCGAGGAGGAGTGGCTGGAGACCCTGAAGGGCGAGAAAATCGAGCTGCGCTACAACGAGGACACCAACACCCTGGAGTGGAAGTATGTGGAGAGCGACGAGTGGAACACGCTCATGGACATCAACGACCTGCAGGGCGCGGTGGTATCCGCAACCCTAGCCCAGGCCACCGCTGCCAAGGAGGCGGCGGAGACCGCACAGGAGGCAGCCGAGACGGCCCAGAGCGCGGCGGAGGACGCGGCAGGGGTAGCAACCACACAGGCCACCCAGGCGGGCAAAAGCGCCGCTGCGGCGGCCCAGGATGCCACCGACGCGGCCACCGCAAAGACGGCAGCAGAGACTGCACAGACCGCCGCACAGACTGCCAAGGGGCAGGCAGAGAGCGCGGCCAGCGCGGCCCAGGGTTCTGCTGCCAGCGCGGCGGAGGACGCCGGGAAAGCCCAGGCGAGCGCCACGGCGGCGGCGGGGAGCGCATCCGCTGCGGCCCAGGATGCCGCAGATGC
>ULQC01092720.1_pt1 | contig 12846 bp, 15 predicted proteins | sample 1954091 | NCBI WGS metagenome assembly ULQC01 (sample SAMEA4835645, study PRJEB28245) | human gut metagenome | biome: gut microbiome; material: fecal sample | place: Denmark | collected 2008
GCCGCACTAAACAAAATGGAGTCTCAGCTTCGGGAAACGTCGGGCGGCGTGGATGATCTCGGAGACTCCATGGACGGATTGGGAGACGCAACCGGAGGCGGTGGCCTTGGGTCGCTTTTAAGCAGCGGCGGCCTTGGGGGCCTTCTGTCCAAAGGATTTGCGGTTGGGGCCGTAGTAGGCGGCGTGCAGCAGCTGACCGGGGCCATGTTTGATCTGGTGGACAGCACCCAGGAGTACCGAACCATTATGGCGTCTCTGGAGAGCTCCAGCGCGGCGGCGGGATACAGCGCCGAACAGACGGCCCAGACCTATGGGCGGCTCCAGTCCGTGCTGGGGGACACACAGACGGCGGCCACGGCAACCGCAAACCTGCAGGCCATCGGACTGTCCCAGGAACAGCTGATGACTGTGACAGACGCCGCCATCGGCGCGTGGGCCAGGTACGGAGATTCCATCCCCATTGACGGACTGGCGGAGTCCATCAATGAGACGATTCAGGCCGGCCAGGTAACGGGCACATTTGCGGATGTGCTCAACTGGGCGGGGACCAGTGAGGACGATTTCAACGCAAAACTGGCAGAGGCAAATTCCACCAGCGAGCGGGCAAACATCGTTATGCAGGAGCTGGCCAACCAGGGGCTGGCCGAGGCCGGGGCGGCGTGGATCGAGAATAACCAGGACATTACCGCGGCCAACGCCGCTACCGATAAAATGGACCAGGCTATGGCCCGACTTGGGGAAAAACTGGCCCCAGTAGCCGCGGGACTGAAAGATCTGGGCGCGGACGCCATCAATTTTTTGATCGACCAGGTAGAGAATGCCATAAACACATTGACAAGCCTGCCAGAAAAAGCACAGCAGGCTGGTGAGGATATTATTGAAGGGCTTTGGAACGGAATCAACAATATGGGGGCATGGATCGCCGAAAAAATACAGGGGTTTGGTGAAGGTGTTCTTGACTCCATTAAAGATTTCTTTGGGATCGAATCCCCGTCTACCGTGTTTCGGGACGAGGTTGGGCGGTACCTGGCCCAGGGAATCGGGGTTGGCTTTGAGGACGAGATGGGCCCTGTGGCTGACCAGATGCAGCGCTCCATTCCGACGCCCACGGTGGACACGGTGAATAACGCGGCCGCGGGGATGGTGAATGGGCTCTCCGCCCTGGGCGGCCTGGGCGGGAATTTGCGCATCGAGATCCCCGTTATCATCGACGGCAAGGAGTTCTACCGGGCCACCATTGACGATCTGCGGGCGGTGCAGCGGGCCAACCCGGAGGTGGTGAAAACGTGACACAGCTGATTCTAAACGGCGGGATCGCCCTCCCGGAGACCAGCAAGGACAAATACCGGTGCTATCCAAGCATCTTAAACCAGCAAGTGGAGATGATCTCCGGCCGGCTGGTGGAGGAAGTGCGGGGCACCGTGCAGATGATCGAGTACAGCTATGACTATATGGGCAATGAGCTGATGCGGGCAGTGCTGGAGGTGCTGCGGAGCGGGAACAGCTTCCCGGCGGCCTACCTGCCGGACAGCGGGGACCAGCTGGTGAGCAGCGTGTTTTTGTGCACCAGCCTGACCCAGCCCACCTTCGCGTTTTCCCGGCGGGGCGTCCCGTACTGGCACAATTTCGCGTTCACCCTGCGGGAGGTCAAACCACACGGATGACAATGCAGAAGGCAGAATTCAAAATGCAGGATGAGGTTGAGCGGCCCGCCGGGCCGTCGGGCCATACGGAGGAGCCCATGGGAAAGGAGGTATTTGTGTGATTCAGAGCAGCGAGGCGTACCGGGCGGCGGTTACCGGGGATTCCCGGCGGATGCTGCTGCGGGCCGTGATTGATATTATTGACCCGGATATCACCTATACCACGCCCACCAGCAGCGGTCAGGCGCCGTTTTCCCAGCCGGGGCAGCTGTATGACAAGGAGATGGAGATAAGCCCCAATTACGCAACCCTGGAGCGGAACCGGTGGCTTTTGGACGGGTCCTTTTTGATCTACCCGGACAACTACCAGGGGGGCGGCCAGCAGGGATTTGCGGGGGATGTGCTGAGCGGAGACGACGGCACATTCACCGACCCGCCCTGGGTTCAGCTCAATTTCTCCAACGTGTCCATCCTGCAGGCGTGCAGCGTGTATTTCCCCGGGGCGGACTTCGACGGCGTGCCGGACACCTTCACGGTGGAGGTGATCCAGGGCGGGACGGCGTATTTCACCCAGACGGTGACCGGAAACCGGGAGGAGTGGGCGGCCTTCGATGGGTTCACGGTCCAAAACCCAGACTGCATCAAAATTACGGTGAGCAAATGGTCCCTGCCCGGGCGTCGGATGCGGATTCCGGAGATTATCCCGGGCCTGTATGAGGCCTGGACCGGGGACATGATCGCGGCCCTTATGGTGACCCAGCAGGCAAATTTCGCGTGCCTGGCCCTGCCCTACGGGACATGCACCCTGTCCATGGACAACCTGGACCGGCGGTTTGAGCCCCGGAGCAAGGACGGCGTATTCCAGAGCATCGAGGAGCGGCAGGGCATTACGGTGAGCATCGGCCCGCGGCTGCCCGACGGGACGGCGGAATACAAACAGGTGGGCGTATACTATCAGGCCGCCGGAGGCTGGACCACGGGAGACAACGGGCTCACCATGACCTGGGACCTGGTGGACATTGTGGGCCTGATTGCAGATCGAGAGTATATCCCGCCCTCCAGCCTTCCCACCACGCTGGGGGCCTGGGTGGGCTCTATCGTGGCCCAGCTGGGGACCAACTTCGCCAACCGGTACACGGTAGATCCCAATTACAGCGGACAGGCGCTCACCTGCGCCCTGGCAGATGTGCAGGGGCAGAAGTGCGGGCAGATCCTGATGTGGGCATGTATGGCCACCGGGACCTTTCCCCGGGCGGACAACAGCACCGGGAACCTGGCGGTGGAGCCATTCTGGAGCCAGGGGAACAAGCTGGATCTGGACAACCTGAACACGTATCCCATTATGAAAGCCAACGGGGATCTGGGGTCCATCATTTTTACCCTGAACGACGGAAACCAAACCCAGTATGTGGTGGGCGGCACCAGCGCGGCCAGCCCGGACACGGTGAGCGTGCAAAATCCGTTTATCAAGACCCAGGCCCAGGCCCTGACGGCGGCCCGGATGATCCTCTCCACCTATGGCGGGAACCAGCTGGAGACCACCGGCCGGGGAGACCCGTCCAGCGAGATCGGGGACGTGGACACGGTGTGGCTCAATGAGAGCAGCGCCACCACCGGCCGGCGCATGTCCCAGACACTGCAATTTTCGGAGGGCGTGCTGCGGGACTGCCAGAGCATCATCCTGCAGGCGGACGGCTCCTTTTTGTTTGAGTCTATGGCGGTTATCACACAGAGCGGGCCTTGGACAGCCCCGGCCGGGGTGACTCAGCTCCGGCTGATCCTCGGGCAGGGAGGCCAGGGGAGCAGCCCGGGACAGGACGGATATGTAGCAGCCACCGGCCCCCTGCCTGGTCAGGGTGTGGAGGCCGGGGAAGGCGCTCCAGGCCTCAACGGCTCCGGCGGGAAGGTCTGGTTCGGCACCATTGACATCAATCCCCAGCAGGAGTTTTCGGTGGAGATCGGAGCGGGAGGCGCGCCGTCCGATGCCTACGGGACACCGGGGAGCGAGGGCGGAGAGACGACCTTCGGCGTGTACAGCTCCGCCAATGGTGAGGTATATCCGAACGGATTTACAGACGTGGCCAGCGGGAACAGCTATGGCCGGACGGGCGTTGCATCTCCGCTGCCCGGAAGCGGAGACGGTGCGGTGGGCGGAGAGGGCGGCACCGCAGGCGCCGGATATTGGGAGCAGCTCTTTTGGGGCGACGGACGCCCGCGAGGCTGGGATTTTGTTATCACCGTACAGCCCGGCCCCGGGAAGCCCGGAAAGGCCGGGGCAGGCGGGTTTGCGGTGGTGTACTGGGATAAGGACGAGGAGACGGCATGAGTTTTGATTTCAGCACACTGGTCACAGACCGGGACCAGACGGACCTGGACACCCTGCGGGCCCTGCTGGCTGTCCCTCTGTCAGACTGGACGGCGGAACAGCTGGCACAGTTTAACCAGGCGGCATCGAAGGGCGCGTACAACTATACCGACCTCAACCGCGTCACCGCCTGCATGGATTACCTCAATGAGGTGCTGACGGGGCTGGGGTATGAGACGGGGTATCAGAGGATTGCAGTCCCGCACCAGGATGCCGGTGGCCGGCTTCCGAGCGGATACACTGAGCTGCAGTATATCGAGAGTACGGGGACTCAGTATATCAATACGGGATTTCAGCCAAATCAAAATACCAGAGTTACCGCAACGGCGTATCTTACCCCCAGCGATGCGGGTACATGGTTGTTTGGAGCGAGAAATGCAAGCTCAGACTCTACATTTGGATTCCTTTCGTATGAGAATGCATACCGTTCTGACTACAACACAGACCAAAACAAATCTATTCCAGCTGCTTATTCTGATCCATTTGAAATTGACAAGAATAAAAACCAAACTCAAATCAATGGGGAGACAGAGGCCATCAGTTCCGTGGGAACATTCCAATGCAATTATCCTCTGATTTTGTTTGCGAATAACACGGGCGGCAGCATTTCTGGGCGCGGAAGCGGGAAAATTTATCAGCTATCAATTTATGACAATGAAACACTGATTCGAGACTATGTCCCATGTATAAACCCGAACGGGACTGTTGGTTTATATGATTTAATAAATGCACAGTTTTATGGGAATGCAGGGGCTGGCGCTTTTATTGCAGGATTACGGATTGACGCTGACCCAAATACACTATTGCTCCTGCACGGAGAATCATTAGAGGACAGCAGTGGTTATGGCATCCCTATTACCAACAATGGAGTTATAGTATCCGATGTACAGAGTAAGTTTGGTGGGAAAAGCTTATATTTCAATGGTGCTGCATATCTTTCGACCGTCGAACTCATCCCCCAAAGCGGAGATTTCACGGTCGATTGGTGGGAATATGTTGTTGACAGATCTGCGACTAGATTTGCACAGTCTATCAATGGGGGATGCGGCGGAATATGTGCCGGAGGAGCCAACAATTTAAATGAGCTGTACATTAGCTCAACGGGAACAGACTGGGACATAACAAATGGGTTTGATGCATTCAGTACGACTAAAAATTCTTGGGTGCATTGGGCATTGGTCCGGAATAATGATACCTGGACAACGTATCGAAATGGTGTTCAGTTTTCCCAATTATCTGGAGCTGGGGCAATCTATAGCAATAGTGCAGGCCTAGTTATTGGATCATTTCTATACGACAGCAACCATTACTTTTCTGGATATATTGATGAATTTCGGATTTCCGATGTGGCCCGCTGGACATCGGACTTCACGCCACCAACAGAACCGTATGATGTTTTCATACCACAGCCCCAAAAGAAAGATCCATATGTATGGTACGAAACCGATACCCCGACGGCCTCACAGATGGCTCAGTATTTAGAAAATGTGGATACGTTGCGAGGAGCACTCACCCTGCCGGAAACAATCCCCACCGTGCCCCAGGACATGGTTGGGCTTACCCAGGCGGAGGCAAACACCATTGAGGACATTCTGGGGCTTATCCAGTCGTATCTATCCGCCCTACAGCAGATTTTCCTGCGCTGCGGCGCGACAACCTGCGGCGGGCCAGGATTTTATTTTGTAAATTGAGGAGGCGACACCATGGAAGACCGCATTCCAAGCCCGGGCCAGCAGGGCCGGGTACTTATCACGCCGGAGGACGGGGGCGATCCCTACTATGCCACAGTGACGATGGCGGACAACCCGACCAATCCGGGGACACCGCTGAACAAGAAAACACTACTGCAAGACGAAACGGAAACATCTTTGTTTGGAAATGCAAATAACCGGACTGTTGATGACGCATTCCGAGGAATCTCAGGCATGCTAAAGCTCATCATGGGAGACCAGGCCGCAATGACATTAAAAGTCCAGGCCAGCAATGGGAATGGGATTCGCGGCGTCCTTATCAACAACCTTTTCGACGAAAGCGGAGGTCCTGTTTACACAGACGAGACTGGAACGGCTACCGGTTATGTAGCAGAGGGGAGCGTAACCCTTTCCATAAGCGGTTATGCAGACATAGAAAACTATTCTGAAACCATAGAGGTTACAAAGGGTGAAACCTACTCCAAGACGTGGACCGTAAATGCACTTGATTTTATAAAAATAACCAGCTCGCAGAACGTGAAATTCTCCGGGAATGTAACTACCGTTGATGTGGATGCGCTTGGAGGAGGCGGAGGAGGAAGCGTCGGAGCTGGTACCGGGAGTAACCGTACCGCAAGGTCAGGTTCTGGTGGTGCCGGTGGAGACGTAAGCGAAAGCCTCTCTATCCCTGTTAATCCAAATGAGAATTATCCCGCTGTTATAGGAGCTGGAGGGGTTGGTGGAACCTATAGAAGCAGTGGAAGATTCACGGATGGAGGACAAGGAGGGTCATCAAGCTTCCTGGGCGTAACTGCCACAGGCGGTGCTGGCGCTACAAGTGCGGCCTTGGTTTCCGATACACCATCAGCGCCAGGGATAGGGCCGAACGGGAGCGGGGGCTCAGGAGGCATCGGGGAGGCCGGATTCAATTCAAGCCCATTTGTAGGACGCGCAGGTGGTCAAGGCGTAAAAATGATATTTTCATCGTTCACCGGGACCGAACTGTCTGGCGGTGGAGGGGCTGGCGGCTCTGTAGCTACTGAAACACAAGGTGTCGGCGGTTCCCCCGGAGGTGGTTCTGGTGGCGCGGGTGGAGACGACAGCAGCGGAGGCGGATTGCACGACCGAGCGTCTCCTGGCGGCAATGGGGTCAATGGGTTAGGCGGTGGTGGTGGTGGCGGAGGTGCCAAAAGCTACAATGACGATGGATGGAGGTCGTCTATAGCAAACGGCGGAGCAGGCGGCTCTGGGGGTATCGCTATCCGTATGCACCTAATCTCTGCAACATAAGGAGAGGCCCATGGATTATTGCATTTTAAGTGAAGAAAACATGATAGAAAATATCATCGTCTGTGACTCTGATGAGATCGCCGCCCAGTTTGGCGCGGTTCCCAGCTATGAGGGTGCGCGGATTGGGGATACATACGACCCGCCTCCGGAACCGGAACCCGAACCAACCACCGAAGAACTGCTAGATATCATCTTGGGGGTGAGTGAATGAACAAAGCCCAGGCGGCGGAACAGCTCCGGCGGGCAATCCGGATTTTTGCCGCGACGCTGACAGACGAACAAGCGCTGGAAATCGCCTCGGTCTATCCTGCATGGACGGATAACTGGGCGTACTCCGTTGGGGACGTTGTTTCTTACGGCACCAACAGTCTGGGGGACCCGCAGTTGTACAAGGTGGTGCAGGCCCACACCAGTCAGGCGGACTGGACGCCGGACGCCACGCCTGCCCTGTATGACGCTTTTGGGCTGGACGAGTCCGGCTATCCGTTGTGGGCACAGCCCAGCGGAGCCCACGACGCTTACAATCAGGGGGACATTGTCAACTACAACGGCGACCTGTACGAGTCCCTGATGGACGGGAACGTGTGGTCTCCGGACGTGTACCCCGCCGGATGGCAGGCGGTGGAGAGCACGGAGCCAAGTCCCGAGCCGGAACCCGACCCAAAGCCAGAGGAACCCTCCACCTACCCTAAGTGGGTGCAGCCTACGGGGGCGCACGACGCTTACAACACCGGCGACATCGTGAACTACAACGGGACTCTGTACAAGTCCGTCATCGACGGAAACGTGTGGGCACCTGACGCCTATCCGCAGGGCTGGGAGGAGGTAGAGGCTTGACAGAGGCAATCGTCGTCGCCCTGATCTCCGGGGGGCTCACCCTGGCCGGAGTCATCGTCTCCAACAACAAACACCAGGCCATCATGGATACCAAAATGGAAGAGCTGACACGGGAAGTCCGGGAACACAACAATTTTGCAAAACGGATGCCGGTGGTGGAGGAGCAGATCAAAGTCATCAATCACCGGATTGCCGATCTGGAGGACTTCCACAAAGGAGGGGGGTGAGATTATGGAGCAGCTATATAAACGATTGTCCAACCTACTGAGCATCAAGAGCCTGGTTACCCTGGTACTCACGGCGGTGTTTGCCTACCTGACCTGTTCGGGCGGCGTCACTGCGGACCAGTTCCTCACGGTGTTCACTGTGGTAATCGCGTTCTACTTCGGCACCCAGGCGGAGAAGAACGCCAGCAAAAACACCTGACAGCACAAACTCACATATTTTTTACATTTGAAAGGAGAACATACCACTATGGACAACAATTACGATTTTCTGCTGGTGAATCCCAACACCCTGTACGGCCTGTACCAGTGCAATGAGGCCAACGACCTGCCCGACCTGACTATCGGCATGGCCTATTACCGGGAACAGCACCCGGAGATTACCCAGGCGGAGGACGACGCCATGATCGGCTTTATCTCCCGCCACTCCAAGAAGCTGGCGAAGGCCTACCCCAACAAGCCGGCCTTTTACCGGGCCTGGTCTGAGGGTATCACTGAGGACCTGATCCGGGAGCAGGAGAAGGAGGACCAGGCGGAGTCCGCCGGTGAGACGGAGTGAGGCTCCGAAAACAGATCCTGACCCATAACAACTGCTACACGGTGGGGCGGACCATCCGCCCCGCCGGGGTCATGGTCCACAGCACCGGGGCCAATAACCCCAAGGTCTCCCGGTATGTGCCGGGGGATTCCGTGCTGGGCTGGAATACCGGCGGCAACCATTGGGATCAGACAAACGCCCAGTGGGAGGAGAAATTCGGGGAGCCGCTGGACCGCTGCGTACACGCCTTTATTGGCAAATGGGCGGACGGGAAGGTGGGCACGGTGCAGACCCTGCCCTGGAACCGGCGGGCCTGGCACTGCGGCAGGGGCCACAAGGGGACGGCCAACGACACCCATATCGCATTCGAGGTCTGCGAGGACGGCCTTTCGGACGCCAGCTATTTTTCGGCGGTGTACCAGGAGGCCGTGGAGCTGACCGCCTACCTGTGCAAGGAGTACGGCCTCGACCCGCAGGCGGACGGCGTGGTGATCTGCCACAGCGAGGGCTACCGGCGGGGGATCGCCAGCAACCACGGGGACGTGACCCACTGGTGGCCCCGGTTCGGGGTGACCATGGACGAGTTCCGGGCGGACGTGGCCCGGGAAATGCAGGGGGGTGAGGAGTTGACCGAGGAACAGGTGCGGCAGATCGCCCGGGAGGAGTGGGCCGCTCAGGAGGCAAAGCGCAACAACGCGGCGGCCAGCGGCTGGGCCCTGGAGTACATCCAGCGGGCCATCCAGGCCGGGATTCTGGCCGGGGTTGACGACGGCAGGGGCGGGAAAACCATCGCCCGGCCGCAGGGGATTTCCACCCGCGAGGAGATGGCCACCATGGGGGTGGCTATTCTGGAGGCGGTCAGGAGGGCTATTGCCAGAACGTAACAAAAGGAGGGGGGAGCTGACGCTCCTCCCTCTTTCTCTTTAGGGGGTGTTTTCCGGCGCTATTGGCGGCAGGTACGGGGGCGGACGACGTTAGAGTTTGCTTTCGACATAGGCGCTCAGGCTCATGCCGGCCTGTGCGGCCGCGCGCTTGGCGGCCTCCACCGCGCTTGCGGAGAGGGAGAGGGTGACGGTTACGCGGCTGTCATCCTCTGCAATCTCCCCGAAAATGGACTCGTACTCGTCGGCGGACAGCTTTTCCTCAGCCCATTCACGGGCGGAATCATAGGACAGGGGGATAATTTTGCTCCCGCCGCTCCAGGTGTTCTGCCCGGTGCTGACAGCGTATTTTGTCATCGGACCGCCCTCACCAAACAGGAAAAACTCCCCGTTCTTCTTCTGATAGAGGGTTTCCTCCAGGTGCTCAAAATCGTTCCACCCGCCGGCGTTCCCCCAGGAGGCAACCTCACGGGCTGTTTCGGTGTCGTAAGAACGGCCGTTAATGATCTTTTTCATGTTTGGTCTCCTTTCACGCCCAGGGCAGCTCACGCCCGTTTTTATAGATCCACCCCTTGTTCTCGTCATATTTTATATAGCTGTAGTCATTGAGAGGGTGGGCCAGTTCCGCCTGGCAGGTCTGCTCATCGCTGAAATAAATCCGGCCGTCCTCGTCCCGCTCAATCCAGTATCCGCTGCCCTGATAGATCATTTCCATGGTGTCTTCCTCCTCAACTTTCTTATTTCAACCCGCGAAACTCGTCGGGAGTGAATACGCTCAGGGCTTCTTCCAGAGTGGAGCCGGCGGTCTGATAGCGGACCATAGAGCCCCAGCAATAAATGGGGCACTCAAACTCGGCGAACCGACCGAAATTCGGCTCTCTGTGATCGATCCACCAACCGGCGCTTGTGGCGTTGGCAACCAGCCAATTCAGCATGGCCTCCTGCATCTCGGCCTTCTTGTTGTATTTTTCGGCACGGGCGGGCTTTTCAACAGCCTTGCTTCTCAGCTTGGAAACTTCGCTCTCAACATAGGCAATCAGGTTATCACGAATTTCAGTGGCCCACACGATCTGTTTCTCACTGCCGGTCAGATTCATCATAGCTGTCATTGTAATTACCCCCTGTCCTTACTGTAACCATAGTATATCATAGAGTTTAAATAAAGTCAATAATAAATGCGAGAATATTTAAATTATTTTTCGAGCGTGTCAGGAGGTGAGCGCCTCGGGGCAGCTTTTGGGGACGTATTTACCACAGCAGTTGCCCCAGCGGTTGCCCCAGCAGCGAACCCACCGGAACCCCCGTGTAATCGATTTTTATTGCCCCTTCCGGAAAGTACAAAAACCCCGAAAAGTTCTTGAAAATCAAGACTTTCCGGGGTTTTTTACATGTCATACCCCGACAATTTGGATATTTCAAAATTTCACACAAGCAAGCAGAACTGCACCCCACCGGCCTTCTGGCCGGCGGCGCGAGTGCGCCGTACAAGCGTTTTCGCCTCAAGCGAAAACCTTGGCGCAGGGCGAATTCATTTCACCCGAGCATTTTAAATCAAAGGGTGGAGGCCGCCTTGGGCGGCCGAAACCCCAAAAGAAAGACATGACCCACGGTCATGCCTTTCTTTTGGGAAGGGATGGTTAAAATCGATATTTCATTTTCTAAATTTAGTGGGATTTTTTATAAACTTTGTTCTGCCTGTATTTGCTCAATATGCCATCCTGCTATTCCTTGTTTTTCCTTCTCATACAAATCCCTGTTCACTACACGAGCATTTAATTCAAGCATTCCTTTTTGTGGTCGATCAGAGTATACATACCTGTGCGCATGCTGAATAATCATGCGTCTAAATAATTGGCTGTATCGTGGTGAAAAGTCTAAATCAGTATAGGGGCCGTTTGATCCTACTTGTGCAAAAAGAATTAAACGCGGAGAGAGTGGCATAAGTATATTGCAATTTTTCCTGCCCCATCCACCATTGAAGTCATAGTCGTGTTCGTTTCTATAGTTCATACAAATCACAGGGTCATCAGATGTTGGGAAAGAAATATCCTCTGATGCGTGAAGGATTTGCCAATCGTGGCATTCAGCTACTTTTAAAGTAGATGATAACAGGCATTTCAAATTATGGAGGTACAAACCTCTGCCTACAACAGTCTTTATCTCAACCATACTATTCTCTTTATCTACTACTACTTTCATTGGCCAAAGCTGATCCATAATGGAGTCTGGAATATGAGGTGCAGGATATCCTTTTTGCATATTCTTTGCTACCTTATTTAATCTTGAAACTGTGTCCTCTATTATTTTAGGAAACGCTTGCCGACTCTGTTCTGTCAATCTCAAGTAGGCGGCCGGTGTGCGAACATATTGCGCAAAGACAAAGTGCGATAAAATAATAGACTCTTCATGTGATATTTTTTGATCATTTAATAATTTATCAAACACTGGTTTTACCGGTGTTTCAAACTCTCGGTCAAACCAATGTTCAAAATCATCAACTTCCTTATCGCCTTCCACCCTTGTATAGAAATCATTCCAAACAGCAGAGTTCTTAATTGACTGTTGAGTCCAATAAGGCACGTTTGAATTAGAGACTAAAATACTATATGTTTGTATGTTTTTTCCATCTAAACTCCAATTTTTCAAGTAGAATCTCGGAATATAGTGATTTCTATGTGTTATACTTTGAGTCATAGATTTTCTCCTACATATTAGTAAGAAATATCACATTAAAATTCGGGTAATGGTTCAATTGTCGCCGTTCTCCCAACTATACGCCATAGCTAAGTTGAATTTTCTTCTCTACAATGGTATTCTACACCATTTTACAGGAGGAATCAAATCATGCGCATCAGCACAGAAGCAAAGCAATCTTTGATCGCCCGCTACCAGGCCGGCGAGTCCGTCACCGATATCTGCGCCGACACCGGCGTGCCCAGGAGTACGTTCTACACATGGCTCAAACCGTACACTGTGACTATAACAGACTCCGGTCATGCTGTCAGCCAGCAGGCGTTTATCAAAATGAAACAGAAACTCCAAAAGTTAGAACAAAAGATTGAGATTCTACAAAGGGTCAACTGCACGGTTTCAGCGCCGCTTCAGGAAAAGCTGCAAGAGCTTGCCAAACTGCATGGTCAGTACAGTGTCCATGCCTTATGCGAGGCACTTTGTGTATCCCGCGGTACCTTCTATAACCATATCTTCCGGCGGAAAGAAGTAACAGCCTACGATAAGCGAAGAGTCGAGATAAAAGAGCATATCCAAGCAGTTTTCGATGAGAGCCAGCAAAGGTTTGGCACAAATAAAATCGTTGCTGTGTTGGCAGAGCGAGGTGTTCGGACTTCGCCCAAGTATGTGGCTGAACTGATGAGAGA
>ULQC01087173.1_pt1 | contig 12796 bp, 14 predicted proteins | sample 1954091 | NCBI WGS metagenome assembly ULQC01 (sample SAMEA4835645, study PRJEB28245) | human gut metagenome | biome: gut microbiome; material: fecal sample | place: Denmark | collected 2008
AGCGTGGGATTGATGTGGTATCTTTATCTAAGTGAACCCCCACGCTCCCACTTGCTCACCGCCCGGTCGGAGACGTGCAGCTGCTCGGCCAGCTCCCGCTGGGTAAGTCCCCGCTCCTTCCGCATCTGCGCAATCAGCGCGCCGGTTTTTTGCCGGTCCATCCCCATCACCTCCCAGACAGTATACCATCAGAGGGAGGAGGGAGCAACAAACGCTGCGTAGAGCGGCCAGATTGGCCCGTTTTACCGGTTCAGCCGGTAGCCCGCCCCCCACACCGTCTCAATGATTTTGGGATGGGCGGGGTCGTCCTCGATCTTGTCCCGGATTCTCCCTACATGGACGGTGACAGTGGCGCTGTCTCCCACATAGTCATAGCCCCAGATGGTCTCAAACAGGCGCTCTTTGGAGAATACGATGTTGGGGTTTTCCGCCAGAAACTTCAGCAGGGCGAACTCCCGGTTGGGCATCTTGATCTCCTGGTCCCCTTTAAAGACCTTCCAGCTCTGGGGGAGGATGCGCAGGTCCCCCACCTGGATGGCGCCGTCGTCCTCCCCGCGGCCGCCGGTGAGGCGCTGATACCGGCTCAGGTGGGACTTGACCCGTGCCACCAGCTCCGCCGGGTCGAAGGGTTTTCCGATGTAGTCGTCCGCCCCCAGTCCCAGCCCCCGGATTTTGTCCACCGACTCGGTGCGGGCGGTGACCATTAAAATGGGCACGTCCACCTGGTCCCGGATGCGGCGGCACACCTCATAGCCGCTGCGCCCCGGCAGCATCAGGTCCAACAGGATTAGATCGTAGGCCCCGGTGAGGGCGGCCTCCTCCGCCGCCCCGCCGTCGGAGATCACCTGGGCCTGAAAGCCCTCGATCTCCAGGTAGTCCCGCTCCAGCATGGCGATCTCCTCGTCGTCCTCTACAATCAGGATTTTGGCCATTTATTCCACCTCCGCACAGGGCAGGGCGATCTCAAACACCAGCCCGTGGTCGTTTCTTGCCTGAATCGAGCCCCCGTGGGCCTCGACAATATGCCTGACGATATACAGCCCCAGGCCGCTGCCCTCGCCGCCCCGGCTGCTCCGGGCCTGGTCCCCTCGCCAGAACTGTTCAAACAGGTGGGGAAGCTGGTCCTCCGGCACCCCCTGGCCGTTGTCCGCAAAGCGGATGCACTCCCGGTCCCGCTGCCGCCAGACGGTGAGGGTCAGTACCAGGGGGGAGGCGCCGGAGTACCGCACCGCATTGTCCTTTAAATTGTTGAGCACCCGCAGCAGCTGCTCCGGGTCGATCCGAACCGGGTGGGGGGCGGGGGCCCCCCGCAGCGCCACCTGGCCCCCGGAGGGGGCCAGCTCCTGCCGGGCCTCCCGGACAAATTGGGCCACAAAGTCCCCCAGATCGGCGTCACTGAGAAACAGCGGAAGGTTTCCGGTCTCCAGCTTGGAGAAGTAGAACAGCCGCTGAAGCAGGCGCTCCATCTCACAGGACTTCCGGTAGGCCACCTCCAGATACTGTTCCCGCTTCTCCGGGGTGTTGGCCACCCCGTCCCGCATCCCCTTCAGATAGCCCTTCACTGAGGTGAGGGGGGTGCGCAGGTCGTGGGAGATGCCCGACACCAGATCGGTGCGGGCCTGCTCATAGCGGGCGTTTTTCTTCTGTTCCTCCAGCAGATGCCGCCGCATATGCTCAAAGGCGGCGTATACTGAGGAGAACTCGTCCGACCCCTTGCAGTCCAGGGGGGTGGACAGATCCCCCCGCTCCACCCGTCCAGCCGCCTGAATGATGGCGTTCACCGGCTTGAGAATCCGCCGGACCTGGTACTGGGTAAACAGAAAGCTGAGGACGCCGATAATTGCGATGGCTGCCAGGCCGATGACAGAGAAGGAGATGAGAGCTGCCTCATTCTGGGGGCGCTGCTGGCCGAACATCTCAGGGGTCTGGGGCTCCATCATGGCCACCAGGACCGCGTCTCCGCACCGGCGCCCCACGATAAAGACCCCCTGGTCCTGGAGGGACAGCGTGCCGGACTCCGGCCAGGAGGCGTTGGCGAAGATGCGGTTGTAGAGGTCCTCCTGAAACCGGTTGAGAGAGGAGTAGACCACCTGGTGGTTCTGCTCCACCGCCAGGCGGTAGTCCAGCTTTGCCAGGCTCTGGTCCAGCTCCCACCAGTCTCTGGCCTCCTCCGGCCAGCTGGCCAGAGTGCTCTGCACCTGGTCGGAGCGGCTGTCCGCTGCTGGGACCGCCTGGTCCTGATAGGCGCGGAATACCAGATGGAGCACACCGCCGCTTACGGTGAGAAGGGTCAGCAGGGCCAGGATCAGGGTCACCATATGGAAGAAGAAAATCTGCCGTCTCATCTCCACCCTCCGTCCTCCATTTGTTATCCAGCATAAGGGATAATTGTAAATAGGGAAGTGGAAAAATCTAAACTTTTTGCAAATTATCCTGAAAGAGCAGGGCCGGACGCCCGCCGGAGCGGACGCCCGGCCCGTTCAGCGGCCGCGCGATTATGGGGAGAGGGTCAGGCGGTGAGCTCCTCGCCGCCGAACAGCCGCACATACTGCAGCCGCTGATAGTCCTCGATCTTTCCGGTATAGACGGTGTCCTCCAGATGGCTGTAGGCATTCCCCAGAGCGTCGGTGTAGCCCACAAAGGTGAGGGCGGGGATGGTGTTCTGGAGGCTCCACAGGAACTGGCCGTAGGGGTCGGTCTCAATCCCGGCGTACCGGAGCAGGTACTGCCCCAGAAAGTTCAGGCTGGACTCCTCCGGACCCTCCTCCTCCAGGGGGTAGTTGGCCCAGATGACGAAGGGGGTCCGGTACTTGTCCATGTATTGCTCCATGGTCATATCCGCCTGGGCCACCCCGTAGGCCTTGTCCAGAAACGCCTGCTCCACCGAGGGCTGGTGGTCCCCAAACATGAGGATGATGGTGGGCTCCTCCTGCTGGGAGAAGTAGTCCACCAGCATCTGAAAGGCCTGGTCCGTCTCGTTGGCCAAGGTCAGGTACTGCTCCGCCATGGGGTACTTGCCCGGCTCGTCGGTGAGCTGGACCTGGGCGGGGTAGTCCTCCACGGTGTAGCTGCCGTGGTTCTGAATGGTGACGTTGAACAGAAACAGGGGCTCTCCCGCCTCCTTGTGCTCAAACTCCCAGATGATCTGGGCGAAGTCGGACCGGTCGCTCACGTAGCCGTGCTCCAGGGTCTGCTCCACGTCCATGTCCTCGCCGCACTTGAAGTCGTCGAAGCCCAGCCGGGGGTAGGCCTGGTTCCGCTGCCAGGAGGTGCGCTCCCCCGGGTGGAAGGCCAGGGTGCGGTACCCCTCCTCCCGCAGCAGGGAGGCCAGGGAGGGGGAGTCGTCCAGAATGTACTGCTGGTAGGGGATGCTGCCCGAGGGGAGGAAGGCCATGGAGTTCCCTGTCAGAAACTCAAATTCGCTGGCGCTGGTGCCCGCACCGAAGACGGAGGTGTAGGCGTGGCCCCAGATCGCGTTGTCCAGGGAGCGGATGTAGTCGGTGACGCTCTCTGAGAGGGAGAGGGTGCCGAACTCCTCAAAGTCCGCCCAGGACTCGTTCATAATGGCGATGATATTGGGGTGGTCGGCGCTCACCGCCGTCTCCTCCGGGCGTTCCACCTGGTCCATGATCCAGCTCAGCCGCTGGGAAGACAGGTCCTCCGGCTCCTCCACCTCCATAAACTCCGTGTTGCGCAGAAAGACGGCCACCGCGCCGCTCTTCTGATAGGCCCCCAGCTGGTCCCACACGTCGGTCTCCACGCCGAACCGGCCCAGGGACTCGGTATGTACCGCCTGGCTCAGGCAGAAGACGCCCAGGACCAGGGAGAGACAGCGGAGGGGGGCGGTGTGCCGGTCGATGAGAAAGCGGCCCTCCCGGAATTTGTGCCGCAGGAGCCAGGCCAGAAGGGCCACCAGGGCGATCCCGGCCAGCATGGGGCCGGTGGGGGCGAAGGAGTAGCTGCCCGACACCGCCGCCGCCGTCCCCAGGGCGGTCAGATCCCAGGGGAGCACTGGCGTCCCCCGGTACAGGGCGACGAAGTAGTTGGCCGCTCCCCACACCCCGCACAGGATGTGGAGAAGCAGACAGCACACCGCCGGGTAGCCCGTGGCCGCCCAAAGCAGAAAATAGACCGCGCCGATGCACAGGCTGTTGGCCAGCACCACACCGGGGGCCAGCTCCCAGGGGAGGACCCCCAGAATAAACTGCATCAAATAAAAACTTGTCAGGGGCGGAAGGAGCAGCAGCGCCGCCTGCTCCAGGCGCTCCCTGGTGAAAAGAGCTCTGAACTTCATAAATTCTCTCCTACATTTAACATATATTTAACATTTAGAGCTCTATTGTACACACTTTGTCCCGGTTTGTCAAAAGGGAAAGTTCGGTGTGCCGGGCCGGGGAAAAATAAAACGCCTTTCTGACGCGAACTGCGTCAGAAAGGCGTTGAAATCAAAGGACGGCTCAGCCGGGAGGCCAGGTCATGTCCCGACCGGACAGCACATGGAAGTGCAGGTGCGGCACACTCTGGCCCGCCTGCTCTGCCCAAAGACCGCATGCGGTCTTTGGGGACCCGTTAATTTCCATGCTCGGGCGAAATAAATTCGCCCTGCGCCAAGGTTTTCGCTTGTGCGAAAACGCTTGTACGGCGCAAAAACGCCGCCGCCGCTGCGCGGCGGAATCGGCGAGCAGGCTCTGCTTAGCCGGGAGGCCAGGTCATGTCCCGGCCGGAGAGCACGTGGAAGTGCAGGTGCGGCACAGACTGCCCCGCCTGCTCGCCGATGTTAGACACCACCCGGTAGCTCTCCAGCCCCAGCTCCTTGGTGACCTTGGAGATGACGGCGAAGATGTGGGCCACCACGGCGGCGTTGTCCTCCGTGACCTCGGCCACCGAGGCGATGTGCATCTTGGGGATCACCAGAAAGTGGGTGGGGGCCTGGGGATCGATGTCGTAGAAGGCGTAGCAGACCTCGTCCTCATAGACCTTGTTGGAGGGGATCTGTCCCTCCGCGATCTTGCAGAACAGACAATCGCTCATAAACGGAAGTCCTCCTTTCCTGGGCGGAGACCGCCCGATTCACTCGCTCTCATTGTAGCACGCTTTTGGGAGAAGCACAACCTCACTGCACGTGGACGTGGTCGTTGATGTGCTTCATGCAGTAGCAGTAGTAGCCGTTGCACTTGGAGCAGTACCGGAACTCCATGTTGGGGTCGTCCGCGTCGGTGATGCCGCACACGGCGCACTTGTGGAGGTAGCCCTTGTGCTCCCGGACCTGCTTCTGGGCCTTTTTGAAGTTGATGGTCTGGGGATTGGCGCGGTAGGCGGCCCGCTGTCCGGTGCGGCGGACCACGCCCATCAGGTCCTCCCAGAAGAAGATGAGGTAGTTGAGGATGGCCACCAGGGGCAGGACCGCGGTGATCCACTGGCGGGAGAAGATGCTGAAGAAGAAGTCAAAGGCAAACAGCGCCGCGTCGATCCAGGCCAGCCACTTCACCTTCAGGGGCAGGATACCGTACAGCAGCACTTGCAGGTCGGGGTACAGGGTGGCGAAGGCAAAGAACATGGACATGTTGATGTAGTACATGGAGGTGCCGCCCATCAGGAAGCCCACCAGAATATTCAGCACCACGCCCAGACCGTAGAAGACGGTAAAGCGGGGAGTGCCCCATTGCCGCTCCAGGGAGTTGCCGATGTAGTAGTAAAACAGAGTGGTCATGGCAAACCACAGGATGGTGAACATGTCATTGGGGTTGTAGCTGTTGGTGGGGACAAAGACAAAGCTGATGAGGCGCCAAATCTGTCCCTGCAGAATCAGCGGGCTGGAGAAGGAGAACAGCCAGGAGACATATCCGCGGGAGAACATATCCAGGAAGTACACCAGCACGTTGCCGATGACGATGAACTTCATCAGATTGGGGATGCCGAAGTTGGGGTGATTATAACAGAAGCGGTCCAGCCAGCGGGAAATGGCCTTCATGGACAGCCCTCCTTTTGTGATGATAATTGGGCATACAAGCAACATTGTATCCGCTTTCCGGGGAAATGTCTATAACCAAAGTGTAAACATTTTCGGCGGGGAACAAACCTGCCCTTCCCCTGGGCGGCAAATCGTGATACAATAGCATCCGCGAAAAACGGGCCGGAACGGCTCAAAAAATAGATTTATTTTTCGAGAAGAGAGAGGAACGGTATCTATGAGCATCGTAAAGGATATGTCCCTGGCCCCCTCCGGCCACCAGAAGATCCAGTGGGTGCGGGACTTCATGCCCGCCCTCAGCGGCATTGAGGAGCGCTTCCGCCGGGAGAAGCCCTTCGAGGGGCTGACCATCGCCGTCTCCGTCCATTTGGAGGCCAAGACCGCCAACCTGGGTCTGGTCCTCCGGGAGGGGGGCGCCCAGGTGTACCTCACCGGCTGCAACCCCCTGTCCACCCAGGACGACGTGGCCGCCGCCATGGCCGACCTGGGGGTGGAGACCTTCGGCGTCCACGGGGTGGACATGCAGGGGTATGAGGACCTGCTGGTGGAGACCCTGAAGTGCCGTCCCCACCTGATCGTGGACGACGGGGGCGACCTGATCTCCCTGCTGGGGGGCAAGTGCGCCCAGTACGGGGACCGGCTGCTGGGCGGCTGTGAGGAGACCACCACCGGCATCCACCGCCTGTACGCCCGGGAGCGGGCGGGTATCCTGCCCTGCCCCATGATGGCGGTGAACGACGCCAAAGCCAAGCACTACTACGACAACAAGTACGGCACGGGCCAGTCCTCCTGGGACGCCATCATGCACACCACCAACCTGATGGTGGCGGGCAAGACGGTGGTGGTGGCCGGCTACGGCTGGTGCGGCAAGGGCATCGCCATGCGGGCCAAGGGCATGGGGGCCGACGTGATCGTCACCGAGGTGGACCCCTTCAAGGCCCTGGAGGCCACCATGGAGAACTTCCGGGTCATGTCCATGGACGAGGCGGCCAAGTACGGGGACATCTTCGTCACCGCCACCGGCTGCAAGGACGTGATCGTGGAGCGCCACTTCCAGGTGATGAAGGACAACGCCATCCTGTGCAACTCCGGCCACTTCGACTGCGAGGTGGACGTGAAGCGCCTGGGCGAGCTGGCGGTGGAGCGCTTCTCCCGCCGGGAGAACATCGAGGGCTTCCGCCTGCCCGACGGCCGCACCCTCAACGTGCTGGCCGAGGGCCGCCTGGTCAACCTGGCGGCGGGCAACGGCCACCCGGCGGAGATTATGGACATGTCCTTCGCCGTCCAGGCCCTGTCCCTGGAGTGGATGGCCAAGCACGCCGGACAGCTGGAGAAGAAGGTCTACAACGTCCCCGAGGAGATTGACGACCAGATCGGCCGGGTGAAGCTGGCCGCCATGGGCCTGTCCATCGACACCCTCACCCAGGAGCAGAAGGACTATCTGGCCGGCTGGGAGGCGTGACCGTACGCCCGGCGGCTGCGTCCGCCGGGCGGGCTGAAATTTTCCACGGACTATTCTATTCCCGGGGAAGATTTGTTATAATAACGGTACGATCATACTCTGGGGGCGTGCGCCCCCGGTTTTATTTGGAGGTTCTATGGAGCGGTTTGAACAGCTGGCGGCGGCGCTGAGACAGTACTGCCCCGCCCTGGAATTGAGAGAGCGTGAGCCCATGGCCCGCCACACCACCTTCCGCATCGGCGGCCCGGTGCGGCTGATGGCCCTGCCCCGCAGCGAGGGGGAGGTGCTCGCCTGCCTGAGAGAGGCGGAGCGGGCCCAGGTCCGGCTGGTGGTGCTGGGCAACGGCTCCAATCTGCTGGCGGCGGACGGGGAGATCCCGTGCTTCGCGGTGCTGCTCACCGGCCTGGACGCCCTGGAGCGGACGGGGGAGCGGGAGATCTGGGCCGGGGCGGGGGTGTCTCTGGCCCGGCTGGCCTCATTTGCCGCCCAGGAGGGGCTGGCTGGCCTGGAGTTTGCCCACGGCATCCCTGGGACTCTGGGGGGCGGCGTGCTGATGAACGCCGGCGCCTACGGGGGCGAGATGGTACAGGTGGTGAAGGAGGTCGCCGCCGCCGACCGGAGCGGCGTGGAGACAGTCCCGGCGGAGCAGTGCGGGTTCTCCTACCGCCGCAGCGCATTTTCCGACGGGGAGCGGGTCATTCTGGGGGCAAAATTCCACCTTGAGCCGGACGACCCCGGCGCCATCCGCGGCCGCATGGACGATCTGGCCCGGCGGCGGAAGGAGAAGCAGCCCCTGGAGTACCCCAGCGCCGGCTCCATGTTCAAGCGGCCGGCGGGGCACTTCGCTGCCGCTCTTATCGAACAGTGTGGGCTGAAAGGCCTCACCGTGGGCGGGGCCCAGGTGTCCGAGAAGCATGCGGGCTTTGTCATCAACCGGGGCGGGGCCACCTGCGCCGATGTGCTTACCCTGGTGGACCAGGTGAAGGAGCGGGTGCTCCAGCAGACCGGCGTGGAGCTGGAGATGGAAGTGCGGGTACTGCGGTAAAATGGACGGATATACGAGAGAGGACCTGTCCGAGTCTTTGACCGCCGTTGAGTCGATCATTCACAAGTGTGAGGCGGCCCAGAAGAAGTTTTCTCCGGGCACCTCCCACCACACCCTGCTGAAGCGGCGGCTGAAGGCCATGTATCTGTCCCGGGCGCTGATCCTCCGGGAGCTGACCGGGGACGGCGGCAGAGAGAAATAGAGGTGTACAGCCATGGAATTTATCATCATTTCCGGTCTGTCCGGGGCGGGTAAGAGCCGGGCGGCCTCCATCATGGAGGACATGGGCTTTTTCTGTGTGGACAATCTGCCCGCCCCCCTGATCCCCAAGTTCGCCGAGCTGGGAATGGGGGGCAACGGGGAGTACGACCGGGTGGCCCTGGTCACGGATGTCCGGGGAGGCACCAACTTTGACGGCCTGTTTCAGGCTCTGGATGGCCTGAAGGCCATGAAGTGCGGCTACCGCATCGTGTTCATGGAGGCCTCCGACCCGGTGATTATCCGCCGGTACAAGGAGACCCGCCGGAATCACCCCCTGGCGGAGGAGTGCGGTTCTCTGGAGGAGGCCATCGCCCTGGAGCGGAACATGCTTGCCCCATTAAAGGAGCGGGCCGACTGGGTGATCGACACCTCCAACCTGTCCACCCGGGCCCTGCGGGGAGAGTTGCTGCGGATGTTTTCCAAAAATGCGGCGGAACGGTCCATGGAGGTGCGGGTGATGTCCTTCGGCTTCAAGCACGGCATCCCCGCCGAGGCCGACCTGGTCTTTGATGTGCGCTTCCTGCCCAACCCCTACTACGTGGCCGAACTGAGGCCCCTCACCGGTCTGGACGCGGGGGTGCGGGACTACGCCCTGTCCTCCCCCCAGAGCCAGGAGTTTTTGAAGAAGCTCACCGACTTTGTCACCTACCTGCTGCCCCGGTACCTGGAGGAGGGCAAGGCCGCCTTGGTCATCGCCGTGGGCTGCACCGGGGGACACCACCGGTCGGTGGCGGTGGCCCACGCCCTGGCAGAGACCATCCGCGGATTGAACTACCCGGTGACTGAGAGCCACCGGGACATGGGGCGGACATAGAGCCTTTTGTTTTGAAGCCTGACACAAGCAAGAGAGGAGATCGCTATGCTGGAGATGCTGCCCAACGCCCAGCAGTGGGAGCGCGGTCCCAAGATCACCGCTATCGGCGGCGGGACCGGGCTGTCCACCATGCTCCGGGGTTTGAAAAAATATACCCGAAATCTCACCGCCGTGGTGACGGTGGCCGACGACGGCGGGGGGTCCGGCGTGCTCCGCCGGGACATCGGCATGCCCCCGCCCGGGGACATCCGCCACTGCATGGAGGCCCTGGCCAACGTGGAGCCCATCATGCAGCGGCTGCTCACCTACCGCTTCACCGAGGGGGGGCTGGCCGGTCAGTCCTTCGGCAATCTGATCCTGGCCGCCCTCAACGGGGTCACCGGCTCCTTTGAGGAGGCGGTGTCCCAGATGAGCCAGGTGCTGGCCATCACCGGCCGGGTGCTGCCGGTGACCAGCGCCGACGTACAGCTGGAGGCCGTCTTTGAAAACGGCGCCCGGGTGGTGGGGGAGTCCAAGATCTGCGACGTGAAAAAGCAGCAGGACTGCCGCATCCACCACGTGGAGCTGATCCCCGCCAAGCCCAAGGCCCTGCCCGCCGCCCTGGAGGCCATCCGGGAGGCCGACCTGCTGCTGCTGGGGCCGGGGAGTCTGTACACCAGCGTCATCCCCAACCTGCTGGTGGCCGGGGTGCCGGAGGCTATCCGGGAGTCGGATGCCCTGAAAATTTACATCTGCAACATTATGACCCAGGACGGGGAGACGGAGGGGTACACCGCCGCCGACCACCTGGAGGCTCTGATGGACCACGGGGCCAAGGTGGACCTGTGCCTGGCCAACTCCGCCCCGGTGGGGGAGGGGCTGGTGGAGCGCTACCGGGCGGAGGACGCCGCCCCCCTGGTGGTGGATCGGGAGCGGATCTCCGCCATGGGGCTGGAGCTGGTGGAGCGGCCGGTGGCCTCTGAGGGGGGAGACTACGCCCGCCACGACCCGGATAAGCTGGCCGCGGCGGTGCTGGAGCTCTACCGCCAGCGGGCCGTACGCATTTTTAGAGGAAAGAACCGTTATATCATTGAGGAGTGAGGGCATGACCTTTGGAGGAGAGGTAAAAAACGAGCTGTGCCGCCTGGAGGTGCACAAGAAGTGCTGCGCCCAGGCGGAGGCCTACGGGGTGCTGCTCTACTGCAACACTTTCAGCGGGGACGAGGTGCGCATCGTCACCGAGCACGAGGCCTTTGCCCAGCGGCTGCCCGTTTTGTTCAAAAAGGCATTCCGGCTCACCTTCGACCGCCTGCCCCAGGGGGAGGGAAAGTACATCTTCTCCATCCAGGACCCCGGCAAGCTGGAGACCATCCATCAGACCTACGGCTCGGACCGGGCGGCCCTGGCCCTGCACATCAACTTCGCCGTGCTGGAGGAGGACTGCTGCCGGGCCTCCTTCCTGCGGGGGGCCTTTCTGGCTGGGGGCTCGGTGACCGACCCGAGAAAGGGGTACCATCTGGAGTTGGCCACCTCCCACCACAGCGTCAGCCGGGAGATGCTGGCCCTTATGCGGGAGGAGGACTTCTCCCCCAAGGACGCCCAGCGGAAGGGCAATTCGGTCATCTATTTTAAGCAGAGCGAGTCCATCGAGAACTTTCTCACCGCCGTGGGCGCCCCCCTGTCCGCCATGGAGGTGATGAACGCCAAGCTGGAGAAGGACCTCCGGGGGAGCGTGAACCGGCGGGTGAACTGTGACGCCGCCAACCTGGACAAGGTGGTGGAGGCCGCCCAGGCCCAGATGGAGGCCATCCGGCGGCTGGAGCGGGACAAGGTGCTGGAGAAGCTGCCGGACAAGCTCCAGGAGGCCGCCCGCCTGCGGATGGACCACCCGGAGGACACCCTGTCCCAGCTGGCGGAGCGCTGCGACCCGCCGGTCACCAAATCCGCGCTGAACCACCGCCTGCGCAAACTGGTGGAGCTGGGGAACCCTGGGGAAAAGGAATAGGGACCCTATGCTTCACGTCATATGTTATGTGGTCGCGGCGGTGCTGAATCTGGTGTGGCTGCTGCTGGGGGACGAGCTCCATCTGACCCACCAGCTGGCCGTCCCGGTGCTGACCGTGGTCATCGCCGGGGCGGGGGTGCTGCTGCGCCTGCGGACCCTGCCCCGGACGGGCTGGAGGCGGTATCTGCGGGGGAGCTTGTGGGTGCTGTTTTGCTACTATTTGTTCCTGCTGCTGGTCCTGCTGTTTTTCGGCGGCCTGTTCCACATGGACCGGGGCTGGGGAGGCACCGTGAACCTGGAGCCCTTCCATACCATCCGCAATTACATCCGTTTCTACCGCAACACCGGCAGCTATGTGAGTATTATGAACCTGCTGGGCAACGTGGCCATCATGGTCCCCCTGGGGGTGCTGCTGCCCCTGCTGTTCCGGGGGATGCGGCACTTCTGGACCTTCCTGCCCCTGGCCGCCCTGGTGTCGGTGGGAGTGGAGTATATCCAGTGGCGCACCGCCACCGGGGCCGCTGATGTGGACGACTCCATTTTGAATTTCCTGGGGGCGTTTTTGGGGTACTTCTTTGTGCGGGTGTGTCAGATGGGGTATGCCGCCTATGTGCGGCGGCGTCAGAGAGGAGAATTGCCGTGAGTGAGACCATGAAATTCCGAAAGGCGGTCCCGGGGGATGAGGGGCTGATTTTGACCTTTATCCGCGAGCTGGCCGACTATGAGGGGATGCTGGACCAGGTAGTAGCCGATGAGGCTACCCTTCATACCTGGATCTTTGAAAAGGGAAAAGCGGAGGTCCTCTTTGTCCTGGAGGGGGAGACTGAGGTGGGGTTTGCCCTGTTTTTCCACAACTTCTCCACCTTTTTGGGCCGGGCGGGCCTCTACCTGGAGGACTTGTATGTCCGGCCGGAGTGCCGCGGAAAGGGCTATGGAAAGGCACTGTTTCGGAAGCTGGCGCAGATCGCCCTGGAGCGGGGCTGCGGCAGGATGGAGTGGTGGTGCCTGGACTGGAACCGGCCCTCCATTGATTTTTATACCAAGGGCATGGGGGCCGAACCTATGAGCGACTGGACGGTTTACCGCCTGGCGGGGGAGACCTTGGAACGGGCGGCAAATCAGGCATAAGTACTGGGGGCGCGCTGGATTGCTGATTGAACGTTCCCGGGCGGCCCGGTGTGCCGCCCCTACGGACCTCACGCGGCACCTCCCCCTTGATAAAGAGAATTGCCCCCTAAAGAGAAAGGCGCGGGCGGGTC
>ULQC01025249.1_pt1 | contig 12747 bp, 12 predicted proteins | sample 1954091 | NCBI WGS metagenome assembly ULQC01 (sample SAMEA4835645, study PRJEB28245) | human gut metagenome | biome: gut microbiome; material: fecal sample | place: Denmark | collected 2008
TGCTGTGAGCCTTCAGGCGTGAGGTCCTTGAGAAGCGGAGAAATTTCGCCGTCTGCGGACGGCGACCTACTTTGCCCATGGCGGCAAAGTAGGCAAAACGCCCCCGGGGACGCGGCCGATGGACTACGGTTTCGCTCCGCTTCACCTAGGTCCATAGGACCGCCACCCTACCCCCTCTGTCTCGCTGCGCTCGACATCTCCCCCTGACAGGGGGAGTCGGCCCCGGACCCCATTACGAAGGACGCGTACTTGAGAGTTTCAGGAGAGCTTTCGGCGCGCAAAATCTGAATGGCGATCTAAATTCATCCCGGGCCACTGGGCCCTGACGGTCCTAAAATTATGGGCAGTGTGGTTTTTATTTTTGCGCCTCCCTTAGCCGAACAGGTGTCGGCTGATTCAAAATTGGAAGTATCTGAACAGAATTGATGCGGAAAATAACATAACTTTAATAAAAAGTAGTATAAAGTTCTTTTTGCTTCTTTTTCTTTCCAGAAAAAGAAGAGAAGAAAGGTGTGTAGAAAGAATTATGGCAAACAAGATTCAGGAAGCCCGGGCCCAAGTGGCCCAGCTGACTCAGGCGGCCTATGAGAAGGCCGTGGAGGCGGGCAAGCTGCCCGCCGGTGCGGAGGGGAAGGCCACCATTGAGATCCCCAAGGACGCCGCCCACGGGGACTACGCCTCCTCCTACGCCATGGCGGGGGCAAAGGCCCTGCGCATGGCCCCCCGGGCCATCGCCCAGACCATTGTAGACCACCTGGACCTGGAGGGGAGCTACTTCCAGAAGGTGGAGATTGCCGGTCCCGGTTTTCTGAACTTCACCCTGGGCCCCAAGTGGTACAAGGAGGTCCTTGCCGACGTGGAGCGGGAGGGGGCTCAGTACGGCGCCAACACCGAGGGGAACGGGGAGAAGGTCATGGTGGAGTTCGTCTCCGCCAACCCCACCGGCCCCATGCACATGGGCAACGCCCGGGGCGGCGTACTGGGGGACACCCTGGCCAACGTGCTCAAGCGGGACGGCTGCGACACCTGGAAGGAGTTCTACGTCAACGACGCGGGCAACCAGATCCACAAGTTTGCCGTGTCCATCGACGCCCGGTATCGCCAGATTCTGTTCGGGGAGGAGAACGTCCCCTTCCCGGAGGAGGGCTACCACGGGGACGACATCAAGGAGCTGGCCCAGGCCATCTACCAGGAGCACGGGGACAGCTGGAAGGACCTGTCCGAGGAGGAGCGGCTGGACAAGATGGCCCAGTACGGCCTGTCCATCAACATCCCCAAGATGAAGGAGGACCTGCTCAAGTACGGCATCGTGTACGACCAGTGGTTCTTCGAGTCCTCCCTCCACGAGAGCGGCTATGTGGCCGAGACGGTAGAGCTGCTGGGACAGAAGGGCTGGACCTATGAGAAGGACGGGGCCCTGTGGCTGAACACCACCCAGCTTCTCAAGGAGAAGTATATGCGGGAGGGCAAGACCCAGGAGCAGGTGGACAAGCTGGACCTGAAGGACGACGTGCTCCGCCGGGCCAACGGCTTCTACACCTACTTTGCCGCCGACATCGCCTACCACCGCAACAAGCTGGAGGTGCGCAAGTTTGACAAGGCGGTGGACGTGTGGGGCGCCGACCACCACGGCCACGTGGCCCGGCTCCAGGCCGCCCTGGACGGCCTGGGTCTGGACGGCTCGAACCGGCTGGTGGTGGTGCTCATGCAGCTGGTGAACCTGATGCAGGACGGCAAGCCGGTGCGCATGTCCAAGCGCTCGGGCAAGGCCATCGCCCTCCACGACCTGCTGGACGAGATCTCGGTGGACGCCGCCCGGTACTTCTTCAACTCCCGGGCCTCCACCAGCCCTCTGGACTTCGACCTGGACCTGGCGGTGCGGGAGGACAGCGAGAACCCGGTGTACTATGTGCAGTACGCCCACGCCCGCATCTGCTCCCTGCTGTCCCGTCTGGGAGAGGAGGGGGAGAAGGTCCCCGCCGCCCAGGACGTGGACGCGTCCCTGATGACCACCCCGGAGGAGCTGGCTCTGATGAAGGCTCTGGCCCAGTTCCCGGAGGAGATCCATCTGGCCGCCCGGGACTATGACCCCAGCCGGATCAACCGGTATCTGGTGTCCCTGGCCGGGGACTTCCACCGCTTCTACAACTCCTGCCGCATCAAGGGGGAGGAGCCCGCGGTGCTCTCCGCCCGGCTGAAGCTGGCGGACACGGTGCGCGCCGTGCTCTCCAACGGCATGGGGCTGCTGGGCGTGTCTGCGCCGGAAAAGATGTGAGAATCAGGAGCGGGCGGCCCGGCCGCCTGCTCCTCCCTATATGTCCGATACCGGCCGGGTATCAATACGGGTAGCAAGGAGTGGTGCCCTGTGGCGCAGCAGAAAAAGGAGCTCTTTTCCAAGTGGAGGGACTGGACGCAGAAGAACCGGAATTGGATTTTGTATGCCGCCGGAATACTGACGCTGTTCGGACTGGCCGGCGGAGCGGCGATGCTCCCCGAACAGGTGGCCCTCCAGGCGGTTCAGGAGGGGCAGACGGCCGCCCTGGTGGACAAGGAGATGGCTCTGGGGGCCACGGGGGCGCTGACCGTTTTTTTCGGCCTGCTCTTTGCCCTTAGGCCCAGAGAGCTGGTGTACTTTGTGGCCCTGTGGCTGGCGGTATTTCTGGTCTACTCCCTGCTGATGATCAACGTGGTGCTGTAGCGATGGATTGGACAACTTTGGAACAGAACCTCCGGGCCCGGACCCCGGGTCTGATGGACGCCACCGGAAAATATGCCGTCCTGGTCCCCCTGGTGGAGGGGGAGGAGGGGCCCGCCCTTCTCTATGAGGTGCGGGCGGGGAGCCTCCGCCGCCAGCCGGGGGAGGTGTGTTTCCCCGGCGGAAAGATGGAGGGCTCCGAGTTCCCGGAGGAGTGTGCCCTGCGGGAGACCTGGGAGGAGCTGGGGATTCCCCCAAAAAGCATCCAGGTCCTGGGGCGGCTGGACTTTATCGCCCACCGGGCCAACTTCATCATGTACCCCATTTTGGCCAGGGTGGACCGGGGGGCGGTGGACCGCATGGCCCCCAACCCCGCCGAGGTGGGGGAGACCTTCCAGATCCCCCTCCGCCATCTGATGACCCACCCGCCCCTGGAGTACAATTACACCCTGCTGCCCAGCACCGACGGCAATTTCCCCTATGAGCTCATCGGTATCCCCCGGGACTACCGGTGGCAGCCGGGGGGCGAGAACGTGCCCGTCTACCCCTGGGAGGGCCGCGCCGTCTGGGGTCTGACGGGGCGGATCACCCGGCATCTGGTGCAGATGCTCCAGGAGATGGAGAACACCCCGTGAGTGGGCCGGAACAGCTGGGGCCCTATACCCTGTGCCAGCCGGAGGGGGTGTTTCCCCTGGGGGAGGACGCCCTGGCCCTGGGGGGCTTTGCCACCGTGAAGCGGGGCTGGAGGGTGTGCGACCTGGGGACGGGGAGCGGCTGTCTCCTGCTGCTCCTGGCGGGGCGGGAGGAGGAGCTCCGGCTGTCCGGGGTGGACCGGGACCCCGCCGCCGCCCAGGCGGCCCGGGACAACCTGGCCCGCAACGGCCTGTCCGGGGAGGTCTGGACGGGGGACTGGAGTGAAGTCCCCTTCGCCCCGGGCTCCTTTGACCTGGTGATCTCCAACCCGCCCTACTATGCCCGCGGCTCCGGCGGAGACGGCGGCCCCGCCCGCATGGAGGGGGAGGGGGACGGACTGGCACCCCTGTGCCGGGCGGCGGCCCGGCTTCTGCGGAACGGGGGGAGATTTGCCCTGTGCTTCCGCCCGGAGCGGCTGGCCGGTCTGTTTGCCGCCCTGGAGGGGAGCGGCCTGGAGCCCAAGCGGCTGCAATTTGCCGCCCACCGGCCGGACTGCCCGCCCCGCCTGGCCCTGGTGGAGGCGGTGCGGCAGGGGCGGCCGGGACTGGAGGTCCTGCCCGTCCGGTACCGAAACAATCTGTAAAGGAAAACAACTTTCCAACAACTGCGCCAAAGGAGGCCGCCCATGTCAGGCATGTTATATCTGGTTCCCACCCCCATCGGCAACCTGGGGGACATCTCCCCCCGCATGGCGGAGGCCCTGGCCCAGGCGGACTTCATCGCCGCCGAGGACACCCGGGTGTCGGTGAAGCTGCTCAACCACCTGGGGATCAAAAAGCCCATGGTGTCCTACTACCGCCACAACACCTCCACCAGCGGCCCGGCCATCCTGGAGCGCCTGCTGGCGGGGGAGAACTGCGCCCTGGTCACCGACGCGGGCACTCCGGCCATCTCCGACCCCGGGGAGGAGCTGGTGGCCCTGTGCGCCCAGGCGGGGGTGGAGGTGGTGTCCATCCCCGGGCCCTGCGCCCTGGTGGCCGCCCTGGCGGCCTCGGGCCAGCCCACCGGGCGCTTCACCTTTGAGGGCTTTCTGGCCATGAACAAGAAGAACCGCCGCCGCCATCTGGAGTCCCTCCGGGGGGAGGAGCGGACCATGATCTTCTACGAGGCCCCCCACAAGCTGCCCGCCACCCTGGCCGACCTGGCGGAGACCTTCGGGCCGGACCGGCCGGTCTCCCTGTGCCGGGAGCTGACCAAGCTCCACGAGGAGATCGTCCGCACCACCCTGGGGGAGGCGGCGGAGCGCTATCAGACGGAGCCCCCCAAGGGGGAGTTCGTGCTGGTGGTCCGGGGGGCGGAGCCCCGGGAGGAGCCGGAGGTCACCCTGGAGGGCGGTCTGGACCGGGTCCGGGCACTCCGGGAGGAGGAGGGGCTGTCCCTGCGGGATGCGGTGAAGCGGGCCGCCAAGGAGCTGGGGCTGTCCCGGAATGAGCTCTACCGCCTAGCGGTGGAGGATTGAAACAGTCTGCCCGAGAACAAGAATATATAAGCCTCCGAGGGGAAGTTTCCTCGGAGGCTTTTTTTGCTATGGCGTGCAATTGTCCCTGCCCGGTTACAGGTAATACGCCGTATATCCGGCGAGGTCCGGCGGGCCGGAGAGCCAGTCCCAGCCCATATGAGACCAAGTCCCATCTGAATAGCGGTACCAGCTGGATTCCACCCATCGTCCGTCGGACAGCTGATAGACGGCGTTAAAGAACCGGGCCTGTTGGAAGCTGCGCCACCCCTGCTGGACCGTGACGGAGTTCGGGAGCCCGAGCCGGTCCAGCTCCTGCTGGAGGAAATTTTCTTGGCTGCCGAACTGCTGGGTGATTTGGATGTCTACATCCGCCGGGAGGACCACATTGGAGGGACCGCCCACAAAGAACAGCAGGAGCAGAAGAAACAGGAGGCAGCCGGGCAGCCGAAGCCAGAAGTTTTTCTGCTTCCAGGGCTCCTGCACAACATAGACGGGCCGCTTCTTCCAGGTCACGGCGGCCTTCACCCGGGCCGCCCCGTCGCTCTCCCCGAAGGCCAGGGGGGCGTCCCAGATCTGTTTTCCCGCCCCCAGCTCCACCAGAGTCTTGGCGTACTCCCGGCAGTTTTGTGGGGAGAGCTGCTCCAAAGTGAACCGGTCGCAGTCCATCTCCAGGTCCAGACAGGTGTACTTGTAAGCCAGCCAGATCAGGGGATTCCACCAGTGGAGGACCAGTCCGCAGGTGATGATGACCTTCATCCAGGGGTGCTTCCGCTTCAGGTGGTTGAACTCGTGGCGGAGGACCATGCCCATCCGCTCCGGGGACAGCCCCTCCTGGAGGTAGATCATGTTGTACTTGATCCCGTCAAATTTTTCCGCCTTCTGGTATACAAAGCTGGTGGGCAGCCCCTTGCACAGGCGGACCAGGACATAGTCGTCCGCCGGCTTCAGGCCGTAAAAGGGTTTCAGCTCCGGCCCGTCCCAGTCCAGCAGCCTGCCCTGGCTGGCCTGGGCTTTGATCCCCTTGCTCCGGCGGTCAAAATACAGGGTCAGGAGGACAACGCCCCCCAGAAGAACCGCCCCGGCCAAGGGGGCCATCCACGGCTCCAGAGAGAGGGGCATGTAGGACCCGCCGGGGAGGGCCAGGTTGATCTGCTGCTCCCACTGGCAGTCGGGGAAGTAGGCGGGCACTCGGTCAAAGGAGAGGTTCTCCATGGTCCTGGGGGTGATCAGGTCCCGGAAGGTGACCGGGAGCACATGGGGCCAGGAGAGAATCTGGTACCACTGCGGTACATAGGCGGAGAGCCAGGCGGTCATCCACAGCAGCAGCCGCTGCCGGGGGGACAGGACCCGCTTCAGCAGGGGACGCAGCAGTAAAAGCGCCCCGCAGGTGAGGCCCGCCGCCAGCCCCAGATTCAAATAGATGGATAAAAACTCCCAGAGGAGCTGATTCAGCATAACGGCACCTCCCGGTTTTTCTGAAATGTTCCACACAGATGGCAAATTTCGATTGACCGAACATGGCCTAGGGCGTGCCCAGAAAGAGGCACATGACCAGCGCCGCCGCGCACAGGCCCAGCAGCTTTTTCGGGATGGTCAGGGGCTTCCAGGCCAGCAGGGCTCTCACCCGCCGCGCCCCGTCGCTCTCCCCAAAGGCCAGAGGCATGTCCCACAGCCGCTGGCCGGAGCCCAGCTCCACCAGAGTCTGGGCGTACTCCCGCCGCTCCTGGGGGGAGAGGCGCTCCATGGTCCTGGCGTCGCAGGAGAGCTCCATGTCCAGGCAGGTGTACCGGTAGCCCAGCCAGATCAGGGGGTTCCACCAGCCGGCGATGAGCGCGAAGGACATGTAGCCCTTGATCACGCCGTGCCGCAGGCACAGATGGTCCAGCTCATGAAGAAGCACCAGCCGCCGGCGCTCCGGAGGCAGCTCCTCCTGGAGGTAGATGGCGTTCCACAGGGCGAAGCTGGTGGGCAGATTGGGAGCGAGCCACACCGGACAGGTGTCCGGGGCGTCCGGCTCCTCCTTGGGCTTGCCGAAATCCGACCACAGGCCGACCTCAGTCCGGGTCCCCTGCTGTCCCAGCCGCCGCAGGGCCAGGGCCCGGCGGACCGTCCACACCGCCAGGCACACGACCCCGGCCAGGTAGACCGCCGCCACAGCCAGACACAGAGTGTCGGTGAGCGCTATCGGGACCTGTACTCCGCCTGGCAGGGTCAGGGCGTAGGTCCCCGGACCGTCGTAGTCCGGAGGGAGAAAGAGCGGACCCCTAAAAAGCTCATAGCTTCTGGCCGCGGAGACGCCCAGAAGGTCCCATACGGTGACCGGCAGCACGCGATGATAGGAGATACATCCCCACGCCGTGAAGAACAGCGCGGAGTACCAGAATACGTACCACAGCCACACCCTCTGCTGAGGGGTCACAATGCGGACCAGCAGGGGACGCAGCAGGAGGAACACTCCAAAGACAACCCCCATATTCAAACATACATTCCCCATGGTAAACAGCAGCGTGATTCCAAACTCCATCCCTCATCCCTCCCAGGTGTGCTGGTCGATGAGCTGTTTCAGCTCCTCTGCCTCCTTCTGGGTGAGCCGCCGGCCGCTGAAAAAGGCGGTGAGGAAGGGGGAGAGGCCCCCGGCCTGGCGGGAGAGCTCCTCCCCCTGGGCCTTCAGCACCTCCTCCCGGGTGACCAGGGGGGTGACGGTGGCCTCCTCATTGGCCGCCGCCCCCTTGTAGCACAGGCGGCGGAGCACCGTGTAGGTGGTGCTCTTGCTCCACTGGAGTTTTTCCCGGCACCGGGCCACCAGCTGGGTGGAGTTCACCGGAGCGTCCTCCCACAGAAGCTCCATCAGCTTCCACTCGCCCTCGGACAATTTTTCCATGGGTATTCCTCCTCTCACGGGTTTATCGGAATAAACCTTCTTTCTAAGTGGAGTTTATCATAATAAACCTCTGCTGTCAACGGGGTTTTCCACAAAAATGTGCGGTCCATTTCAGGGGGACATTCTGCCCGAGGACGGCAAACTTTCTTTAAAAGTAAGCCAAAGCAAACTCGCTGGATATTTACAAACTGGGGAAAAAAAGATATACTAGGTGGGCTGAACGGCAATGCTCTGAACCAAGGAAAGGAATTTATATCCATGCGCAGACGAAACATACTGGCCCTGCTGCTGGCCCTGACCCTTCTGCTGCCCGGGTGCGGAGGCGCCCGGACCGGGGGAGGGGAGGAGGCCCGGCTGACCATTCTGGCCTCCACCTATCCGGTCTATCTGGCCGCCAGGGCGGTGACGGACGGGGTGGACGGCGTGGCAGTGGAGCGGCTGAACACCGGGGAGGTGTCCTGTCTCCACGACTACACCCTGACGGTCACCGACATGAAGAAGATCGAGACGGCGGACATAGTCGCCCTGAACGGGGCGGACCTGGAGGAGTTTATGGAGGACGCCCTGGCCGCCTCCAGCGCCCTGGTCATCGACTGCTCGGAGGGGGTGTCCCTCCTGGAGAACGCCGACCACGTCCACACCGAGGAGGAGGACGGCCACGACCACGGCCACTACGACCCCCACTACTGGATGGACCCGGACAACATGGCCCAGGTGGTGGAAAATCTATATGCCGGCCTGAACCAGGCCGACCCGGACCACCAGGAGCAGTACCGGGAGAACGCCGTCAATGCCATGACAGATGTCAGCAACTTCGGCGTCATGGCGCGGGAGATTTTGTCCACGGCCCTGGAGGAGAACGGGGTGGAGCTCTCCGGCCTGGTCACCTTCCACGACGGCTTCCGCTACTTCGCTCAGTTCCTGGACGTGCCCCTGCTGGCCTCCATCGAGGAGGAGGAGGGCAGCGAGGCCAGCGCCAAGGAGATCAATGAGATCACAGCCCTTGTAAAGGAGCACGACCTGCCGGTCATCTTTACCGAGGTGAACGGCTCCGACGCCACCGCCCAGGCCATCTCCCGGGAGACCGGCTGCGCCGTGGCCCAGCTCACCATGCTCATGGACGGGCCCGACGGGGGGACTTTGTCCAATGACTACTGCGGCGGCCTGATGGAGAACATCCGGGCCATCGTCAACGGCTTTGCGGGCGAGGAGGTGCTGGCATGAGAAAGATCAAACACGGAAAAATGTCCGGGGGCTGCTCGGATTCCTGCTGTCTGAAGCTGGAGGGGGTGTCCGTCCACATCCAGGGGGAGGACATCCTGGAGGACGTGTCCTTCCACCTCCACTGCGGGGAGATCACCGCCCTCATCGGCCCCAACGGGGCGGGCAAGTCCACTCTGTTCCGCAGCGTTCTGGGCCAGCTCTCCTACCAGGGGAATATCACCTTCTCCCCGGCGGGGGGACCGGCCATCCGCCTGGCGGACGGGACGGTGATGGGGGGGACCCGCCCCCTCATCGGCTATGTGCCCCAGTCCCCCAGCTTTGACCGGGGGGACCCCATCTCGGTGCTGGACTTCTTCACCGCCGCCACCTCCAAGTGGCCGGTGTGCCTGCCCATCCCCCAAAAATACCGGGAGCGATGCCGGATGAGCCTGGAGCGGGTCCACGGGGGGGATCTGCTGGACAAGCCCATGGGGGGCCTGTCCGGGGGACAGCTCCAGCGGGTGCTGCTGGCCCTGGCCCTGGAGCCGGTGCCCCACATCCTCATTCTGGACGAGCCCCTGTCCGGGGTGGACATCGAGGGGGAGCACCAGCTGTTGGAGATGTTGGACGAGCTGCGCACCGAGTACGATCTGTCCATCCTCCTGTCCACCCACGACTTCGCCACCCTGAACCAGTTTGCGGATAAAGTGATTTTACTGAACAAGCGCATCCTGAAGGTGGGGCCACCGGACGAGGTCACCGCCTCCCCGGAGTTTTACGAGACCTTCCATCTGCGGATGGGGAAAGGGGGGATGTGAGATGGAACTCTGGTACGCCATTGTGGACCTGCTCCCCTTTGAGTGGGCGGAGCCTGGCTCCATGTACTTTATGAAAAACGCCCTGCTGGCGGTGCTGGTCATCTCGCCCCTGTTCGGTATCCTCTCCACCATGGTGGTCCACAGCCGCATGTCCTTCTTCTCCGACGCCCTGGGCCACTCCGCTTTCACCGGCATGGCCATTGGGGCCCTGTGCGGCTTTGCCGAGCCCACCTGGGCGGCGGTGGTATTCGCGGTGGTGTTCGCCGTCCTCTTCAACGTGGTGCGCCGCCGCACCGCCATGGCCAGCGACACGGTGATCGGGGTATTCTCCTCCACCGCCGTGGCCCTGGGCATCTTCATCTCCACCCTGGGCAGCCGGTCTTTCACCAAGTTCAACTCCCTGCTCATCGGCGATATCTTGTCGGTGGAGCCCTCCAAGATCGGGGTGCTGGCCCTCATTCTGCTGCTGGTGTGCGCCCTGTGGGGGCTCTCCTTCAACCAGCTCATGCTCTCCGCCGTCCACCCGGCCCTGGCGGACAGCCGGGGGGTGCGGGTCTTCTGGCAGGAGACCATCTTCTCCGTGGCCATCGCCGTGGTGGTCACCCTGTCCATGACCTGGATCGGCCTGCTGGTCATCAACTCCCTGCTGGTCCTTCCGGCCGCCGCCGCCCGGAACGTGTCCCGGAACCTGTTCCAGTATCACCTGTTCTCCCTGCTGGGGGCGGTGCTGGCGGGGATCGCCGGTCTGATGACCTCCTATTACGTGGGGTCCTCCGCCGGAGCCGCCATCACCCTGTACCTGGCGGTGTGGTTCTTCCTCACCTTCTTCCTGCGGAAAAAGGGGTGACCGCTTTTTGAGAAAACGCCTCCGGTCTCAGCGGCCGGAGGCGTTTTTGTCTTGTCCCCCGGTGTCAGCCGGTCCCGCCCCGCCATATACTGGGATGTAACGGAGAGGCCCGGGAGGGCGGCTCCGCACATGATCTCACAGAGGGGAGGCGCGTGTTGGTATGGGTATCGTGGTGGTACGTTCCCCCAAATGCCTGCGGGGGCTGCTGCGCAGGCTCTTTGGACTGAAAGGCTGAACCAGACCGGCATACTTCCTCTCCCTTGTACATATAGTGTCCCAAAGCCAAGCCGCGGGGACCGCGGACACGGATGGAAAAGGGAGAGGAACCGTATGGAACTGGAATTTGACCGGGATGTGATCCAAGGCTATGAGGTGCTGGCGGACGGGACCGTCTGCCAGGAGGAGACGCTGGAGTCCATCGTGCCGGACGCCTGTCCGGACATTTTACGTATCGTGGCGGTGTGCGGACAGGCGGCCCTCAACGGCAAGCAGGCCAAAGAGGGGATGGCCCAGGCCAGCGGGACGGTGCGGGCGGTGGTTCTCTATCAGCCCGAGGCGGGGGGAGGGCTGCGCCGCATGGAGGCGGCCCTGCCCTTCACCGCCCAGCTGGAGGCCCCCGGCCTCACGGACCGGGGAACGGTACAGGCCTGCGTCCGCCTGCGGGGGGCGGAGGCCCGGGCGCTGAACCCCCGGAAGGTGCTGCTGCGGGCCGACCTGGCGGTGGACCTGACCGCCTTCCAGCCCAGGGAGCAGGTGTGCTGTCAGGGGGTGCTGGAGCCGGAGGCCAACGGGGTCCAGGAGAAGATCACCGAGGGGGAGACCTATCAGCTCTCCGCCGTCCAGGAGAAGCCCTTCACCTTCTCCGACCAGGTGCGCCTCAACGGCGGCCCGGGGGAGGCGGCCCAGCTGCTGGCCTGCCGGGCGGTCCCCCTGTGCGGGGAGTGCAAGCTCATCGGCACCAAGCTCATTTTCAAAGGGACGGTGGAGCTCCAGCTCCTCATGCAGGAGGCGGGGGGCGGTCTGACCTCCTACCACGAGTCCATGCCCTTCTCTCAGGTGATGGAGGTCCCCGGGGTGGGGGAGAGCGGCGACTGCCGCCTGGCGGTGGAGCTCACCCAGTACAGCTGCGAGCCCTCCGGGGAGGATGGGCGGACCCTGGAGCTCACCGTGGACCTGCTGGCCCAGGCCCAGATCTGGAGCCGACGGCCGGTGGCTGTCCTCCAGGACCTGTACAGCACCGCCTTCCAGACCCAGGTGGAGCGGGAGGAGCAGTCCCTGTGGCAGCTGCTGGAGCTGTCCAGCCGGGTACAGAACGTGCGGGAGCTCTTTGAGACGGGGACGGCCCCCCGGAGTGTGGTAGACAGCTGGGCCTCCCTGGGGGAGATCCGCCGCAGCCGGGAGGGGGAGGAGCTGGTGCTGGAGGGGGAGGTCCAGGTGACCGTCCTCTATCTGGACGAGGAGGAGACTCCCCAGGTGTTTCAGAAGACCATGGGGGTGGCCTGCCGCCTGGAGGCCCCCGCCGGGGCCCTGTGCCGCTGCCGGATGGTGACCCCGGGGGAGGTCTTTGCCACCCCCGCCGCCGGAGGGGTGGAGGTGCGCTTCAACCTGGAGTTCCAGTGCCTGGTGCTGGAGGAGCGGAAGCTCACCGCGGTGTGCGGCGCCGCCCTGGGCGAGCCCCGGACCAGGGGAGAGGGGGATCAGCCCTCGGTGGTCCTCCGCCTGGCCGAGCCCGGAGAGGGCCTGTGGGAGCTGGCCAAGTGCTACGGCACCACCATGGAGCAGATCCTCCAGGCCAACCAGCTGGAGGAGGGGAGTTTGCCCACCGGGCGGATGCTGCTCATTCCCAGCGTGCGGTAAAGATTTCTGTTGCAGGGGAGTTTCGCCGCCTGCGGGCGGCGGAGCAGGGTTCCGCCCTGCGGGGCGGGTTCCTTTTCCGCGTGGAAAAGGAACCAAAAGACGCCAGGGGGCGGGCGCAATCGGCAGGATCGGCAAAGCCGCCCTGCCTCCATGCCGCCCGCCCCCTAGAACCCCCCATTACGGGGGACGCGTACCTGTTAGGTTTTGCAATATTTTCGGCGCGCAAAATCTGAGTGACAGTTTGCGATTATATCCGGGCCACTGGGCCCTGGGTTTGCAAAAATTGCCGCTGGT
>ULQC01017814.1_pt1 | contig 12676 bp, 9 predicted proteins | sample 1954091 | NCBI WGS metagenome assembly ULQC01 (sample SAMEA4835645, study PRJEB28245) | human gut metagenome | biome: gut microbiome; material: fecal sample | place: Denmark | collected 2008
TGCTTTTTCTTCTTGACAAAACTTAGCAGGTCTTCTCAAACAGAATGAACCGGTCGATAAAAACAACGGGGACAATCATTTCATGAGAAAGGGTGATTGCTGTGATAGAGTCTATCATGGGAATGCAGACCGCTCAGATTCAGAGTGCTTACAGCACTTCCCTGATGAAGAGAACGATGGATGATGCAGAGAGTCAGGCAATTTCTCTCATCCAGGATATGGTCAATTCTGTTCCCGCCCCTGCTCAGTATGCGTTTGATGTTTATGCCTGAGTAATCAAAAAACCCATACAGAGCATATCTGCTCCCTCCTAAAGACAGTAACATTGCCTTTAGGAGGGAGCAGATCTTTTTTATTGGTGGATCCTCGCAGGTTATGATTTGATAATCCCAATGCCCACGAACTCTATATCTACATAAGTACTCTTATTTCACGAATTCAGTTAAAATCCGATTCACCCTTGCAGCAGCTCCCACATAGTTATTGCACATCAGCGCTCTATAGCCGTGGGGGTTCAGGTGCCGCTGGATTTTGTTCCACGCATGGTCTCTTACATTTTTCTATCGCTCAGTATATTTTTCAGCTGTTCAAAGGTTTTGCGCGGATTTACGACTTCAGCATAAAGGTGTAAAATCACATTAATTATAACTTGTTTTTATCAAATTAAAGGAGATGGTGATAATGCTAAGAATTGATAAAGCTATTCTAGATACGAACGCCGTAATTTGTGATAACATTGCACGCTTCGACTCAACTGAACGTGGCCTTTTGAGCCAAAATATATTAGGGCATATTCGCAATTTTGTAGAGTATGTAGCTATCAAAGCATTTTTTAATGGACAGGATGTTAATCCTAATGATTATAGTCTTAATGTTGAAGCATTAAAAGGCATGCAACGTCGAGGAGATTTACGCTTTTTATATAGATTCCATGAACTACTCCAGAAATCTGTGTCGCACTACACAGTAGATAAAGATGGATCTGAGCGGCTAATGCTCAAATATTACGAACACCTCTTGAAGATTAAGCTGTATCTAAAGCAAGTATACAATCTGGATGTGTTAGAGAATATAGAGGAATTTCCATTAGACACTGATACGGAGCTTTCAAATTATTACAAAAAAATCGCAGAACGAATTGAAGTGCCCAGTGAGTTTAGTCAAGCTGTTACGTATAATGACCGCTATTATGTTCAGAAGATTAAACCTTTTTTTATAAATCAAAAGATATATTATGAGGTTACATTTACTGCAGCAACGGCTAACACAAGTAAATTCGATCGAGTAATTGCTTTTACTCGTCATGAAATCATGGATAATTATGCAATAAAGTTTTCCATTCATAATGATACCATTCGTATTTTGGACAAGGATATGTCTATCTTAATAATAGACGGGTACGAAGTATCTATTCGGCCATGTGAATGGGATAACCTTTCTGAAATTTTTGGACCACGAGTGAAGCATAGTACTAGCTCCAATGAATACAGAGACCTAATGAGATTTCTCTCAACTGTTAAAATGTCTCTGACAGAGCTGGTAAGTAGTGACCAAGATTACTATGACTTTGTAAAAAAAGATATTACTGCACAAGCCAAGTCGATCAAAATATATAACCTTCTGGATCAGTGTCGAAAAATAATTATGAGTAATCTGGCAGGTGCAAATGTATTACGTTATTTGCTATACAAGATGAACAATCGTGTTATCAAATGGCAGTATGCGAACCAGCGGTGTGCTGGATTGTCGAATCTCTATCTAGATTATGGCTGTATGCCTTTTGACCGTATGCCCTATTGTACTTCTCTTCGCCAGCATAATCCGAGAATATATGATTTATTTAACTCAATTCCTGCTTCTGGTCGTGAGCATGAATTATTTGCCCGGTACATTAAGAACAACACAGAAATAGAAGGCAAGCTCTTCACGTCTAAAGCTGAAATTGAAGGGTTTGAGAACATTGATGAGTTGATTCAGAAATATAACGCAGCTCTTTACTATAAGCATACTGGACGCAGGCTAGAAGAATATAAAGGTCATATTTATATCAAAGAATATGCTGAGGATAGCGCTGAAATTATTAAAGAGCTACAACAACTCTCTTCTTCTGGTGTTAATCAATATACGGCATCCGTAGATTCATGGCTCTCTCGAGAGTCATACACTATCGATGATGAAAATAAAAAGCAAGCACTCCGCCAAATGTTTGAACATTCACATGTTGCGTTAATATACGGTTCCGCCGGAACTGGAAAATCTACCCTAATTAATCATATAGCAAATTTCTGGGCAGAAAAGGATAAGATTTTTTTGGCCAATACCCATCCTGCTGTGGATAATATGAGAAGAAAAGTAACGGCGGGTAACAGTGTGTATAACACAATTGCAAAGTTTTTATCAAACAAGAATCTCAATACCGCGTGCGATATACTGTTTATCGATGAGTGTAGTACCGTAAGCAACAACGATATGAGACAGGTGCTTGAAAAAGCTAACTTTAAGCTTTTGGTCTTGGTAGGTGATGTGTATCAGATAGAATCCATTTACTTTGGAAATTGGTTTAGCATAGCACAAAAGTTTGTGCCTACAACATCCGTGTTTGAATTAACATACCCCTATAGAACTACAAATCAAGATTTATTAACCGTATGGGATCGTGTACGCAGACTCGATGATGCAATTTTAGAACCCTTAGTAAAAAACGGATATGTTGCAAGACTGGATGAATCGATTTTTGAACATAGCAACAATGACGAAATTATTCTCTGCTTGAATTACGATGGACTTTATGGAATTAACAATATTAATCGCTTTTTGCAGAATAACAATCCTAATAAACGCATCGTATGGGGAATCTCTACATATAAGATTGGAGATCCAATTCTATTCAACGAGTCAAATATTTTTTCTCCATTAATTCATAACAACACCAAGGGTAGAATTGTTGGAATTCATCCTGGAGATCAACAAATTCGGTTTGATATTGAGCTTGAGGAATCAATAAATGAAATAGATGCGTGTGGCTACAATTTTGAACTGCTTGGAGAGTCCGAAGCAGGAAATTCTATTATCTCATTCAGTGTTAATAAAATCCGAAATACCGATGAGGATGATGACAACAACAATTCTACAGTTGTACCATTTCAAGTTGCGTATGCTGTGTCTATCCACAAAGCTCAAGGATTAGAGTACGACTCAGTAAAAATCGTTATCACAAATGAAGTCGAAGAACGTATTACACATAACATTTTTTATACGGCAATTACCCGTGCAAAAAACAAGTTAAAAATTTATTGGAGTCCAGAAACAGAGAAAGCTATTCTTCAACATCTTGAAGTTAAAAATTCAAATAAAGATGCTTATTTATTGGCACAGCTATCATCAATTTCAACAAGATAAGGTACAATAAGTTTCGCAAATTGAAAAGAGAAAAAAGAGACATGGTTTGCTGGATCCTTCCGAATGGTGTGTCACAACTTCATTCTACCAGAGATCTGCAGACCATGTCTTCTTTTATTTTTGCAAAATTTATTCTACCTGACTTAAGCAACTGCATTATAGCAGAAATTTAACGGGCAGGGAAAGATAGGTGTATGAGTGAGAATACGGTTAATCAGATTGCCCATCATATTCGAGGGAAATTTTGTGGGATTTTGTGAACTGCTTAAATACCTGAATTGGTGGTTCTCTTTACCTTAAATTCTTTTAATGCTGCAAACGAGTAATTTTTCCAAAGAACAGGGCATCCGCCATAACACACACCAAGGTGCTCGCATACAGTGCACTCATCAGATGGCAATTTTCGTATTGCCTCCATCGTTTTGCTATAGTCAGTGCTGTTGCTTAATGACAGAAATTCTTGGTAAGTGGAAAAATCTCTGCCAAATTCCCCTAACTGTTTGTAAATATACATGTCGCAGGGAAGCAACTCCATCTTTGTGTTGAAGGTTATAGCATTTTTTAGGTGAATCTGGCAAGGTGTAGCTAGTCTGCCCTTTAGGAGATTCAGCTGCTCCTGGGTATATATGCACATGGGAAAGCTATATTCAACCCACCAATCATCGGTAATGGTGTTCAATTTATCAATCTGAGATATAAAATCATTTATCATTTTTAAGGGATCATGTTTTTGTAAATAAGCCAGATCTTTTTCCACGGCATCATCATTGTCGATGACAAATGTAAACGAGAATTGCTTTGCACCATTATCATGAGCAATTTGTACAGAATCGCAGAAGGATAGAACATTCTCAGGCGTTATAACCATAGAACATGTGAAATCTATTGGCAATGAAGCCAAATTACGAATGGCCTGATGTTGCGCCTCAGAACCGTCATATCCCGTCATTTCACACCATTCCTGACGGTCCTTTCCCTTCATAGATACATCAATGTATCCAACGCCGCTATCAATTAGCGTTCTGCACAGTTCCAGGTCTTTAAGTAATATGCCATTTGTTGCGATTGCTGTTGTTATCGGATGATTCATTGTTTTAATATATTGCAGAATTTCAGGAAGGCGTGGGTATGTAAGGGGTTCGCCTCCAGTAAAAAATATATATTTTACCTTTGCTTCGCAGCAAAAATCAACGATCTTTTTGAGATCATCATATTTAATTTTATCGTCCTCTACATATCCTGCGCTCTTGACATAACAAAAATTACAACGTAAATTGCAGCCGCGTGTAAGCACAATTGTGCATTGCTTAATAATTCCGTCAGTGAGCATTAGATCACTCCTCTCATAATAGGCTCCATATATTTAATCTGTCAACTTATCCAGACGGTATAGCGAAGAGGCCTCATTGGAAAATACTGAATCTGGAACCCCCTGCGCAACAATTTTTCCCCCAGATTTACCACCGAATACACCAAAGTCAATGATATAATCCGCAACCTTAGCGATGAATTCAATGTTATGCTCGATAATTATGATTGTTTCCCGATTCTGCTGCAATGAGAAAAGAACTTGAATAAACTTATCAATATCTACATCGTTTAAGCCAGATGTTGGTTCGTCTAGAATATATAAATTTCTGCCAGAAGATGACAAACTTAATGCTTTCGCCAATTTTACTCGTTGTGCCTCTCCGCCGGATAGATTCATGGACATCTGCCCCAACCTTAAATATCCTAAGCCCAATTTAATCATACTATTTAAAGTTTGGTAGACTTTTTTGGTTCCCTTAAATACGTCGACAATGTCAGCGATAGGTGTTTCTAAAATATCCAGAATTGTATTACCACGGTATTTCACAGATAATACTTGATCTTTGAACCGTCTTCCTCCACATTCAGGACATGTTATGTAGGAATTGGGCAGATAATTAAGTTCAATCTTCTGGAGGCCTGTGCCTTGACAACACTCACAGCGTCCCCCCTTAACATTCATGCTGAATGATGAGGCACCGATTTTCATCTGTTTGGCAATGTCCGTCTTTGAAAACAATGTACGAATCTCATCAAAAATTTCAAGAAAAGAGACAACTGTCGATCTGGGCGTTTTCCCTATAGGGGTTTGGTTAACTTGTATTACTCGCCGAATATTTTTTCCACCATGAACAGTGCCGTAGGCACTATCTGATTTCCTAGAGAAACAACTTACAACAACCGATGCCAATGTTGATTTACCCGAACCAGAAACACCTGTTATACAGGTGATTCCACCGATTGGAAAACGAGCATTCTGTCCATGTATATTTCTGAAGTTAATATTATTAACTTCTAAATAAGCCGGTGTCTCCGATACTTGTTTAAAAGAAAGCTGATACGCGATATTTTGTGGTTTACTTGACTGCCTAATCAAGTATCCTCCGTCCGGTCCCCCAACGGGTCCAAGTTCTACTATGTGATCTGCAGAGGCGATATATTGTTTATTATGTTCTATTGCAATAACAGTGTTTCCGCGGTGGATTAAGTTCCTAGTGGCTTTTGTAATCTTAGCGATATCCCTATAGTGCAACCCTTTACACGGCTCATCCAGAATATAGATTAACCCCTTCAAGGAGCATGTAAGTTGATTAGCTATCCTGACGCGCTGCCTCTCACCACTTGAGAGGGTAGGAATAGACCTGTTAAGACACAGATAGCCCACATCAAGCTGCATCAATGCTTCTAATTTGCGAAGAATGCTGTTTATCAGTTGCCCAACTAGTTCCTTTTTAGACAATGAGATTCGATTGTCACTGAACTCCTCCAGCCAGGAATATAACGCTGATAGTTCCATACTTTCGACATCATCATAATTTAGTCCGCCAACCTTGTATTCAAGAACTTCTTTACGTAGTTTAGCACCTCCACATACATGACAGGGGACTTCTTCCATGTACTTAGCATAGGCAACTGGGGGAGTAGATGGATCGCTGCCTGATATTCTGTTTAATATAGCAGGAATAGCCCCGCGAAGCATCACATAGTGCTGTTTTCTCCTCTTTCCTTCCTTGTATACAAGCTTATATCTAATTTGGTCATCAGCATAAAGCAATTGATGAATTTCATCGTCGCTGAGTTGAGAGAACTTTTTGTCTATATCAATTCCATAGTGTTCGCAAAGTGCTTCCAAATATTTTTGTTCTTTGCTTTCCGGGGAGCCTTTAAAATACAATATTGCACCGTCTCTCAAGGTGACATTACGGTCTGGAACCAGGAGAGAGTCTGACACTATAGTTTCCACGCCGAGTCCAGCGCAGTGAGGGCAAAAAGACATTGGATTGTTAGATGAGAACATTTTTTCTGAAACATTTGTGCTTGCATCACTGTTAACAATTGCAAATAGAGATCTGAGATAATAAGATATCTCTGTAGTGGTGCCGATGGTAGAGCGGGGATTCACGTTGTAGTAGTTCTGAGAAATATTCAGAGCTGGATGCAGATTTTCAATAGAACCGACTCGTGGTTTATTCATCAGCTTCTGCCCATAAATATTTCCAGTCATTCCCTCAAGAAATGCTCGTTGACTCTCTGCATATATTGTATCAAATACCAGAGAGGATTTTCCGCATCCTGAACATCCAGTCACACAGGTGAATTCACCAAGAGGAATTCCCACGTTTAGGTGTTTTAAATTGTTTTCGTATGCATCCTTAATTATAATTTTCTCCATGATTGCAAGACTCCTATATAAGAATCTTCAGAGAAACATATCCTTCATTTCAAAGGTCAAGTTTTTTTATTCTTCTGCAGGATTTGTTTCTTGTAGCGTTCTGTCAACCTTACTGTGGGTCATAGCTGCAACATTACAACGGTACTTATTAATTCTAAATGGATCTCCGTCAGAATTCTCATTTGAATTCCACATCATACAGACCGTACAATAGCCTCTATCCGGGCAGTCAACACACTGTGAGAATCGTGACCATTTTATCTGTCTTAGTTCCTGTATCTTTTCAGAAGTTTCCCAAATTTCCTGGACAGTTTGATGATTTAGGTCGCCAATAACATTGTTCTGCCAGCCAGCACAGGGAAACACTTTCCCATCTGCCATCACGCAGAAACTATACCGACAAACAGAGCATATTGGATCATTCCTAGTTAGTTTTTCTTTCTCTTCAGCTGTCTTGCGAATTGACTCAGCATAACCTTCCTGCATTTGCATTGTTAATACATCGTCGATCTCTTTTATTGATAAGCGGTTCTCAAGATTACAACCAGAATGATCATAAGCAGCAAAAATTACCGGATCTGTTGCTACGGCAATATTATGTGCTTGTCCCCAGTGAAGAACATCAACATAGCTGTCCTTGTTCTGTTTGATAATAGGGCACGAAATTTGCACTGGGATACCTTCATCACATAGTCGAAGTATTCCATTTTTAGTTTTTTCAAAGCTTCCGGTTAACTTCGTGATAGAATCATGCACTGCAGCATCCATGGAATAAAGGGAGGTCTGCACAGAGAGAAGTGAGTTTTTCTTCATTTCTGTTATTATGTCATCCGTTAACAAAGTTAGATTTGACAAAATATTTACAGATAAATCCAAATTCCTGCACTTTTTTAAGAAGTCTAAAATATCTTTATGAAGAAGAGGTTCCCCACCGGACAGTGTAACATGTATTATATTCATTTTCCGCCCTTCTTCTATAATTCGGTAAAACAGTGCGGAATCGATTACATTATTTTTGCATCCATTTGGAATGTAGCAATGAATGCATCGTTCATTGCATGCATTAGCTATCTCAATATGAATACTTCTAAGAAATTCATTTGGACTTATTTCTACACCAGAGCAGTCATTTGTGACCATATCATCACGGATCTGATTTACGTCACCTAACTTTGGAGTGTTCTCCAAAAATTGATCCGTGCAAGTATCAATCGTCTCACCTTGACAGAGGAAACCCTCATTTACAAACTGGTTGAAAAACTCCACTGTATCTTGCTTCAGTGTTTCATACTTCACACCAATGAAAATCTGCGACAACTCTCCTACAACATCATCTATTGAGCGAGGAAATTTGCTCAGCATACTTAGCATGATAGCCCCACTGGCGGAAACATATTTCTCACCCAGGCATCGATGGTTATCATTAAGCATTCGATATCTGTATTCTGAGGTATCTGTTATATAACCATGTCCTTGGTATTTCCGGAACAGCACGTCATCCCTGATTTTATAGTACAACTTATCCAACTCCCTCGTTCCAAAATACAGAATATTTCCCAGAAAAATTTTTTATAGAAATTAAAAGAGGGCACAGCCCTATTGCTCTGTACCCTCTAGTAGACATTATAACTTTTGTTTAGGCCTTATTCACACTGCAAGGTCTGCCACACGGGCCGTCGCCGCATTTGGCGGAATTTACAAGCACGGGATTGATAACAACAGGCTTAACATACTCCATAATTTTATCTCCTTATCGATTATTGAGTATATCCCTATGCAAGGTATATACTTATCCACTGGTATACTACCACAAAGAGAACTAAATGTCAATGACTTCCAAGAGAAGTGTTAGGAGTGGATGCCTAAGCTAACGGTCAACTGCTATTTGGGCTCACCCCTGTGTTGCAGGGATTCTTGAAGTTGCGACTGCATTTTTGCAATTTCCACTTGGAATCGCTGACAACGATTGGCTTAGTTCATACCCCGAAAGATGTAGTATTGCTCCCGTAGAGATTCCTCTCTGGGTAGAAAATCGATGACAGTGTCGCTACTCTGGTTGCCATCTAGCTTGTTTTGGCAAATCCTTTCGACCATAACCGCCATATAGAGATGGTATATCGAATACCCCATTGAAGGGTATCTAGACATCCAGTGTTAGCAAGCGACGAAACTAACAACGGCTGCCATGCAGTTCAGCGCTACTTCGTGGTAGAGCACCTAGGGTAGGAATAAGAAACGAAAGCAAAAAATAGCCATCTGTAATAGCATTTGCTTGCAAATGGCTTATTTCTATTTTCTAAGTATCTTTTGAATCATCCCATAGTGTTTGGCAACCGTGTGCCGGGTCACCTTTGCACCCCTGGCGATGATACTGTAATTTGTCTCGTCCGGATGAAGCCGCAGGTATTCCCAGATCTGCCGCTGTTTCTTGGTGAGCTTATCCGGTGAGACGATTCCCCGCAGGCGATCCAGGATACGTTTCCGCTCCGCGTTCATCTGCTGGATCATCACCTTCAGTTTCGCCTCGCATTCCTCGCGGGTGTGGGCGTAGACGCACTTGGAATGCTTCGTGCCGTCCGGCCAGGTGGGGGAGTAGCGTCCCTCGAAGAGGTGGTCATTGAGTTCGTTGATGCAGCCGGTGCCGGGCTTTCTGATGCGCCGCATGACCGGCTTGAAGTCGGCGAGGGGGTTCTGTGCTGTCTCCGAAGTGTCCTCCGCCACTTCGTTGCCCAGGCCTCGGTCGATCTTGGCGGCGGCTTCGCTGAGCATGTCGCCGGGGATGTGGGTGTAGATGTCCGGCGTGGTTGCCGCCGATACATGGCCCAGCATGGCGGAGAGGGTCTTGATGTCCATGCCGCTCTCCAATGCCATGGTGGCGAAAGTGTGACGCAGATCATGGAAGCGGATTTGTTTGCACTGGGCCCGCTCCAGCGTCACATGGAGGCGCCGGAGCATGGAGCCGGGGGTGAGTGGCGCATCCTCCTTGACGGGCGAGGGGAATACCCAGCGACATTTGGCCGTTTTCTGATACTCCCGGAATACCTCGATCACCGCAGGCGGCAGTACCAGCTTGCGGATGGAGGCCTTGGTTTTGGGGATGCTTATCTGCATCTTTCCGTTCACTTCATAGATCTGCTTGGTTATCGATAGTGTTCCGGCATCCAGATCCAGGTCGGACCATTGCAGGGCCAGCAGTTTTCCCCGGCGCAGTCCCGTGGACAGGTCCAGCAGGAACAGCTCGAAGTATCCATCCGCCTTGGCCTGCATGAGAAACCGCTGGAGTTCCTGGCGGGACAGCACCTGCATCTCACGGCCCCGCTTAGGCGGCAGTTTGCAGCCGATTGCCGGGTTGGTCCGGATCAGGTTCTCCTGTACAGCCAGGTCCAGGGCTGCCCGGCATTTGGCGTGGCACATCCGCACCATCCGGTCGGAGAGCCCCTTGCCGTAGAGATCGGTGCGGATGAGCCGGCCCTCTTTTTTCAGGTGGGCGTAGAACTGCTGGAGATCTTTCTGGGTCAGCTGGCACAGCGGGATCTGGCCCAGCTGCGGAATGACGTGCTGGTAGATGTTGGTCTCATAAGTGTGCTGCGTGGTGGGGCGGAGACCGGACTTGACGTAGGTCTGATACCAGAAGTCCACCCATTCTCCGAAGGGCATGTCGGCACGGATCTTCTCGGACTTGGTGTTGCCTACCGCCTCCATCAGCTTGGTGAGCTTTTCCTGGCACTCATGCTTGCTTTTGGCCAGCACGTTTTTCGTTTTGGGCAGGCCCTTTTCGTCATAGCCCACCACAGCCCGGCCTTCCCAGCGGCCGTCCTTGCGCTGCCTTATGGTGCCGGTTCCGCTTTTACGTTTCCTTGCCATGGATTCAACTCCTCTCCCAGGAGATCTTTCAGAAAGCCGCCAACCACATCGCTGGCGGCTTTTTGCATGTCCGATGTCACATGGGTGTAGGTGTCCAGCGTGAAGGAGGCATTGGTGTGGCCCAGGATGCCGGAGAGGGTCTTGGCATCCACACCGCTGGCCAGAGCATGGGTGGCGAAGGTATGGCGCAGATCATGGAACCGGATGTGAGGCAGCCCTGCCTCTTTCAGCAGTACCTTCATCCAGTAATAGGCGGCACTGGGGCGCACCGGCTTCTCCGGCGCCAGTGGGTCTGGGAAGATCCACTGGCTGACCGCGTGTTTCTTCCGCTCCTTCAGCCGCTGGACAGTACTGGGCGGGAGACGGATGGCGCGCCTGCCCCGTTCCGTTTTGGTTTCGCCGATCTCCAGTTCACCCCGCTTGGGGGCATTCACAGAGCGGAGGATCTTCAATGTCCCGGTGCTCGCATCGAAGTCCTTCCACATGAGACCGCAGATCTCACCTCGGCGCAGGCCGGTGGTCAGCTCCGTGTAGAAGAAGTCTCGCCAGGTCTCGTTCTTGTCCACTGCCGCCAGGAAGGCGTCCATCTGCTCCCGGTCCAGGACCTGCTTGGGTTTGTAGCTGTTCTTGGGCAGCTTGGTCCCGTCTGTGGGATTGTAGGGGATGATGTGGTCCCGCTCCGCGTCTTTGAGACACCGGTGGAGCATGGCGTGGATGCGGAGCACCATGGTGTCCGACAATTCGTATCCATACTCCGGGTGGTCGTGGACCCGACCCTCTTTCTTCAGTTTCTGGTACAGCTTCTGGATATCCAGACGGGTGATGCGGGAGATGATCTTGCCGCCTAAGTAGGGCTTTACGTAGCACCGGATGTACTGCTCGTAGCTGCGCAGAGTGTTGGGACGCAGGGTGACGGCACCGTACTCCTCCATCCAGCGATCCAGATACTCGCCCAGGGTCATGCGGCTGTCCTCGGTGAGCTGCGCATCCTGATAGAGATCCATGTCCCGGTGGAGTTTGGCCAGTAGTTCCTTTTGTGTCCTGGCCAGCACGTACCGGAAGATGGGTTCGCCGTTTTGCTTGTGGCCCACTACGATGCGGCCCTCCCAGCGTCCGTCCTCCCGTTTGCGGATCATACCGTCCCCGGATGGTCTCCGTTTACTCATGCTAGTTCACCTCCTGTTTGGCCGGTTCCTTTTCTTTGATATAGCGACGCACGCTCATCGCGGTTCCTGTTCCTGTCGGCGCAGCGCCCGTTCCTCTTCATCGTCTTCGAACGAGTAGGGCGTCAGCTCTCTGGCGATCCCCAGCGCCAGCTGGAACCCGGCGGTGAAGGACGCCAGGGAGACGTCCTCCCGCAGCTCGATGGCCAGGTCCGTCAGTTTCAGCAGCGTCTCCCGGTCCTGCTTGTCCAGCTTGTCCCGCAGCGTGAGACGCAGCGTTTCCAGCTCCCGGCGGATCTCTGTACAGTCAGGCTCTTGGAAGAACCGCTGGTGCAGTGCTCTCATGTAGTCGTTCATGTGTGCCGCCTCCTTCTTTTGCAACACACAATACCGACTTGCGTGCGGAATAGCCAGAGGGACGCGGCGGAGTTAAGAGAAAGTTATCATTTGCTTTTACGTGAGATCGTCGTCCTCCGGGCCGTCGTCCAGGAAGAAGCGCGCGCTGTCGTCCGCCGTGAGACCGTCCCGCTCCCGGCGGGGGCTTTGC
>ULQC01040231.1_pt1 | contig 12662 bp, 10 predicted proteins | sample 1954091 | NCBI WGS metagenome assembly ULQC01 (sample SAMEA4835645, study PRJEB28245) | human gut metagenome | biome: gut microbiome; material: fecal sample | place: Denmark | collected 2008
CAATCGCCGTGCGGGACGGCAATTATCTGCTGAATATCGGCCCGGACGGAACGGGAAAAATGGATGAGGAGCAGGTAGAACGCCTGCGCCAGGCCGGAGAATGGCTTTCGAAATACGGCGAAACGCTGTACGGCCTGCGCGGCGGCCCTGTGATTGCGGACCGCTGGGGCGGAACGACGTACCGCGACAACATTGTTTATGTGCATATTCTGGAATGGGAAAAAGATCAGATCACGTTTGAAATTCCGGGGAATACAATGGAAAAATGGGAAGTGATTTCCGGCGGAAAAGCAGAACTGACGGAAGAAAACGGAACCTTTTCGATCTCCGTCCCGATTCCGGAGCGCGACAGCATTGATACCATTCTGAAACTTACCTTTGCAGAACCGATTGTATGGGAGGGCTGCAAAGGACGGGAAAATGATGTGTATGGACTTGCGGACGGTCTGAAAGAAGAATAGAGGATACAAAAAAAAACGGATCGAGTATCTGACTTTAAAATCAGATGTTCGATCCGTTTTTTGCGTGTAAATCGTATCAATTACTTACTGTTCATTTTCATCCTTCGGCAGCCGCACGATCCGTACCTTGTCGACTCTCCGGTCTGCCATTTTCAGTACGGTTACGTCGAGGCCATCCGAGACGAAATGATCGCCTTCCTTTGGCACGCGCTCGAGGATCCCCATGATCCATCCGCTGACCGTAAAGACGTCAAATTCTTTGTCAATATCGAGCTCTTCATACACCTTGTCGATGCTTGCCGTTCCGGTCACGAGGTATTCGTTTTCGGAAACTTTCTGGATTTCCTGTACAACCGCATCATGCTCATCCCAGATTTCGCCGACGAGCTCTTCGAGGATATCTTCCATGGTGATGATACCGTCGGTGCCGCCGAATTCATCAATGATAATGGCAATATGCGATTTCTTCGCCTGCATCTTTTTCAACAGCGGGCCGACCTTCGTATTCTCGGTTACAAAGAGCGCCGGGCGGATGATGCTGCTTAGCGGTTTGTTGGTGTGGTAAATGTGGTTGTGGAAATCCTTCTGATACACAATTCCCACAATGTGGTCGATATCATCATCATACACCGGCAGCCGGGAAAATCCGGTGTCGGAGAAAGTCTTAGCGATCTCGGATTTCGTCGCATCGAGCGGAATGCCGATGACGTTGACACGCGGAGTAAAAATCTCTGCGGCCTCCATCTCCATGAAGCCGATTGCATTCTGAATCAGATCGCCTTCCTGGTCGTCGATGTCGCCCTCCTGGGTCGCCTCCTCGACGATGGTCATCAGTTCCTCATCGGTGATGCCGTGGTTTTCCGAGGATTTGAAGATGCGGGAGAGCAGCTTCTTCCACTGGGAAAAGAGAAACGTCACCGGGGTCAGCATGATCATCAGAATGTGGAGAAACGGTGCGGAAAATTTGGCGATCGTCTCCGGGGATTCTTTTGCAATGCTTTTCGGGGAAACTTCGCCGAAGATCAGGACCACGATAGTGGTTACGATCGTGGAAACCGTCGCACCGGAGTCGCCGCCGAGAAGCTTGATAAAAAGCACCGTGGCAAGGGAGCTGAGTCCGATGTTGACGATGTTGTTGCCGACGAGAATCGTGGAGAGCAGCTTGTCAAAGTTCTCCAGCAACTTTAACACCAGTTCCGCCCGCTTGTCGCCTTTTTCTGCCATATTTTTCATGCGGATGCGGTTCAGCGAGGTGAAAGAAGTCTCCGTCGCCGAAAAGTAGGCTGAGAGCATGACGCAGATAAGAATGATGATGAGTGACACAATGTCGCTGTTCATTTGTTTTTCCTTTCTTAGGAAACCGGGACACGATGCAAAAAATGTACAAAAAGACATAACCTATCTTGAATCTGGCGGAATCAAAGATAGATTATGTCTCCGTTTATCAAATGATGAAAATAAAGCATCGTCGAGGCATACTGCCTGAGTCGTCCATGTTTCTGTAATCCTTTCGTTGATCAGTAATCCCCTTTATTGTACGGTATGTGGGAATAATTGTCAATAAGGCATGCGAAAATCACAGGAAATACGAAACCGCATTGTTGTAGCTGATATTTTCCACCATCTCTTTCAGAAACTCCAGGTTCGCCGGGTACTCCCCGTTTTCCACCCGGTTTCCGATTTGATTGCAGAGAATCCGGCGGAAATATTCGTGGCGCGGGAAGGAGAGGAAGCTGCGGGAGTCGGTCAGCATGCCGATGAAGGTGGAGAGCATGCCGATGCTGGAAAGCGTCGCAAGCTGGGATTCCATGCCGTATTTGTGATCGTTGAACCACCATGCGGTACCGAACTGCACTTTTGAGCGGATGCCAGGCGCAGCAAAGTTTCCGGCCATGCTTGCAAGCATCGGGTTGTCGCCCGGGTTCAGGGAGTAGAGCACGGTTTTCGGCAGTGCGTCATCCTCGTCCATATCGTTTAAGAAAGCACCGAGCATCGGGGCAAAGGCGAAATCGTTCATGCTGTCAAAACCGGTATCGGCACCAAGTGCACGGAACATCCGCTTCGAGTTGTTGCGGAGCGCTTTGATATGAAGCTGCATGGCGATATTGTGCTTGTGATACAGCCGTCCGAGGTTCGTCAGAAGGAAGCCCTTGTACATGCCGAGCTCTTTTTCAGTGAGAGCACCGCCGTTCATGCGATTTTTAAATACGGCATTCGCCTCAGCAGCCGTGCATGGCACATAGAAGCAGCCCTCAAGGCTGTGGTCGCTGACAACGCAGCCGGCGGAGAGGAAGAAGTCGAGGCGGCAGGAGAGGGCATGCACCATATCCTCCGCGGATGCAATCGTCCTGCCGGCGGCAGCGGCAAGCTTTTCCACGTATTCCGGGAAATCCGGCTTCTCGAGATGAACGGCGCGGTCCGGGCGGAAGGACGGCAGAACGCGGCAGGCAAAGTCTTCCTTCTGTAATGCCAGATGGCAGTGCAGATCATCTGCAGGATCGTCGGTGGTGCACAGATGCGACACATGCTGGTTCAGAATCAGATTGCGCACGGTAAACTCCTTCGTCTGCAGTTTTGCATTCGCCTCATCCCAGATCTCCTTCGCTGTTGCGCGGGAGAGCGGTGTCGTGATGCCGAAATACCGCTGCAGCTCCAGATGTGTCCAGTGGTATAAAGGATTGCCGATCGCGTTCTCAATCGTCTCGGCAAACGCCAGATATTTGTCGTAATCATCGGCGTTTCCGGTGATCAGATCCTCCGAAAAGCCCATCGCACGCATGGCACGCCATTTATAATGATCACCGCCGAGCCAGACGCGTGTCAGATTCTCCATCTGGCGGTCTTCGAGAATCTCCTGTGGATTCAGATGGTTGTGATAGTCAAAAATGGGCATTTTTTCAGCCGCCTCGTGGTACAGTGTTTTCGCCGTATCGGTCTGCAGCAGAAAGTCAGCGTCCATAAAAGGTTTCATATGGAAATACCTCCCTTTTAGAATTGAGCAGTCAGCGCAGCAAGCGTATCTGCCACAGCGCCAGGTCCCTGAAGCATCGAGACAAAAGCATTCAGCACACGGTCAGAAAGTCCGGCGGAAATCAGATCCACACCGAAAATCGAAGCATCGGAGAGCAGCGGAGCCAGAGTTTTGGAAAGGGTCTCGCGGTCAGCCGGTGCGCCGAGTTTCAGATCCTGCACATACGGGCGGACCGTGGCAAGCAGCGGATCCGGGCTCAGATCAAATGCATCGCCGTTGTCATCCACGCCCATCAGATACCGCAGCCATCCCGCAAATACAGCCGGAATTGCCTGAAGATCCGAGAGTGACAGCTCCGGAGAAGCAAGATACGATTTGATCGTCTCACCGAACCGGATGGACAGCTTCTGTGACGTGTCGGTCGCAATTCGCTGCGGCGTATCCGGCATAAACGGGTTCTGGACGCGGATGTTCAGCACTTCATCGATAAACTGCTTCGGAGAGAGAATGCCGGGATCGGTGACAACCGGAAGTCCTTCCACATATCCGATGCGCTCCACGAGCTTTTTCAGTACCGGATTTTTCATCTCCTCACTGATCAGTTCATAGTCCAGCAGGCAGCCGAACACAGCGAGTGCGGTGTGCAGCGGGTTCAGGCAGGTGCAGACCTTCATGCGCTCTGTTTTGTTGACAGTTTCCCGGTCGGTAAAGATCCATCCGCTCTTTTCCATCGGCGGCCGTCCGTTCGGGAAATGATCTTCGACTACGAGGTACTGGCATTCCTCTGCATTGACGAACGGAGCAACGTAGGTGTGGCGGGAGGTGACGATCGGCTGTGCATCGGCGAGGCCGTCCTTCTCGAGCATCTTTTCGATGGAAGCATCCGGCCGCGGGGTGATCTTGTCGATCATGGTCCACGGGAAGCTGACTCTTTCCGGGTTCTGCAGATAGGAGAGGAAGCCTGGCTGTACCAGCTTGTTTTCTTCCCATGCAGAAGCGTAGGCTGTCAGGGCAAGGGAAAGTTTTTCGCCATTGTGGGAGCAGTTGTCGGTGCTGACCATCGCAACCGGTTTTTCGCCTGCAAGAAATCTTTCATATAAAAGAGAAGCAACTTTTCCCATATAGCTGGTAACGGAAGAAGGTCCGGCAGCAAAATCGGCAGCAACAGACGGCAGCAGTTCGCCCGCACCGTTTTTCAGGGAATATCCCTTTTCGGTGATCGTAAACGTCGCCATCTGCAGGGAATCCTTGGTAAAGATTTCTTTTAACCGGGCAAAATCCGGAGAATCCGCCGTATCGGCAGCCAGCGATTCTGCGATGCTTCCAACAACGGTTTTCTCGACAGAACCATCGGCTTTTAAGATCACCAGAATGCTTAAATTATCGTGCGGCTGGTACATATCACGGATGATTTCTGTATCGAAGCCCTCCGCAACGATGACACCGCGGTCAAAGATACCGTTGTTCAGCAGTTCCTGTGCTGTATTTGCCTGGAAAGCACGGAAAATATTTCCGGCTCCGAAATGCACCCAGCACGGAGATTCTTTCGTGCGGGTGATCATTGCTTCGCGGTCATAGGATGGAAGCGCATAGCCTGCGGCTTCCCACGCTTTTTGATCTGCCAGTCCGGCAGCTGTTAAGTTAAGAGACATCAGTAAAAACCTCCTTTAAATTCCACGTTTGTGACTCTTGTCAATAGCTTCCCAGAGTCCGTTTAAATAAGTCGCGCCGAGTGCGCGGTCATACAGTCCATAGCCCGGCATTGCCTTCTCGCCCCAGATCATACGTCCGTGGTCCGGGCGGATCGGGCCGTCAAAGCCGATGTCGTACAGCGCTTTCATGATCTCATACATATCGAAGCTGCCGTCAGAGGAAAGGTGTGCGGCCTCCTCGAAATCCTGCTGGCTGTGGAATTTCAGATTGCGGACGTGAGCGAAGTGGATGCGGCCCTTTAAGGAACGGATCATATCCGGAAGATCGTTCTCCAGGTTCGTTCCGTAGGAGCCCGAGCAGAAGGTCACGCCGTTGTGCGGGTCATCGACCATCTTCATCATGCGCAGAATGTTTTCTTTATTAATGATGATTCTCGGAAGACCGAAGACACTCCATGCCGGGTCGTCCGGGTGAATGGCCATTTTGATGTCGTACTCGTTGCAGACCGGCATGATGCGTTCGAGGAAGTATTTGAGGTTGGCAAACAGTTTCTCATCATCCACATCGCGGTAAGCGTCAAAGAGCTCTTTCACTTTTGCCATGCGCTCCGGCTCCCAGCCAGGAAGAATTGCGCCGTTTGCATCACCTGCGATAGATTCAAACATTTTTTCCGGAACAAGTGCGTCTACGGCGGACTGTTTGTAGGCAAGTACGGTCGAGCCGTCCGGACGGACGCGTGCGAGTTCTGTTCTGGTCCAGTCGAAGACCGGCATGAAGTTATAGCAGACAAGGTGAATATCTTCCTTGCCGAGTTGCTTTAACGTTTCAATATAATTATCGATGTACTGCTCACGGTCCGGGCTGCCGATTTTGATGGCGTCGTGGATGTTGACGCTCTCGATGCCGGAGATGTGAAGTCCAGAGGCCTCAACCTCTTCTTTTAACGCGTGAATCGCTTCGCGTGTCCACACCTCGCCCGGGGTAGTGTCGTACAGGGTTGTGATGACTCCGGTTACGCCCGGAATCTGGCGGATCTGCTCTAAGGTAACGGTATCAAATTTGGAACCATACCAGCGAAATGTCATTTCCATAAGAAAAACTCTCCTTTATTTTGTAATGTATTCTCGGAATCTTTCTGTACTTGCCTTTGCGGCTGATTTTCCGCCAGCTGCACCCGAATTTCATCAACGTACGCACCGCGTACGCCTCAGAAATTTGGGCACAACTGACAAAAAATCATCTCACAAAAACAAGCACAGAAAGATTCCGAGAGTACATTGTATTTTGCAAGTGGTGTTCTTTGCTTTTTATTGTATCGTTTCCAAAGAAAAAAGCCATGGCAAGAATTGTTGAGCACATTGCAAAAGTTGCGGCGGTTGGTAGGAAAAAGCAAAATCAGCCTACAAGTGTGATAAGTAATATCTTTCTGGTATGACTAACCAATAGGAAAAACCTATAAGCGATTCATCGAAATAACAATTACCAAAAGGCGTTTTAGGGGTTGCACATAGAAAAAATATGCATTATAATATGCCATGTAATCGAGAAACACATTAAACATATCGACTTAGTAGGAAAGGAGAACAGCAAATGAAACAAACAGACAACAGACGAATGCAGGAGAACAGAATGATGGAGATGTGTTGTTGCTGTTGCTGCAGCTCCAATCAGAATAAAGAAAAATAAGAAACATTCGCAGGCAGAAAAAAGCATAGCAGAAATTGCATGTGCGGGCAGGCCGGAACGAATGCCTGCTATTTTTTTAACCTTTTTTAAAAGAAATGCGAATGAACAACATAAGAATAGGCAATAAACAGACATAGAAAACGGAGGACAAAAACATGAGCGGATGCGGATGCAGCTTCACCCCAGTTGAAAATAAAGAAACCGAAGAAATCAAATACACCGATGCACTGGCAGAACAGTTTGCAGCAGAAGTCGGAGTAGCCCCAAGACCAAATGAAACCCTTGTAGAGATCGATGAGCGCGGCGCTTTCATCCGTCAGCCAAATGCATTTATCCAGCCATTCGGCGATAAAGAAGGCGACCTGAAAGCAGAAGCAAACCGCTTCGGGATCTACTGGGCAACCGGATGCAACTGGTCCAACCGTCCGATCATCGTGCGGGAGCTTTTAGGACTGCAGGATGTGATCTCGGAGACGAGAGTTTCTCCATCCGGCGAGACAAACCGTTACGGACATGCATTCGGACAGTATCCGGATTTCAAGGATCCGGCGACAGGCGCTTACTTCTTAAGTGAGTTCTATAAAAGAGCAAACCCGGACTTCAAAGGAAGAGCAACGACACCGACTCTGGTGGATGTCAAAGAGAAAAAGGCTGTGAACAACGATTATCACCGCCTGACGAACTACCTCGAAGTGCAGTTCCGTCCATTCCAGCCAAAAGATGCGCCGGACCTGTACCCGAAAAAATTCCGGAAAGAGATCGATGAGTTTAACGACTGGCTCTTCCCGCATGTCAACAACGGCCATTACCGCATGGCATTCTGCCAGTCACCGGAAGCATACGATGAGGCATACGAAGAGTTCTATGAATCCCTCGATAAGCTGGACAAACGGCTGGAGACGAACCGTTTCCTGTTCGGCGACTACATCACCGACAGCGATGTCCGCGCTTACGTCACTCTGATCCGTTGGGATGTCAGCTACTTCCACAACGTAGGACCGGTGAAGAAACCGATTTGTGATTACAAAAATATCTGGGGCTACTTAAAAGAGCTGTATGCGATCCCGGCCTTCCGTCACGGAAGCGATCCGCATGTGCTGGCACTTTCGAGACCTGGAAAGAAATTAGGCGAGGTTCTCTTCCGCGGATACAACGAACGAATCCTTGCAAAAGTAGATTTCGAGAAGCTGATGGCAGACGATGGATCGAGAAGAACACTCAGCAAAACACCGGATGAAGTATTCCTTCGCCATCCGGAGGGAGAGACCTACGAGGATTACGCAGGAGAAATCTCAAAAACCATCTGGAACAGCCCGAAATGGGAAGACAGAAACCCGAAGAACGGCGTACTTTCCGTGGATGCATCGATTAATCCGCTGAAAGGACTTTTATAAGAAAAACAGAAGAATCCGGGGCACCTTGGTGGAACACTCTCAGGCAGCCGGGGCGCGGCCGGAACAGAAAAAAACGAGGAAATGAGGAGGATTTTATTATGAAAAAGACAAAGAAATTCTGGGCAGTATTGGCAGCGGCGGGCCTTTTGGCAGCAAGCTTTGCAGGATGCGGAAGCAATGCATCAGCAAATGCAGGAAGCAGCAGCGGTTCCGCAGCATCATCTTCCGCAGAAGGCAGCTCCGCATCGGATTCCGGTGAGAAAAAAGTGATCAAAGCTGTAACAAGCGGCACACTGGCACCGTACTTTTACGTAAATGATGACAACGAGCTGACCGGTGTCGATATCGATATCGTAAAAGAAGTGTTCAACCGCCTTCCGCAGTATGAACTGAAAATTGAGCAGGCAGATGCACTGCAGGGTGTGCTGAGCGGTCAGTACGACATCGCAGTCAACAACTATGGATATACCGATGAGAGAGCAGAATCCTACTACTTCTCTTTACCATATAAAACCAGCTTCAACGAATACATTCAGAGAACCGGCGATGAGCCGCTGACTTCTCTTACCGATCTGGCAGATCGCGGATACAAAATTGAGCTGAGTGCAGGAAGCCTTACCGCAAATGCACTGGAAAAATGGAATACAGACAACCCGGATCACCAGATCAATATCGTATATTCCAATGCAAACTTCCAGGTCCGCTACCAGCATATCGTAGATGGAACCGCTGATGTGGCAATCGACGACGGACCGATCATCGACAACCTGCTTCCGCAGTTCGGACTGGAAGGTCAGCTGGAAGCAAACGAGATCGACGAGGGGACCGAAGATTTCCTGTTCCCGCAGAACAATACCTACTTCCTGTTTGGAAAGAACGAAGAGGGCGCAGCACTCCGCGAGGATGTTGACAAAGCCTTAAAAGAGATGAAAGAAGACGGAACTCTTTCCAAGATCACAACCGAGTATCTCGGCGTGGACACCAGCCCGGACGAGAAATACTTTGATGAGACACCAAACTAGAATATCGTTTTCGAAATAAAAACAGAAGAGATTACAAAACAGACGGGAAGCGGATCGAGAACATCCGTTTCCCGATTCTAAAAGGAGCGAAAAACATGGCAGAAATTTACCGGGTAGAAAAGGGAAGCGAAGAGTGGAAATACAAAGCATATGATTACGTCAGAACCGATGCGTTCTGCTGCGGACAGAACATTCCGATTGAACTGGAATTCGGACAGGATGAGAGCAAAGATGATCTGCAGGCGATTCTGCTGACAGAAGATCACAAGCCGGTAGCCGGCTGCCGCATCGCATTTCCGGCGGAAAAGACAGGAAAAATCGAGCGTGTCTGTGTTGTCAGAGAAAAACAGAAAAGCGGATACGGCCGCGTACTGATCGAAGCTGCTGAGAAATGGCTGAAAGAATACGGTGTCGATCACATCGTCATCACGAGCCAGGACCGCGCCGCAGGCTTTTATGAGAAATTAGGCTACAAACTGAATCCGGACGCTGACCTGTCGGTATACGACCACCGTGTACCGAAGAAAGACGAAGAGCCGAAAAAGCCGAAGAAAAATCTTGGCTTTACCTGTGTACTGGTAGAAAAATACGTGTAAGAGAGGACAAAAATCATGGGAAAATTATTTGACGTTTCACTGGTATTTTCATCCATACCAGAATTGCTGACAAAGCTGCCGATCACGCTGGAACTGGCCGTGGTTTCTATGCTGATCGGACTGGGACTGGGACTTGTGATGGCGATCATCAAAATGAAAAAAATCAGAGTGCTGACGCAGATTACGAATCTTCTGATTTCACTGCTCCGCGGCACGCCGGTCATCGTACAGCTGTACGTTGCGTTCTTTGGTATTCCCATGATGTTCAAGGCAATCAACCAGCAGTTCGGAACGAATCTGGCGGTTGCCAATATTTCCGGTTTCGTCTATGCGATGATCGCTCTGGGACTGAACCAGTCGGGCTTTATGGCTGAGATTATCCGTTCGGCTTTGCAGTCCGTTGACCCGGGCCAGATCGAAGCAGCGCATGCGCTCGGCATGACATATCCGCAGACACTGCGCCGCATCATTCTGCCGGAGGCCTTTGAGGTTGCGCTTCCGACCCTTGGAAACTCTTTTATCAGTATCATTAAAGGAACGTCTCTTGCCTTTACCTGCGCTGTTGTCGAGATTACCGCACAGGGCCAGATTATTGGAGGAAGAACGTATCGCTACTTTGAAGTTTACGTTTCACTGGCCATCATTTACTGGCTGGTAACGCTGGTGATCGAGCAGATCATCCGCGTAATTGAAAATAAAATCCGGATTCCGGACCAGGTAGAGCTGGCGTCCGCAAACGGGGAGGGTAAGAAAAATGATAAAAATTGATCATTTATCAAAAAAATATAACGACAACGTGGTGCTCGACGACATCAGCCTCGAGATCAAACAGGGCGATGTTGTGGGAATCATCGGTCCTTCCGGAACCGGAAAATCAACGCTTCTGCGCTGCGTCAACCGCCTTGAGACACCGGAGAAGGGAACGGTGACGATCGGGGACAAGGTGATCGGCCTTTCCGAGCGGAAACCGAAAGAGCTTTTGTATTTAAGACAGAACACAGGAATGGTGTTCCAGCGGTTCAATCTGTTTGAGAAGAAAACCGCACTGGAAAATGTGATGGAAGGCCTGATTATTGTCAAGAAGATGAAAAAAGACGAGGCCAGAGCCATTGCATTAGAAGAACTGAAACTGGTCGGCATGGAAAAATGGGCAAACCACTATCCGAAACATATGTCCGGCGGACAGCAGCAGAGGGTGGCACTCGCAAGAGCTCTCGCCATGAAACCGCAGATTCTGCTGCTCGACGAGCCGACCTCAGCCCTTGACCCGGAGCTGGTTGGAGAGGTTCTGGATGTTATTAAAAAAGTTGCGGCACAGGGATATACAATGCTTCTGGTTTCCCATGAGATGAACTTTATCCGCCATGTGTCGAACCGTGTGATCTTCCTTGATAAAGGACACGTAGTAGAAGACGGAACACCGAAAGAAGTATTCGAGCATCCGCAGAATCAGAGAACACGGGAGTTCTTCAGCAAGATGCATATTATGGCGCAGCCTGAGTATGTTATTTAAATTGAGCAGTGCCGGAATGCAGTGAAGCAGGAAATTTTGTGCTCGCACGAAATTTTCTGTTTTGCTGTATTCTGATAGGGCGAAAGCCCGAAGCCCAGGGAAGCGAAGCTTTTCTGGGCCGCACTGCGGACACAGCCAAAGAGTAGGAGAAAATATTATGATAGATGAGAAAAGAATTGCTGATTTTTTTGCGGAGCTGGTATCCATCGATTCGCCGTCCTTGGAGGAGCGCGAGATGGCGGACACTCTGAAAGCAAAATTCGCCGAAATCGGAGTGAATTTTACAGAAGATCATACACAGGAGCAGACCGGTTCGAATGCGGGCAATCTGTTTGCACGTATCCCGGGCAGTATTGACGGTGCGCCGGTTCTCTTTGCCGCCCACATGGACACGGTGGAGCCCGCAAAAGGGAAAAAGGCTGTTTTCCACGATGACGGAACCGTAACGAGCGACGGCACAACTGTTCTCGGCGCCGATGATCTGGCCGGTGTGACCGCGATCTATGAGGCGGTGCGCCACATCACTGAGGCAGGAGCGCCGCACAGCCCGATCGAAATCCTGATTTCAACCGGTGAGGAGCTGTACTGCAAAGGTGCGAATGCCTTCGATTACAGCCAGGTGCAGGCAAAAGAAGCGTACGTTCTGGACCTGAGCGGAGCAATCGGTGCGGCAGCCTATGCAGCTCCGACCCTTGTATCTTTTAAAGCAGAAATCCAGGGAAAAGCCGCCCATGCAGGTTTTCACCCGGAGGACGGCATCAACAGCATCCAGGCGGCTGCACGTGCAGTCGCACAGCTTCCGCAGGGCCACGTGGCAGAGAGCACCACAGCCAACATCGGAAAAATCGGCGGCGGTTCCGGCACCAATATCGTTTCGGAGAGCTGCCTTGTCGAAGGCGAAATCCGCAGCCTGAACCACGAGACGGCGATGGAACTTCTGGCGACATATCAGAAAACCTTCCAGCAGGAGGCAGACGCCATCGGTGCCAAACTTGTCTGGGAAGAAAAGCTGAACATTCATGCCTATGAGACACCGCTGACGGGCGTGGCCGCAAAACACTATGAGAGCGCCGTTGCCAAAGAGGGTCTGACCGCCGCATTCGAAAAAACCTTCGGCGGCAGCGACAACAACGTCTTCGCCCAGCACGGCATCGAGGGCCTCGTCATCGCAACATCGATGAACCAGGTACATAGCTGTGCCGAGTACACGAAAATCCCGGAGATTGCCCAGGTAGCACGGATTGTGGCGAATCTTGCAGCACTGCAGGAAGACTGAGACGATCCCGGATGAAAAAACAGAATACAAAAATCCCCAAAGCCCGCCGGCAAATGTGAAAACAAAAACCGGCGGACTTTTCCTGTTTCC
>ULQC01001291.1_pt1 | contig 12650 bp, 9 predicted proteins | sample 1954091 | NCBI WGS metagenome assembly ULQC01 (sample SAMEA4835645, study PRJEB28245) | human gut metagenome | biome: gut microbiome; material: fecal sample | place: Denmark | collected 2008
TGTTGAGCATTGAGGAGTTAAGTCTAAAACTTAGCTCCTTATTTTTTTACATTAACTCAATGTCCGATATTCATTCGGAGAACATCCTACAACTCTTTTGAAAGCCTTGCTGAAATACTGTGGATATTGATATCCTAAGGCATAAGCAACGTCACCGACAGATTTAGCGGGGTCAGTAAGCAACTCTTTTGCCCTATCCATTATTTTGGTTAATATATATTCTTGCGCAGAAACACCTGTCTCCTTTTTAATCAAGTCTCCGAAATAATTTGCAGACAGGTTCAGTTGGTCTGCACAATAAGCCACAGTCAGCGTACCCCGCTCAGCGGGTTTATCCGATACGAAATAGTCGTTCAGCAATGCTTCAAAAGAGCCGAGCATGCCCTTGTTCTCCTTTTTACGGGTAGTAAACTGTCTATCATAGAAACGAATGCAATAGTTGAGCAGCAGCTCGATGGCAGAAGCGATAATCAGGTTAGTGTGACGGTCTGCCTGGTTGTATGTTTCCTCGTCAATCTTTGTCAAACAATCAATGATGGTCTGTTGCTCTTGTTTGGATAGATGCAATGCTTCGTTAGCGGCGTATGAGAAAAACGTATAATCCTGCATATGCCGACCGAGCGGCGTACCGCGTAGCAGGTCGGGATGGAACAACAGACACCATCCGGAACCGGTAAAAGTCGACCCGTCGGCTTCATGCCCGAATACTTGCCCCGGAGCGATAAACAGCAGCGTGTTCTCCTGAAAATCGTAAGAGCGACGACCGTAGGTCAAATCGTCCGTACATCGTAGTTCTTTCAGAAAAATCACATACATCCCCACGTGCTTGCGTGCATGGGGTACGGGGTGCGGCATACGGCTTCCCTCTATGACACTGACCAGAGGATGCCTTGTTTCCACACCCATATAGTCATTGTACTCCTTTATCGTTTTCAGTTGCATAACCTTCTCCATAACAGTCTATTTCAGTGGTTTCTATGCAAATGTAGAAAATATCTTCAGGTTATCTCTCCAATCAGTAAAAATTATCCTTTAAACCGTAATTCATGACCGGTCGAAGTGGAAAATCCAGCCTAATTTTGCAGCAAGTAAAACTTGATACATAATAATAAAGATTATGAAACTAAAAATGAGAATCATGACAACGCTACTCGGACTTGTCTTTGGATGCGGCATCGCAGCTTCGCAAACACCGAGAGCAGAACAAACCATGAACAGTAAACGACAATACATCGCAGAGGTCGCAGCCCTTACAAGCATGGGACACCTCGACCAATTAAGAACAGTCCTTATCGGTGGACTGAATAGCGGTATCACCGTCAGCGAGCTTAAAGAAGTTATGGTCCATTCCTACGCCTATTGTGGTTTTCCGCGTGCCCTGCGCGGACTGCAAACATTGGTTGCGGTACTTGACGAGCGTAAGGCAAAAGGCATCAGAGACAACCAGGGGCGCGAAGCGTCACCGATAACCGATACCCGCAGCAAGTACGAACGCGGACGTGACATTCTTGCAGAGATTTCGGGTACCCCGGCAGATGCGCCGAAAGCCAACTATGCCGTCCTGGCCCCGGAAATCGAAGTATTCCTTAAAGAACATCTCTTTGCCGAGCTTTTCGAGCGGGACGTGCTGACCTATGCCGAACGGGAACTGGCAACCGTTGCCATAATAGCTTCTTTGGGCAAAGGCGTGGAACCGATGCTGAAAGGGCACATGGGTATTGCGCTGAATGTAGGCGTAACACCGGACGAATTACGCGGTGTGCTGGCTATCATTGAAAAGAATATCGGACGTAGCGAAGCCGATAATGGCAAACAAGTATTGAACGAATTATTGCAAAGCAAAGGGGTGACTACCAAACCGGAAACCCCGATTGTAGCAGTGGAGAATGACGTGAAGAAACAGAAAGTGACATTCCACAACCGTTTTTTGATTGATATAGTTGGCGACCTCTATTTCCCTGCGGACTATGATGCCACAAAGAAATATGCCGCCATCATCGTCGGTCATCCCTTTGGTGGCGTCAAAGAACAGACTTCGGGACTCCATGCCCGTAAGTTGGCGGAACTCGGCTATGTGGCATTAGCCTTCGATGCGTCCTATTATGGCGAGAGTGGCGGTTATCCGCGTCGTATGGAATCGCCCGAAGTGCGGGTAGAAGACTTCAGTGCGGCAGTCGATTTCCTCACGAACCATCCGGCTGTCTATGCTGATAAGATAGGAGTAATCGGCATCTGTGGCGGAGGCTGCTACTCTGTCAGTGCTACGCAGATAGACCATCGCATCAAGGCACTTGCCACCATCAGTATGTACGACATGGGCCGCGCCCGCCGTCAGGGTGTAGGCGACTCGCAGACTTACGAACAGCATATGGCTATCCTTGATGAAATCGGCCGCCAGCGTACGGTGGAATATGGTGGGGCTGTACGCAAGGATATCCGTGCCCTGCCCGAAAAAGTGGATGAGAACACACCGAAGTTTGCCATCGACTTCCTCGATTATTACGACAATCCACAACGCGGTCAGCATCCCAACTCTACGGGCTATTACTCCTACACGAGCCTCGCACCGATGATGAACTTCTTCCCCTTTGCGCAAATCGAGACTATATCGCCACGTCCTATGCTTTTCATCGTGGGAGAAAATGCAGTATCGAAATATTTTTCTGAGGACGCATACGCGAAAGCCGCCGAACCGAAAGAACTGTTTGTCGTACCCGGAGCTACGCACGTGGATTTATACGACCAGCCGGAATATCTGAAAATCACGCTTCCCAAACTGGACTCTTTCTTTAAACAACATTTAAAATAACTCTTCAAGATGAAAAAGATAACTTACTTATTTCTACTGGCTGCAACACTTGGTGCTTGCAGTCCGAAACCGGAAAACAAGATTGAAACACCCCCAAAAGCATCAGCCTCTCTCTTTCCCCAAGGAGATGCCATCGAGGGCAGCAATTTCAACGGAACGGCATACCTCCAACGGCTGATGACCGACAGTGAAACATTCGATGTGGTAGTCTCCGACGTGATATTCGAGACGAAAGCCCGAAACAGCTGGCATTCGCATCCGGGCGGACAGATTCTGATTGCCACCGCCGGAAAAGGTTACTATCAGGAAAAGGGGAAGCCTATACAAGTGTTGAATCCCGGCGATGTAGTCGCTATTCCGGCAGATGTGGTGCATTGGCACGGAGCGGCTCCCGACAGCGGATTCACGCATATAGCTATCAATACAAAAGTTCATTTGGGTGCTACACAGTGGTATGAACCTGTAAGCGATGAAGAATACACTAATCAATAAATATCTAAAAACAACTCGAATATGAAAAAGTTACTTCTTATTCCGCTCTTGCTCCTCTCTCTAACGACAATGGCAGCATGCTCTACCACCGACGACACTCCCGATACTCCATCCGGAAACGGCAATATGCTTGTGCTCTACTATTCTGCCGAAGGACACACCCAGGCCATTGCCGAACGTATCGTGAAACTTACAGGCGCAGATATCCATCGCATTGAGGCTGCCGAACCGTATGCTGCAAATCCTTACGATGACAGCGACCGCATTCAGCATGAAGCCTATAATGACCTGCGCCCCGGAGTAGCGAATCTGCTTGATAAAGAGGCATTGGCGAAATATGATACAATTTTCGTCGGTTCGCCTTGCTGGTGGCATCAACCCGCAATGGTAGTCTGTACATTCCTCGAAGCATACGACCTGAAAGACAAGGTAATCATTCCTTTCTTTACCTACGGGGCTACTACCTATCTGAACGAGTCCATGCAGAAAATTTACAAGGTAACATCCACTTCAAGACATATTCCGGAAACACTTCCCGAAGACCTTGATGCGGAGGATATTACGACACCAGGACGCCCTGATGATGCAGATATCGACATGCCGGGCAACGCTAATGGTACAGAAGGATGGTTACACCGAATCGGAATAGCAGTGCGTTCGGGAATATTCAATACATCTGCCGACTAATTGATAATATCTTTTTCTTCTTCGAGCACTCCGTCTGCCAATGCAATATCTTCCCCCATCTCCCAATACTTCATCCACTTTTACTGGAATTCTCGTAAGAAATCTCTATTTTTGCACTTTAAACAAGAAAAATTATGGGAGCAGCTAAATGGATAGGCGGCATCATCGGCTTCATGGCCGGAGGACCGCTGGGAGCCTTGGCAGGTTTTGTATTCGGTTCATTGTTCGACACCGATTCAAATGACGCAGGCAGTTATTATGGAGAAGCACCAACGCACAGCACTACCTATACCGGGCAACGGAACAGTTTCCTCTTCTCCATGCTCGTGATGGCTTCGTACATTATCCGTGCAGACGGGCGCATCATGCATAGTGAAATGGAATTCGTCCGCCGCTTTCTGAGAAGCACATTCGGTGAGGCTGCCGTGGGCGAGGGAGAACGGATACTGCTCAACCTCTTCGAACAGCGCAAGCAGATGGACAGACAAAACCCACTGGCATTTAAAAACACCATCCGTGACTGTGGAACGCAGATTGCCGCCAACCTGACATACGAGGAACGCTTGCAACTGCTGGTATTCTTGGTAGAAATTGCCAAAAGCGACGGACACGTCTGCAACGAGGAGATAGAAGCCTTGAAAGAAGTGGCCATGTACATGGGACTATCCGTCAAGGAAGTGGAATCCATGCTTAACCTAGGCGGTAGCTCACTGAACGAGGCCTACAAAGTACTTGAAATTGAACCCACTGCCACCAATGACGAAGTGCGTGCCGCTTACCGCCGCCTAGCCTTGAAACACCATCCCGACCGGGTGGCAACGCTGGGCGAAGACATCAAGAAAGCCGCAGAAGAGAAGTTCCAAAGCATCAACAATGCCAAAGAACAGATATACAAGGCACGAGGTATGAAATGACGTACCTCGCTCCTTGCCTTGTGGACAGCATCATGACGTTTATAAACATTCTATAATTAACATCAACCCACACACTTATGAAGAAAACCCTTGCAATCCTTGCACTAGGCCTTACTGCCATTGCCGGACATGCCGCCACGCCGCTCTGGATGCGCGATGTGCAAATCTCTCCCGACGGTACGGAAATCGCATTCTGCTACAAAGGAGACATCTACAAGGTGCCGGCCAAAGGTGGAACCGCCACACAGCTTACTACCCAAGAGAGCTACGAATGTACCCCCATATGGTCGCCGGACGGCAAACAAATAGCCTTTGCCAGCGACAGATACGGCAACTTCGACGTATTCGTGATGCCGGCAGACGGCGGAACCGCCCAACGGCTCACTACCCACTCCACCGGTGAGATACCCTCCACATTCACTCCGGACGGAAAGTATATCTTGTTTTCCGCCTCCATCCAGGACCCGGCAAGCAGCGCTCTTTTCCCCACTTCGGCCATGACCGAGCTTTACAAAGTACCTGCAACGGGAGGGCGTACGGAGCAAGTGCTGGGCACCCCTGCCGAAGCGGTCTGCTTCGACAAGGCGGGCCATCAGTTCCTCTACCAAGACCGCAAGGGATTTGAAGATGAATGGAGAAAGCACCACACCTCCTCCATCACCCGCGACATCTGGCTGTATGATGCAAAGACGGGCGCCCATACCAACCTCACCGACCGCGCGGGCGAAGACCGCAACCCGGTGTTGTCACCCGATGGAAGAACGGTTTACTTTTTGAGTGAGAGAAACGGCGGCTCATTCAACGTGTATGCCTTCCCGCTGGCACAGCCCCGAGAGGTGAAGCCCATCACCAGCTTCAAGACACATCCCGTGCGCTTCCTCTCCATGAGTGACGGCGGGACGTTGTGCTACAGTTACGACGGCGAAATCTATACCCAGCAGCCGGATGCCACCCCGAAGAAAGTCGCCATAGAACTGGTGCGCGATGACCGGCCGCAATTCGCCAACCTGCAGTCTTCCGACGGAGCCACCTCTGCCGTTGTGTCCCCGGACGGAAAACAGATTGCCTTCACGCTGCGCGGAGAAGTCTTTGTCACTTCGGCAGACTATGCCACTACCAAGCAGGTGACGCACACACCGGCACGCGAAGCGGGCCTCTCCTTTGCGACGGACAACCGCACCCTGGCCTACGCCAGCGAGCGAGGCGGCAACTGGCAGCTCTACCTTGCCAAGATAGCCCGCAAGGAAGACCCTAACTTCCCGAACGCCACGCTGATTGAAGAAGAAGTGCTGCTGCCCTCCACCACCGTGGAACGTGCCTATCCGCAATTCTCGCCCGACGGCAAGGAACTCGCCTTTATCGAAGACCGCATCCGGCTGATGGTGCTCAATCTGGAGACGAAGAAGGTGCGCCAGATTACGGACGGATCCACCTGGTACAGCACCGGCGGAGGATTTGACTACACATGGTCGCCGGGCGGCAAGTGGTTTACGCTTGAGTTCACCGGCAACAAGCACGACCCCTACTCCGACATCGGCCTGGTCAGCGCAGAGGGAGGCAAAGACATCATCAACCTCACCAATAGCGGCTACATGAGCGGCTATCCCCGCTTTGCGCTGGACGGCAACGCCATCCTCTTCACCACCGAACGCTACGGCATGCGTGCCCATGCCTCATGGGGCTCGCTGAACGACGCCATGCTCGTCTTCCTCAACCAAGACGCCTACGACAAATACTGCCTGAGCAAAGAAGACTACGAGCTGCGCAAGGAGCTGGAGAAGGAACAAAAGAAGTCTGCCGGAAAAGACACCCCCCAAGACAAAAACAAGGATAAAAAGAAGAAAGACGACAAGAAAGACAGCAATGCTGACGAAAAAGATGACCAGCCGAAAGACATCGTCGTAGAGCTGAAAGGCATCGAAGACCGTGTGGTGCGCCTCACCCCGAATTCTTCCGACATGGGCAGCACCATCATCTCCAAGGATGGCGAGACACTCTACTACCTGGCAGCCTTCGAAGGCGGCTACGACCTCTGGAAGATGAATCTGCGCAAGAAAGAGACCCGCCTGCTGCACAAGATGGATGCCGGATGGGCGGACATGCAGCTGGACAAGGACGGCAAAAGCCTCTTCCTGCTGGGCAGCCGCAAGATGCAGAAAATGGACACTTCATCCGACGCGCTGACCCCCATCACCTTCCAGGTAGATGCTAAGATGGACCTGGCTGCGGAGCGCGAATACATGTTCGACCACGTGTACCGCCAACAGCAGAAGCGATTCTACAATACCAATATGCACGGAGTGGACTGGGACAAGATGACCGCCGCCTATCGCCGCTTCCTGCCCCATATCAACAACAATTATGACTTTGCCGAACTGCTGAGCGAATGGCTGGGCGAGCTGAACGTATCTCACACCGGCGGCCGTTTCTATCCCAAAGGGCAATCCGAACCTACTGCCAGCCTGGGACTGTTCTTCGACTGGAACTACACGGGCCGGGGCATGCTCATTGCCGAAGTAGTGGAGAAAGGCCCCTTCGACACAGCCAACACCCGGGTGAAAGCCGGCACAGTCATCGAGAAGATAGACGGCGTGGAAATCACCCCCGATGCAGACTACTACACGCTGCTCAACAACAAGGCACGGAAGAAAACACTTGTTTCTCTCTTCGACCCGCAGACCAAGGAGCACTGGGAAGAGGTCATTATCCCCATTACGAACGGTGCGTTCAGCGATTTGCTCTACAGCCGCTGGGTGAAGCAGCGTGCGGCAGACGTTGACCGGTGGTCGGGTGGCCGATTGGGTTACGTGCACATCGAGTCTATGGGAGACGACAGTTTCCGTTCCGTCTACTCGGACATCCTGGGAAAATACAACAACCGCGAAGGCATCGTCATCGACACCCGTTTCAATGGCGGCGGACGCTTGCACGAGGATATAGAGATACTTTTCAGCGGACAGAAATACTTCACCCAAGTGGTGCGCGGCCGCGAGGCGTGCGACATGCCCAGCCGCCGCTGGAACAAACCCTCCATCATGGTGATGTGCGAGGCCAACTACTCCAATGCGCACGGCACGCCGTGGGTTTACAGCCACCGCGGACTGGGCAAGCTGGTAGGCATGCCCGTGCCGGGAACCATGACCAGCGTGTCGTGGGAACGCCTGCAAGACCCGTCATTGGTATTCGGCATCCCCGTCGTGGGCTACCGCCTGTCGGACGGCAGCTATCTGGAGAACTCGCAGCTGGAGCCGGACATCAAAGTAGCCAATTCACCCGAGACCATCGTGAAGGGAGAAGACACACAGCTGAAAGCTGCCGTAGAGGAACTGCTGAAGGAACTCGAAAAATAAGTACCGCCCTGCCCCACGCAGGAATACCGGTCATATAGGCCGATATATATATTAAGATGATGTGTCAAAACGGTTGATGGCACATCATCTTTTTTTATATGCCACAAGGAAGCAAGACTTTTTCTATCTCACTTTTTTGCACTATCTTTGTGACATAAATTCCTAACTCTTTAACTGATTATGTTTGCTGACTTGTTAAACTCCTCCTATTTCGCGCTCTTTCTCATTGTGGCTTTAGGCTTCATGTTGGGAAGAATCAAGATTAAAGGGCTTTCGCTCGACGTCTCCGCCGTCATCTTCATTGCCCTGCTGTTCGGACACTTCGGTGTCATCATCCCCAAAGAATTAGGAAACTTCGGACTGGTGCTCTTCATCTTCACCATCGGCATCCAGGCCGGTCCCGGATTTTTCGACTCCTTCCGGAGCAAGGGCAAGACGCTTATCATCATCACCCTGCTCATCATCTGCTCCGCCGCCCTGACGGCAGTAGGACTGAAATATGCCTTCGACATCGATACTCCCAGTGTCGTGGGACTGATAGCCGGTGCCCTGACCAGTACGCCGGGACTCGCCGTTGCCATTGACAGCACCCATTCCCCACTGGCATCCATCGCTTACGGTATTGCCTATCCTTTCGGCGTTATCGGCGTGATTCTCTTCGTTAAGCTGCTGCCCCGTATCATGCGCATCGACCTCGACAAGGAGGCGCGCCGGTTGGAGAAGGAACGCCGCAGCCAGTTCCCGGAACTGACAACCTGTCTGTTCCGCGTAACCAACCCCGCCGTCTTCGACCGGAGCCTGATGCAAATCAATGCGCGCGCCATGACCGGAGCCGTCATCTCACGCCACAAGCACAACGAGCAGATAGCCATCCCCACCGCCCAGACCATCCTGCACGAGGGAGACTACATACAAGCCGTGGGTAGCGAAGAGGCCTTAAACCAGCTCGCCGTCCTCGTGGGCGAACGCGAAGAAGGCGAACTGCCACTCGTAGACATGCAGGAGATTGAATCCCTGCTGCTCACCAAGAAAGATATGATAAACAAGCAGCTGGGCGACCTCAACCTGATGAAGAACTTCGGCTGCACCGTCACCCGTATCCGCCGAAGCGGCATCGACCTCTCCCCCTCGCCCGACCTCGCCCTGAAATTCGGCGACAAGCTGATGGTGGTGGGCGAGAAGGACGGCATCAAGGGAGTGGCACGCCTGCTGGGCAACGACACCAAGCAACTGTCCGACACCGACTTCTTCCCCATCGCCCTGGGCATCGTGCTGGGCGTGCTCTTCGGCAAGCTCAACATCTCCTTCTCGGACAGTCTGTCGTTCTCTCCGGGACTGACGGGAGGCATCCTGATGGTCGCCTTGTTCCTGAGCGCCATCGGAAAGACCGGCCCCATTCTGTGGTCCATGTCCGGCCCTGCCAACCAACTGCTGCGCCAGCTGGGACTGCTGCTCTTCCTTGCCGAAGTAGGGACATCGGCAGGACGGAATCTGATGGCCACGTTCCAGGAAAGCGGCTGGCTCTTGTTCGGCGTAGGCGCCGCCATCACGCTGGTGCCCATGCTGGTGGCAGTATGCGTAGGCCTGTTCGTGTTCAAGATAAACATTCTCGACCTGCTGGGCACCATCACCGGCGGCATGACCAGTACGCCCGGCCTTGCCGCCGCCGACTCCATGACGGACAGCAACATACCGAGCGTGGCCTATGCCACGGTATATCCCATTGCCATGGTGTTCCTCATTCTGATAATCCAGGTGATAGCCTCCGCAGTCTATTGACGCATGAAGACGTACAGCCGGACAGAAACCATCGCCCGCATGAACGCACTGGCCGGAGCCAATGTGCCCTTCCTCTTCATCGTAGACTACGCGCAAGAGCAGTCGCACATTGAGCCCCTCGACCGGATAGACCCCGCCACCTGCCTTTTCCAATTCCCGAAGGCAGGCAACACGGAGACGGCTGCAACAGCCCTTGCCAGAAGCACAGCCGCCCGATGCGCCGGCCCTATCCAGTGGGACATCACTCCCCCTTCCCCCGCCGCATACAGACATTCGTTCGACCTCGTGAAGCAAAACCTGCTGGCAGGCAACAGCTACCTGACGAACCTCACTTGCCGGGTACCCGTCACCACCAATCTGACACTGGAAGAAATATTCCTCCACTCCGAAGCCTTGTACAAGCTGTGGCTGAAAGACCAGTTCGTCTGCTTCTCCCCCGAAATCTTTGTCCGCATAGAGAAGGGCAAGATAAAGTCCTTCCCCATGAAAGGCACCATCGACGCTACCCTGCCCGATGCGGAACAGCTCTTGATGCAGGACACCAAAGAGGCAGCCGAGCACGCCACCATCGTCGACCTGATACGCAACGACCTCAGCATGGTTTCGGAACACGTCGAAGTGACCTCCTACCGATATATAGACCGCCTGCAAACCAATAAGGGCCCCATCCTCCAGACCAGCTCCGAGATATGCGGCACCCTGCCCGAAGACTACACCGCACACCTGGGCGACATCATCTTCCGCCTGCTTCCTGCCGGCTCCATCACCGGCGCCCCCAAGCCCAAAACCGTAGAAATCATCGCCCAGGCCGAAGACTACCGCCGGGGCTTCTACACCGGCATCATGGGGCATTATGCCGACGGACAGCTGGACAGCGCTGTCATGATACGCTTCATCGAGCAGGAAAACGGCCAGCTCCACTTCAAGGCAGGAGGCGGCATCACCGCCAAAAGCCGGTGGGAAAGCGAATACAACGAAGTAATACAGAAAATATATGTGCCTATTTATTGAAACCATACGCATCGACCACGGAAGGGTCTGCAACCTTTCCCGCCACAACCGGAGGCTGAACGATACCCGCGCCCACTTCTGGCCGGAAAGCACACCGCTGCAACTGTCCGATTATCTGTCGTCTCCCGGCTGTGGAGCAGGCATCACCGGGGCGGGCATCGTCAAGGCACGCGTAGTGTATGGTGAAAAAGGTATTGAAGACCTCAGCTACTCCCCCTACGCCGTGCGGCACGTGCATTCGCTGGCACTGATGCAGGCCGATACCATCGACTACACCTACAAAAGCGCCGGACGCGAACCGCTGAACTGCCTCTTTGCCCTGCGCGGCGCATGCGACGACATTCTGATTGTGAAACAAGGCCTGCTGACAGACACCTCCATCGCCAACATCGCCCTTTCCGACGGTACCCACTGGTACACGCCGGCACATCCCCTGCTGAAAGGGACCAAACGGGCAGCCTTGCTGGAAGAAGGAATCTTGCAGGAAAAAGATATCAGACCGGAAGACTTGCCTTCATTCTCTACTGTCAGGCTGTTCAATGCCATGATTGACTGGGGAGAACTGGAACTCCCCGTACGGAACATCATCCCGTAGAGCCTCTACTCGTGCATATCGTTGAGATGTATCTCCAAAGACTTCACCGATATATATATTTCGTACACCGATATGGCCAGCGAAATAATCAGCAATATCAGCGCCAAACCGAAGATATAGGCCGAAAGCAGATGGAGACGGATATAGACAAAGAACATGCTGACCACGCACAGCAGCAGGCTGCCGATGCCCGCCACCTGCATGGCACGCGTCAGGTAGAGCCGCTTCCTCAGGTTGGCAATCTGCGCCGCCTTCACCGAAGACGGGTTCTCCATGTACTGTTCCTTCAAGGTGCGCACCAGTTGGGCATAGGACAAGAAACGGTTGGTATAGGCCAGCATAATCAGCGATATGGCCGAAAACAGCAAGGCGGGGGTGGTTAAATCTATTTCCATAAGAATGATGCTTAATTATATCTATCCGTCCCGATAGCAGGACTTACCTCCGCAAAGATAAACGAAAGATTGAAACCACAGAAACAAGTTTCCTTTTTTCCATTTCCCAAAGATTTATCCTACTTTTGCAGTGACAATAAAAAAACTCCTTACCACCGTAACTTAACAAATACGACCATGCGATATACCGTTTCCGCTCCTGCCTCACTGCACGCAGCCATACAGCTCCCGGCATCCAAAAGTATCAGTAACCGGGCACTCATCCTCCACTCCCTTGCCCACGGCAATATCCTGCCCCGCAATCTGAGCGATTGTGACGACACCATAGTGATGACTCGCGCCCTCGACGGAAATCCCGGACATATAGATATCCTTGCCGCCGGCACCGCCATGCGTTTCCTCACCGCCTACCTCAGCGTAACTCCTGGCACCCGAATCATCACCGGTACGCAACGCATGCAGCAACGCCCCATCCGCATACTGGTAGACGCCCTGCGAGAGCTCGGTGCTCAGATTGAATACGTCGGGAATGAAGGTTTCCCCCCACTACGCATCACCGGCACAGCATTGAAAGGCGAAGAAATATCCCTTGCCGGAAATGTAAGTTCCCAATATATA
>ULQC01091847.1_pt1 | contig 12649 bp, 9 predicted proteins | sample 1954091 | NCBI WGS metagenome assembly ULQC01 (sample SAMEA4835645, study PRJEB28245) | human gut metagenome | biome: gut microbiome; material: fecal sample | place: Denmark | collected 2008
TGATCCACCGCCGGCTGGAGTTCCGGGGCAGTCCAAAGCTGGCGGAGCGGGTACGGACCCGGGACAATATCCGCCTGCTGCTGGGCTATACACCGCAGGCCCTGCTCCAGGCGGAGGGCAGGCTCACCGGTCTGAGGGTCCGCCAAGCCTCCACCGGACAGACCCTGGAGCTCCCCCTGGACGGGGTGTTCGCCGCCGTAGGGCGGGTCCCCGGCACCGCCCCCTTCCGGGCTCAGCTGGAGCTGGACGAGGAGGGTTATTTCCGCTCCGGTGAGGACTGCCGCACCCGCCTCCCCGGCGTCTTTGTGGCCGGGGACTGCCGGGCCAAGGAGGTGCGCCAGCTGGCCACCGCTGTGGGCGACGGCGCGGTGGCCGGCCTGGCCGCCGCCCGGTTCGTAGAGGACGGACAAGGCTGAATCTTCCCCCTCCAAAACGCAGATCTCCCTCCCCGCCGGAGACACCGGCAGGGAGGGAGATCTCTTTCTTATTCTGTGATGCCCAGCTGGGCGGCCCGCTTGGCCAGAGCCTCGCACAGACGGTCGATCCCGTCCAGGCTCTTCTGTCGGTCAGCGAACACACCGTAGATGATGCGCAGGTGGCCGGCTCCCTGGTCTCCGTAAAATTTTCCGTCGTTGACCAGCGTCTTGGCCTCCTCCGCCAGATAGGCGGTGATCTCGCTGGAGTCTCCCAAGCGGCTGACATTGACCCAGCCATAGAAGCCCGACTCCATCAGGGGCATGGATACTCCGGGCACCGCATTGAATTTCTCATAGGCATAGCGGCGGCGGAAGTCCTGCTCCGCCACATAGTCCTGAATGAAGGATGTGTCCTCATAGGCGGGGATCATGGCCATCTGGACCATGGTATTGGCCGCACCCTGGATATTCACCGCAGTGGCGTACATGGTGTCCATGATCACATCATCCGCGAAGATATAGCCCACCCGGTAGCCGCTCAGGGCCATGCCCTTGGAGCAGGAACAGACTGTGACCGTGCGCTCCCACATGCCGGGCAGTGAGGCCATGGTGACCATCTCATGTCCCGGAAACGCGGTATCCTCAAAGGCCTGATCGCAGACACAGATCAGGTCATGCTTGATGATGAACTGGGACAGCTCTGTCAGCTCCTCCCGGGTGAACACCCGGCCGGTGGGGTTGTTGGGGGAGGAGAGCAGCACCATCTTCGTCTTGGGCGTCAGCCGCTTCTCATACTCCTCCACCCGCAGGCGGTAGTTGTCCTCCTCATAGGTGGGCACCTTCACCACCACGCCGTTGAGCAGCTGGGGGTCCAGGAAATTGCTTGGATAGCTGGGGTCGTGGACCAACACCTCGTCTCCCGGCTCAATAAAGGGGGTCATAGCAAAATACAAACCCACGTCAGAGCCGGGATTGATGATGATGTTCCGCTGGGGGTTTACTTTGATGTGGTTGTCCCGCTCGATTTTTTTCGCAATGACCTCTTTCAGGTCCGCATTGCCGATGGGCGGGGTATAGTGGCAGGCCACCCCCTGCTGGATGACCTCCACACTGCGCTCCAGTACCTTCTGTGGGATCACCCGGTCTGGATAGAAAGGGTCCGCCCAGCACATCAGGGTGCCGCCCTCCGCTTGGAGCTTGGACACCGCATCTCCCACGTCTGCCTTTCCCGCTTTTTCAGAAAACAGGCCGCCGTCCAGGGTACGGAACAGGGGCCGCATCTTGTCTCTTATGCTCATAAGCTCAAATCACTCCCAAATGGGCCATGATGATGTTGACGATCGTGGCCAGTGTGGTGGGAACGACAGTCACCACAAACAGGTGCTTGTAGCCCTCCTTGTGGGTCACGCCGCAGTAGGACAGGGTCAGGACAATCGCGCTGTTGTGGGGCAGGGAGTCAAAGGTGATCTGGGAGATGTTGGCGATCCGGGTCAACGCCTCCGGATTGCCGCCCATAGCTACCAGCTTGTCCGTAAAATTGTCCAGGACAAAGGCCAGGCCGCCGGTGGCGCTGCCCGTAAAGCCAGCGATCACCGCGATGCACACAAACAGCATGATGTATGGGCTGCCAAAAGAGGCCTTTTCCAGCAGGCCCAGCAGCAGGTTGTAGCCGGGCACCGCGCCCACCACAGAGGCCAGGCCGCAGATAGCGGCAGTCTGGATCACAGACTGAGAGTTCTTCGCTCCCTCTGCCATCGTATTGACGATCTTGTGGAAGCCCTCGTATCGCTTCCAGAACATCAGTGCCAGCACAACACAGCCGATAAACAGGGCCGCCCAGGCGGGCCAATGGATCAGGTTGAGCAGAAGGACCACGATACCCATGGGGATCAGCAGGAGGAAGGGGTTGGGCAGTCCCTCAGTGTTCAGATCCACGTCGTCGGTGTCGCCTTCACGGGGGATAAAGCCTTCCCCTTTGGCGATGTACTTCTGTCCTGCCCGGTGGAGATACCACAGGTTGCCGCCGCCCACGATGGCAAAGCCGGCGATAGCCATCCAGAAACCGGCCATGGGAGTGGTGCCGAAGGCATTGGCGGGGAGCACGATGTTGTTGATAGGCATGCCGGGCAGGGTCTGCATTGCCACCGCACCGCCCAATACGCAGGCGGGGATCAGGCTACGGGAGATGCCGGCAGCCTTAAAGAAGGCAGCGGCCAGGGGATACATGGTGAAAATAATGACGAACACGTCGATGCCGCCCACAGACATGGCCAGGGTAGCCAGATAGACCGCCGCCACCGCGCTGGCGGGCCCCAGCTTGCGGAACACGCCGCTGGCCACCGCCATGGGCAGGCCGGACATCTCCAGCATCTTGCCGAACATCTGGCCGCCCAGGAAGATGGGGAACAGGGCCAGCACCATGTTGGCCACGCCGCCCATATAGACATTGGCGTAATTTTCAAACACATTCACGCCGCCGGTGGCTGCCACCAGCAGAGCCGCCACAGTGGACAGCAGGATCAGGGAATAGCCTCGGACGGAGCCGAGGATGATCAGGATCAGTGCCGCTACGATGCCAATAAAGCTGATAATTTCCATGGAGTTCCCGCCTTTCTAATTTCTATGATTGGGTGGGAGAGCTGGGCCGCAGCATCACAGCGCCGCGACCGCCTCGATTTCGACCAGTGCGCCCTTGGGCAGCTTGGCTACCTCCACAGCGCTGCGGGCAGGCAGGACCTCTCCCTGGAAGAACTGGGCATAGACCTCATTCATCACCGCAAAGTCATCCATATGCTGAATGAATACGGTGGTCTTGACCACCTTGTCCATGGAGGTGCCTGCGGCCTCCAGGATCTGAGACAGATTGGTCAGAGACTGTCTCGCCTGGTCGGCCCCGTTGTCCGCGTCGATGCTGCCGGTCTTGGGGTCAATCGGCAGCTGGCCGGAAACGAACAGGAAATTTCCCGCTGCTACCCCCTGAGAATAGGGGCCAATAGCGGCAGGGGCCTTTTCGGTATTGATGCGTTTTGTCATGGTTTCCTCTCCTTTTTACCGTGATATGGTTTGTCTCCTCACTCAGATCAGGCGCCAATCGCAGAAGGTGCCGCCCTTCATCTCATAGCCGGGGGCCAGCACGCTGAAGCGGCGGACATTCAGGTTGGGCAGGGTGCTCCAAATCAGCCTGCAGTGCTTGGCCACCAGGCGCAGCTTCCGCAGATCAGAGATATTTTCATCCGGCTTGCCTTCCACCACAATGAAGTCGCCCATCAGTCCGGGCTTGAGGGTGCCGGTCACATCCTGCAGCCCACACAGCTCCGCACCGGTGGAAGTAGCTGCCTTGATGGCCTCCATCGGAGACAGGCCGCACTGGACCAGCAGCTCGATCTCCCGGACGGTGGCGTTGGTGCCGTCCACCGGGTCAGAGGGCAGAAGATCGGTGCCCACGCAGATCTTTACGCCGTGCTTATGGGCCCAGGTCACGCCCTGCCGGTGGGTCTTGGCGGCCTCGCGCCCCTTTTCCACCTGGTGAGCTGGGCATCCGTGGGCCAGCAGATAATCATCGCTGGAGGAGACAGAGATCGTTGGGACAAAATAGGTGCCGTGCTCTGCCATCAGCTTGGCAGTCTCTTCAGACAGCGTGTAGCCGTGCTCCACCGAATCCACCCCCAGCAGGACGGACTGACGGATGGCCTTGTCGTTGGACAGATGAGCGAAGCACTTCTTTCCGGCCCGGTGGGCCACGTCCACCACTGCCTTTACCTCTTCATCCGTCATCTGCATATCGCACAGGCCCTCATTCGCGGAAGCCATTCCCCCGGTGTACATCATCTTCAGCTGGTCTGCCCCTGCCGCCAGCTGCTCCCGGGCAGCCTTCATAAATGCGTCTACACCGCTGCACATGACCACGGAGTTTTCCTCTGAGCCGTGTCCATTGTGGGCCACCAGTCCCTTTCCGCAGGCAATGATGTTGGGGCCGCAGAGCATGTTCTTGTTGATGGCCTTTTTCAGTCCAATGTCGATGTCATCGGGAATAGCGGCACTGCGGATGGTGGTAACGCCGCAGTCCAGCGCCTCGGCCGCCCGCCGGTAACTCAGCAGTGTGCGGTAGGGGATGCCAAACTCATCAAAGCTGTTGCCCAGCCCCCGATAGGGGAGCATGAGGTCCAGATGGACATGGCAGTTGATCAGTCCGGGCAGAATGGTGTGCCCGGACAGGTCAAAGACCGCATCCTCGGGCCCCGCCTTGGCCAGGACACTCTGGTCCATTTCTCCCACATACTCCACCACGTCCTCATTGAATTTGTCCTCTATATTGTCAAAGACATAGAGGCCGTTTTCAATGGCCGGTGCGCCGGTTCCATCCACGATGCGGACATTTTTCAGATAGGTGCGTGACATGATTGATGCTCCTTTCAAATTTCTTTCCGTTCTTAGCAGCAAATCACTTGCTCTTCATATACTGTAATAAATTTTATTATATACTGAATTTTTATCATGTCAATGTCTGATTCCTACTATATCTCCCTTTTATTTTTGTTTCTTTTTCATAAATAAACTCTTTTTTTGCAAAAAAGGTTGTGCGCCATTTTTGTTTGTGATATTTTGAATTTAACAGGCTTTCAGGAAAGGAAGATGTTATGGAACAGACAGAAATCGTGTTGACTCCCGCGGAGCGGCTGATCCTGAACTCTTACCGGGATCTGGTGTGCGGTCTGGAGGATTATCTGGGCATAGGATATGAGATCGTGCTGCACAGCCTGGAGTCCATGGAGCACTCTGTCATTGCCATCGCCAATGGGCACTATACAAATCGTCACGAGGGTTCTCCCATTACTGATCTGGCCCTGGATATGCTTCGCTCCATCCAGCAGGAGGATGGGAAAAGCCATATTTCCTATTTTTCCCGCAACCGCAGCGGCGAACCGCTGCGCTCCACTACCATCGTTATCTATGGTGAAAACCGCCGGGCCATTGGCCTGCTGTGTATCAACTTTTATCTGAACACCCCCCTCTATAAACTGATCGGCCATCTGACCGAAGATGCGATGGATGAGCGCCCTATGCTGACAGAAACTTTTGTGGACAATGCGGAGGAACTGCTTACCCGGGTCGTGGAACAAATCAGGGATGAAGTGGAGCAGGACATCCATATTCTTCCTTCTCTAAAAAACAAGGAGATCATCAAGCGATGCAGCAGTCAGGGGATCTTCCAAATCAAGAGCGCAGTCACCAGCGTGGCGAAGATCCTCAACATCTCCAAAAATACGGTGTATCTGCATTTGAAATCTTTAGAGTAGCAGTGAAAATCTTAGTATGGCGATTACAAAGGGCTCCTGGCAGTTTAAAACTGTCAGGAGCCCTTTATAAATTATTCTTTTAGCACATAACTCAAATTATCAATGCCGTTTTTGTATAAAAATAGATTTCACACTTTTTTAGCCAATTCTATATGTGAAAATTATTGACCAAACCGATAGAAACAGATGCTCAGGCAGAGAACAGCCAAGATAAAAAGGCTTATCTGCCAGTCTGACAGCACGCAGACCCGCAGTCTTTTTGCTTAAGGCCAATCCATAGCGGGCGGCAGCCCTCCCACTACTCCGTCTAATTCTTTCCGATGCAATTACCGCAAAAGTTATTTTCTGTCTTTTAATTTTAAAAAAGATTTTGGCTCCCTTTTTGTTCCATTGATTTCCACAACATTTTAGTTTATGATAAAAATACACATTTCTAAAAAGGGCGGGCGTATTTTTATGAAACAGTTTTTTTCACAGTATCGTAAGTGCCTCCGCTTTTACAGCTCTTTTCTTCAAATCTTTTCGATTCTTTTTCTTATTATTTCGATGACATTAGGAATATTTTTTGTATATGTCTTTCGACAGGAAAACCATAATCTTCAACAGGCAGCAGAGCACTCCTATCTTAACATTTTGGAGAGTACTAGCACTACGCTAGAGCTGACTATGCAAAATCTACAGCAGATTATGCTGGATACCATCTGGACTTCCGACTTTACAAATGCCCTTGTAGTCCCTTTTGATGATACCTATGACCGCACCCGAAATATTTTAGAACATCTTCAGCAACTTGTTGATGTTTATCCTTTCATCCGATCAGCTTTCCTATATTGCCCTACATCTCAAATGGTATATGGTTCCGATCTGACCTATCAACCGGTAGAAGAAGCTTCTAACGAGCTTTTTCAGAATCCTGAGCATCTTTTATCCTACTCTGGTGCCAGACTCTCTAAGTCCCATACATCCTTCTTTATAAAACAATTAACTGGTAAAACCATTATCTGTCAGCATCTTTATCCCGATTATCTGGATAGTCTAGGGGCCCTAATTATAGAGTTGGACCTAGCATCCTTTCCTCTGTCTTCCATTTTTAATCCAGAATCGAGCTCAAGGCTACCCTGTTTCATCACTGATACAAACGGATTGCCTATTTTCAGGGGAGAACTCCCGTCCTCCCTTGCCTCTCTTTTTCCTCTGGCAGCACTATCCTCTGTCCCTGCACAGACAGTCCTTTATGCCCAAAACGGCTTGACCTACTTTTATCACCGTTCTTCTTCCACCAGCTGGTCCTATATTTTACAAATCAGTACCAGCCAACTTCAATTTTATACCCCGTTGTCTCAAATCATCCTGTTTTGCATCTTAGGTCTGGTATGTTCGGTGCTTCTTTCTGTTCTAATCGCATCCAAGGCCAATCAACCTATCCGCCGCTTGCTTTTTGAGGCTGGTCCTTCCTCTCGTTCTCCCGATGTGGATGCAGAAAATGAAGTGGACTACCTCTCCAAAACTTATTCATATACCACCCGACAAAACGAGGAACTCAGCCAAGCAATTCAGGGCATCACTCCGCTGGTGCTAGAGCGTCTGTTTGGGCATTTGCTCAGCGGACGTCCCCTTAGTGAAGAACATATCTCCTCTATCCTGTCCGGCATCGGCAATCCTTTTCCCCAGGAAGCAACTTTTTTGGCCATGGCTCTCACAATCTCCAGCAGTTCTCCCAGTAGTCTTACCCCATTGGAGTGCAATCTTTTGCTCAGTAAGATCCAGGAACAATTGCATCAACTTTTGTCTCCCCCCAGTTCCAGTTACCTTGTCCCACAAGAATTTTCTTCTGCTGCCATTGTACTGGTCTTTCCCTGCGATATTTCCGAAACCTCAATCCAACTCATGGTTCAGGCATCTATTAAGGAGATTTCTCAGAGGCTCTCTATTCCCCCCTATCATTTAGATTTAAGTTGTGGGAATCTTTATCACCATCTCTCCGACCTCCAGTATTCCTACCTCGAGGCACAGAAAGCCCAAAGCCGCCGTCGTTTCTACCAGGACGAGGATATTGAGGACTCATCGGACCTTTTTCCTTCCCATAACCGCTATTTTGAGTCTGTCCAAAAAATTTTGCTTGCTATTCAAGCTGGAGACCCTATCTCCGCCTATGAGCAACTCATGCAAAACATGAACACACTCTCCAGATGCAATCCAGATATTCAGGAACAGCGCAGACAATATCGCTCTTTTTTTCGCACTCTGTTTGAATTGGCTGATACTCTGCGCATGGGAGATAGAGAAGAACTGCTACAACAGGAACAAGTTATCTTAGAGCTTCTTGAAAGCACTTCTTTTCCCCCAAAAGAAGGTCCTTTGATCAATGCAGTATATGATCTGCTTCATAACATTGAACGTAAGGACCGTACTCGTGCCTCACAGCATATTGCCCGGGTACAGGAGTATATTTTGGAAAACTATTCTGACAGCACACTATCTTTGGAATCCGTCGCAGAGCGAATTGGCATCACTTCCTCTTACCTAAGCCGCCTATTTAAAAAGGAAACCGGGAGTTCTTTTGTGGACTATGTCAATACAGTCAGAGTCCAGAAAGCCAAGTTTCTTTTGGCTCAATCAGAGCTAAAAATTAAGGATATCGCATATCAAACTGGTTTTCACTCCATACAGAACTTTTTCCGAATCTTTAAACGCATGACGGGTGATCCCCCGGGTGAATATCGGATTAAACAAAAGGACGTTTCTTGATAGGACCATTTCACCGTTTGTGGCAGGGTTTGGCCGATCCTCTTTATTGGAAAAGGCAACCTGCCACAAACGGATTTTTTACCCCTCGTCTCATTGTGCAGTAATACTCAAATTTTTTTACTATAGTCTTCATTTTTGTTCTTTTTATCGGCAAAAAATGAAATAATCAAAAATTCTGAGTTTTCAGCATTTAACTCTCCATTTATACTGAAGGCACTCAAGGCCTGAGTAACAATTTTGTGAAAGGAGAGTCTGCATGTTTAAAAAATTTTTACGCGCCCTGAATCAGCATTTGGAAGAGTATCTAATCGCACTGTTTTTAATTGCAATTACATTCGTTATGCTTCTTCAAATTGTAATGCGATATGTATTTCAGCACTCCTTATCTTGGCCGGAAGAATTTAGCCGCTACTGTTTCGTTTATATTACCTTTTTAACCTTTGGTTACTGTATTCAGCATGACTCTATGCTTCGGTTAGATATTATCAAAGAGGTACTGCCGAAAAAAGCTTGGGATGTACTTCAGGTTATAGTTATCCTAATCTCAGCAGCATTTTTTCTCATCATGCTCTTATACTCTTTTGACTTGCTTCAATCAATGAGAGAGACTGGCCGAGTAAGTGCCGCGTTAGGTATTCCATATTTTTATATTTATCTTTCTACTACGGTCGGTTTCGCATTGGCCCTTTTCCGTACAGCACAGCGTATCTGGCGTGCTCTCGCAGGGCATTTTAAAAAAGGGGAGGTATTATCCTTATGACAGCGGCTATGTTTTTGGCATTTATTTTGTTCCTAATCCTCTCCTTTCCGGTAGCCATTGCTATGGGTCTCTCTTCCTGTGTTCCCGCCTTAATAGACTCAAGTTTCTCAGCTGATTTTGTCTATATTATCCGGACAATGGTGGTAGGCATTGATTCCACTCCTATTCTAGCCATTCCCTTATTCATTATTTCGGGTACTATGATGGCTCAGGGGGGGATCTCCGGAAAGCTCTTCGATGTATTCTCCTATTTCTTAGGAAATAAAACTGGCGGTCTGTTATGTGCTACGATTGCGACCTGTCTTTTTTACGGTGCAATCTCCGGTTCTGGTCCGGCAACCTGTGCCGCTGTAGGAGCTATGGCCATTCCTCTGTTAGTCTCTCTTGGTTATGATAAGGCGTTCTGTTCCGCAATGGTGGCCACCGCTGGAGGCCTGGGCTTAATTATTCCTCCCAGCATTTCATTTGTTAATTACGCCCTTGTCACTGGTACCTCTGTTACCTCCCTATTTATGGCAGGAATCCTGCCCGGATGTCTTATTGGTGGATGCCTAATGCTGTATTGTTACATTTACTGCCGTGTTCACGGGGAAGATAAGGAAAAGATCCGCAAAAACTATGAGCAGCTCCACCGCCGAACAATTTTTCAGGTACTACGCAGCGCCTTCTGGGCTTTGCTTTCCCCTGTAATTATTTTGGGAGGAATATACAGCGGCATCTTCTCCCCCACAGAAGCAGCCTGTATTTCTGTTGTATATGCTGCTCTGGTCTCTGTCTTTATTTACCGCACCATTTCCCTAAAGCAACTGTGGACTCTTATGCTGGAGTCGGTCCACGCCTGCGCGCCTCTTTGTGCATTGCTCGCTCTTGCAACTGCTTTCAGCCGGATCCTGACCATGCTCAATGCCCCACAGGTCTTGGCTTCCTTCCTTTCTGGTATAATTTCCAGTCGCATTTCTTTCCTTATTTTACTTAATATAGTACTCCTGATCTTAGGTATGTTTATTGACGGTGCACCCGCCATTCTTATTCTCTCCCCGCTACTTATGCCTATCGCCCAGCAGTTCGGTATAGATCCTGTTCATCTTGGCATTATCATGGTGTGTAATCTAGCTGTCGGCCTTGCTTCTCCTCCTTTCGGTCTGAATCTGTTTGTAGCCAGTTCCACAAATGGGGCCCCCATTATAGAGATCAGCCGAAAGGTCGTGCCCTTTATCCTTGCATTTCTTGTAGCTCTGATTTTGATTACATTTGTTCCATCCATTTCCCTGTGCTTAGTTTAAATCTCTATTTTTTATAAGGAGTAATTTATATGAAAAAAATATTTGCTCTGGCTATGTCTGCCGCACTCATCCTCAGCGGCTGTTCCTCCAATGCGCCCACCAATCCTGCGGTCTCAGGCTCCTCTGTTTCAACAGCTTCTTCCTCTGGGGAATATAACTTTACAATAGGTACCTCCGCTACCAAAGATTCTACAATTGGACAAACCATGCAATACGCGGCCGACCTCATTACAGAGCGCACTGATGGTCGAATCACGGTGACCTGCTATCCTGATTCTCAGTTAGGATCAGACAGCGAACTAGTAGAGGGGGTCCAACTGGGTAGTATTACTATGGTGATCGGCAATACTGCACCCCAGGTCACTTTTGTTCCGGATCTTGCCCTCTTTGACCTTCCAAACACCTATGTAGATATTACTCAGGCGCAGGCTGTACTCTCTGACTTTACCGAAAAAATGATCCCTAGCTTTGATAGTACAGGCCTGCATTTGTGCCAGATATTTCCAACCGCATTTCGCTATATGTCGTGCAGCCAGGCCATCGACAGTATTGATGATTTTTCCGGTATTCAAATTCGTACTATGACCAATCCTTATCATATGGCCTATTGGAATTCCCTTGGTGCTACTGCAACCCCGCTCGATTTTAGTGAGCTCTATATTGGTTTGCAGCAGGGGTTGGTAGATGCACAGGAAAATCCTTTGGATATTTTTCTGAGTTCAAAGTTCTATGAGCAGCAGGACTATGTCATCAACACCAAACACAATGTATTTGTCGCAACTCTGCTAATGAACCAAGACACCTGGGATAGCCTGCCCAGCGACTTGCAGGAAATTCTGAATGAGTGCTTTGTTGAAATTGGCCAGTATGGTACTCAATTGGGCCAAACGGCAGAGGAGGCCAACCTTCAGGCTGTCCGAGATACTGGCGTAACCATTATCGACTTAGATGATACTACCTTATCTCAGATGCGTGAGAAAGCCCAGTCTGTTTACGATATGATCCGGGAAGATGTGGGTGCAGATCTGGTAGATGACTACCTTGCTGCTATCGATGCTGCTGGGAAATAATTGCTCGGATGCCGGAAGGAGAATTTTTTATTATGAAAAATATTCGCAAACCATCCCGCATTATAACGGCATACGATTTCTGTAATACCGGAAGCACTACCATTTACTGGTTGTCTGGGGCTGGCTTTTTGATTAACTGTCATGGAACTTGTATTTTGATCGACCCTGTTCTTATGACAGCATCAGGCGATGCCTCCCGCAGCGAGTCTGGCCTACCGCTCAAAGTCACCCTCCCTCTGGATCCTGACTTAATTCCTGATCGATCTATCATCCTTTATACCCATGCTGACGCAGATCACCTAGGCCCTGGTACAGCACTGGCGCTGGCAAAAAAAAATATTACCATGGTAGGCACTTTGCGTGTCTTTGAACGTCTTGTTCGACTCGGTGTTCCTCATGAAAATATTCAGATTCTGCGTATTCATGAACATATGGATATTTCCGGAGTCCAGATACATTCTGTTCCTGCTGACCATCCCTGGCAGCTTAAGGACTTAGAGCGGGGTGGCCCTCCCTACCGGATGGGAGAATGCTGTGGCTTTCTTATAGATGCACCGGAGGGTCGTCTCTACTTTCCGGGAGATACGCGCCTGATGGAATATCATCTTTCTCTCACAGATATTGATGTTTTGGCGCTGGATGTTTCTACCTGCGAGTATCACTTGAACCACACATCTGCTATTGTACTGGCAAATCATTTTCCAAAGGCCTATTTGCTTCCTTTTCATTATGGTACTTACGACTGTCCCACTGTAGCATCCCACTGTGGAGAACCTGAAGATATTTATCCCTATATTACAAATTCATTACAACGTGGTCTTATTTTAGCCCCGGGGGAACCTTTTGTTGTTCCTTTCAAATACAGTGCTAAAAGTTCTTCTTAAATGTTGGGCCCACTTTTTTAAAAATTTACTGCTTAAAAAGTAACTTTGTTTGCTACAAAAGAGGGACGCCGCTTCTGCGGCGTCCCTCTGGGAGCACTTGTAGGAAAAAATCAGCGCTTGCTGAACTGGGGCGCACGGCGGGCGGCCTTCAGACCGTACTGCGCGAGTTTTTGAGCTGTTTTCCCTTGATA
>ULQC01019976.1_pt1 | contig 12623 bp, 7 predicted proteins | sample 1954091 | NCBI WGS metagenome assembly ULQC01 (sample SAMEA4835645, study PRJEB28245) | human gut metagenome | biome: gut microbiome; material: fecal sample | place: Denmark | collected 2008
GCTGCACTGCCCCAAAAGGCACTGTTGCTCCCGGATAGGTATGTCCGTGGAAACCGGTACCGATAAAAGGGTCTACATAGTCTACGGGAGATTGTTCACCGGACGTACAAGAGCAGCAAGCCAAGAACGCAGTAGTTGCACATATAAGAGTTTTTAATTTCATCAGACTGTATATTTGAAGAGCGCTGCAGACTGTCGGGAATGCCGTCTCTCCGTATATTAAAATGATTTTATGAATAGCCTTTGCAAATGAAAGAAAAAGAAGAAATATCTGCAAGGATCAATACCCGAAAATACCAACCCCTGCAGATTAGACCAATGGCAATGAGGTCTTTTTTTATATTTTATCTCTTTCAGAGAAAATATCAATCATAATGAGGATTCTGTTTTAACTTACCATCAGATTTGGTAATCTGAACCGAAGGATAAGGGAATACGATCATGTAATCCTGATAAGCAATCTTATCCGTATAATCCTCATACTCACCTACAACGAATGTGGAAGCAGGGTCCTGGCGGTTGGCATAATGACGTACGCGCGGACGGGCATTCAATTCGGCAGCAGCCAAAGCCTTTATTTCAGTATTGCCTGAGCGATACCAGCGTTTCAAATCATATAAATGGTCTGTAAACTCAAATGCCAATTCACAACGGCGTTCATGATATAGGTCAGCCATAGTAGCAGTGCCCGTCAATAATGCAACATTGGCACGTTTACGAATGCGATTCAAATCAGCCGTAGCCAAGTCCGCTTTATTAGTCATCAAATAAGCTTCCGCACGGAAAAGTAACATTTCTGCAAAACGGATAACCGGGAAATTAATACGTACCGTCGGCCAGTCTCCGTTTGTATTGATATACCCCTTATTGGCTGCATCTTCATACTTAAAGGGATCCATGTATTTATTAATCATAAAACCGGATTCAATATCCGAGCTTGAATAAAAAGCACGGGATTCACCCAAGAATTGAAATTCCTGACCATACTCTAAAACCGTACGAACCAAACGGTCATTACCAGCTCCGTCTTTCAACATCTCTTCGTAAATATCATAAGACGGCTTGTTCTGTCCCCAGCCATTATATTGTCCCCAGCCTTTGTTCTCAAGGACAACTCCCGGAAACTCCGAACCGCCACCTTGAGAGCCACCATTTCCAGGAATAGTCCAAATATACTCTTTATTCCACCATTTAGAGAAATCAGAAGAGAACAACTCTTCATAAGTACCGGCTAAATCACGTCCGTAAGCAGTTTCCAGTTCATTGACCATACTGATTACATTTCCCCATTGTGTAGCATCCCAAGTTGCCCAATAAGCATAAACTTTAGCTTTAAAAGCTACTGCAGCCGCATCGTGCGCGCGTCCTCTATCATTATCTCCATACTCTTCAAAACGGGGCAAATACTCTATTGCCTTGTCCATATCCGAGATAATCAATTTATAATTATCGATGACCGAAGCTTGCTGAGGAGGAATAGAATTGTCATAGCCACCTTCAAAATCTTCATAACGGACAAAAGGTACCCCTTGTGTATCAAGACCGTAACGATAAGCAATCAAGAAATGAGCCCATCCACGAGTGAAGTAAGCTTCACCGAGACTTCTCTTTTCAATATCACTCAAAGTGGTGCTTTTCCCTTTCTTAAGCAACTCTTGTATTACCCAGTTGGAACGTGCCATCACTTTGTACATAGTATCAAAAATAGTACGCAAAGGGGATTCGTCTCCTGTATATTTCAATGTAGCAAGTGTTGGAAAATCACGGGTCTTTCCCCACACAACGTCGCACGCGGCACCTTGTTCCCAAAACAGTTCGCGTCCATATACAGCTTCCTGATGAAATCTTTCATACAATGCATCTACAGCATCAATAGCCTGCAGGTCATTGGTAAAATAAGTCGTTGTAGTAGCATCTCCCTCTGGTTGCACATCAAGGAAGTCACTGCAAGAACTCATAAGCAATGTGGCAGACATCGCAAAAAATAATATATTTTTTTTCATAATCATTCTTCTCTATTAATTATTAGTAAGTCAATTTTACACCAACAGATAATACGCGAGATACCGGATATTTCAAAGCATCCCAGCCACCACATTCAGGATCCATACCAGAATATCCAGTGATAGTAGCAAGATTTTCACCACTGAAGTACACAGACAAACGGCTGTTACGGTCATTCAAATGAGACCACTTGCGGAATACATCGCTTAAATCATAAGAAAGGGTTACATTCTTCAAACGCAGATAAGAAGCATTCTCCAAATACCAATCAGATGCAGTCGTAAAGTTTCCATTCGGGTCATTCTTTGACAAACGAGGAATATCAGAACCGGTATTTGTAGGACTCCAAGCATTCAATATCTCGCTGGAACGGTTAAAGTTTCCTTCTACATCACTCAACAGCATGTACTTTCCTACATATAAAGCTTTTGCTCCACCTACTCCCTGGAACATGGCACTGAAAGAAAGTTTTTTCCACGTCATTCCCAATGTAAAGGCAAAAGTCGTCTTCGGAGTCGCACTACCCATATACTGACGGTCTGCATCCGTAATTTTACCATCGCCATTATGATCCACAAACTTCAAGTCACCAGCCTTGGCATTCGGCTGAATACCTACCCACTCTTTTTCACCATTATCATTGGTCACATATGTTCCATGTTTAGCATTCCACTCGGCAACTTCTGCATCACTTTGGAACAAACCATCTGTCTTAATCAAGTAGAAGGAATTCAGAGGTTCCCCTTCCGTACTCTGCATCATATAAGGGATGCTACGGAACCTTTTATCATTAGGCCACAAACCCGGATTGCCATCCGCATCCTTCACACCTATATCTGATACCCAGTTCTTTAAATACGAGAAGTTACCCGATACGAAATAAGAAAGGTTTTTGTTAATCTTATCGCTCCAATTAGCTTGAATCTCAAAGCCACGGTTACGCATTTCACCTTGATTGATTAACATGGCATCGAGTCCCATAGTAGAAGGCCACCCCATTGATTGTGTCTGAATCAAATTGAAAGTACGTTTATCAAAATAGTCTAATGATACCGACAAACGGTTTTTAAACATCTCAACATCCAAGCCCAAGTCAGTCTGTTCTGAAGTTTCCCAGGTCAAATCAGGATTTAACGCAGAGCCGTTGTAAATCAAAGTATTCCAGATATTATTTGCCTCAGGACCATATTGTGCTTGTTCTGTCCACGAGCTTTTCTTCAACAAAGCAGACTTATAATTAAGCCCTATAGAGCTCAAATTACCTACACGCCCCCAAGAAGCACGCAATTTCAGCAAACTGATAAAATCACTCTTCTTAAAGAATTTTTCATTAGATATTTTCCATCCAAGGGTCACTGCAGGGAAATCACCATAGTTATTTTCCTTAGGCAAACGTCCAGCATAATCACGACGCCAAGATGCAGTAGCAAAATAACGGTCATTATAAGAATAAGCCAAACGGGCAATCAACGACACATTGGCATCAGGTCCAGTCAAATAGTCAGATGCTGTCACTGATCCTGCATACGCCATGTATTGTAAAAATTCCGATTCATCCGCAAAATCCTTACCCGTCACTTCCAGTCCACGCGTTTCAGAATGATCTGCCGTAGTCGAGAACAAGGCACCAACCGTATGTTCACCGAATGTCTTATCATAAGTCAGGGTATTTTCCGTCTTCCAAGCATCTCTACGGTAAGTAGTTTCTTGAAGATTATTCGACAAAGCCGGTTTACCTACTTCATCACGAATAGGATTGAACTTCTTGTAATGATTAGTCTTCATATTATAAGTAAAACGACTCGTAAACTTCAATCCAGGAAGTACATTAGCTATCTCCAAGCTGGTAGTGCTCCATATGTCACTTATCTTGTCATACAAATTCTCTGCTTCCAATAGACGTACCGGATTTACAGCATCCCCGTGGATATCAGAGAAATTCGAACCATATTTTTCAATATAGGCAGGATCTTCCGTAGTCACACCACCATAACTTCCGTCCAACGGATTATAGACAGTGGCACTTGCCGGCATGTAGATAGCCGAAAGGATAGGTCCTGTATAAGCATCGTTATCCGTAGCTTTGGAACGTTGGGTAGTGTTCTGCCATACAAAATCCTCACTGACGCTCACCCACTTGTTCAGCTGCATTTTACCATTATAACGTAATGTAAGATTCTTCTTGAAAGTATTAATCAAAACACCTTCATCATTATCGTAAGCAAAAGATATACGATTTGAAAAATTATCAGAACCTACATTCAACGCTACGTTATGACGTTGGTAGAAGGCAGTGCGGAAAATCTCATCCATCCAATCAGTACGAGTCGTACCTATCCATGGATTTTTGGTAACATCCCAACCGACTGGAAGCGAAAGTCCTGCATTTTGATGAGATATCTTACGCATCTCAATCTGCTGCTCCGCATTCAGTGGTTCTATCAAATTGGTAGCCTGACGAATACCAAAAGTGCCGTCATAAGTCAACGAAGGAGCACCTTGTTTCGCTTTTTTGGTAGTTACCAACACAACACCACCTGCACCAGACTGTGCGCCATAGATAGCAGCAGAAGCAGCATCCTTCAAAACAACGATACTTTCAATATCATTCATGGATGAGATAGGTGCACCGGGAACACCGTCCACAACCCAAAGTACATTGTCTCCATCTTGTGAGCCTTGACCACGAATCACAATGTTAGGAGAAGAAGTTGGGTCGCCACCATCGGCCGTAATGGTAACACCTGCCAGCTGTCCCTGCAGCATGCCTTCGGTAGAAGTTACCGGGCGAGCAGCCAATTCTTCAGTATTACTTACTACACCCACTGAAGCAGACAAGTCCTGCTTACGTGTATTCGCACCATACCCTAATACAACAACCTCATCCAGAAGTTCTGTATCCTCTTTAAGCACAATTACCATTTGTTTTTCTGCCACTGGTACTTCCTGAGTCACATAGCCGACAAAACTGATTACCAATACGCCGTTTTTATCGGCCGAAACATTAAAGTTTCCGTCAACGTCCGTAATCACTCCATTAGTCGTCCCCTTTACTAACACATTGGCACCAATCACAGGTTCGCCAGTCTGATCCTTTACTGTTCCTTTCACAGAAATCTGCTGTGCATAAGCACCTGCCGACAAGAACAGTCCCAACAATAGGGTCAGAATCGTTCGATAGATTCTAAGATTTACTTGTTTCATGCATTCAAAATTTAAAGTTTATAATATAGAAAATTATAATTCCGCCACAAAGGTCAGAAAGCAGAATTACATAGTTATTACAAAAGGAAGAATTCTCTAACAGTCCTTATTTATGCGTAAAATAATATAACTGCAAAATATTTATTATTTTCAATCAAACCGTATAGGGATTATTACTCAAGAAGAGCGGCAGCACCCAATAAACTGGAATCCTTTTGATGCGAAGCCACCACACTCACATTATCCGATATAATCTTGTAGGGAAAACTTTGCATTGTTTGTTCCATAGCATTTTTAAAGAAAGGAAAAGCCGATACAATACCGCCTCCTAAAACAATAGCCTGGGGAGCATAGGCAAAAAGAATTGCCTTTATAAGATTACCCAAATGCCTCCCAAACTCTTTCCAAATCTCCAATGCAGCTTGTTCTCCTTGCTGGGCTTTTTCAGCTACTACCGCACCGGTAGTGCCATAACGTTTAAACAAGAAACTACTGCAATAGTGTTCAAAATCAGAGTCCAAATAAGGAAATGAGCCTATCTCACCGGCTCCCATATATTGCCCACCATACAAACGACGGCCAATGACAACGCCAGCTCCAATTCCGGTCCCAATAGTAACGCCTACCATGTTGGTATAAGATTTTCCTTCGCCGTATAGGCTCTCCCCCAAAGTGAAACAGTTGGAATCATTATTAATGGCAACTGCCACCTTGAATTCGTTCTCCAAAATCTCCTTCAAGTGTATTTCTTTCCAAGAAGATATATTTGCTACATTATATACAATTCCTTTCTCCGGATCAACAATTGAAGGGACACCGATACCGATACCATCTACCTGCTCATTCATCATATTCCGAATAAGCTGGGAAAGCTGGTTTAGCACAGTAGAAGCATCTTGCTGAGCTAAACATGGAACCGACACTTTATTCAAGCAGTTCCCTTTTTCCACTTGGGCTATTCGAATATTGGTTCCTCCTAAATCTATTGACAGTTTCATAGTATATAACATTAAGGTGTTCAACATGTGCAAAATTAAGAAAATGCTTTTTTTTCAGTATTCCCAATTGCGCATATAAATCTTCATTTTGCGCAAACATTACTGTCAATCAAATATTCCACCAAATCTTTTCCTCCAGGTTCACTGACAAAATCGATAAAAACAATACCGCAATTCCGGCTATTCTTTTGTTTTAAATAGTCAGCAATAGGCTTGTTTACCTTATCAGCAAAGACTTTAGGGGTTCCCAAGGGCAGCCCCGTCGCACTTACAAAAGTAATTCCCCACCGACGTGAGGAAACCGGCTCAGCAGACATCCCTTCAATATTACGGACACAAACCCCTACCTTCTTCCCGGCCTCCTCACCCGATTCATATTGATATTTATCTTCGAGCAAAGCCACTCCTTCCTTACCATCTTTATTGCGAAGAGTGAGCAGGCAAGTACTGTCATCCTCCCAACCTACACATGCTGCTCCAGGATAATTATCCATAGCATGATCCCTATGCAGGAAAAGAATCTTTCCACGGCAATCTTTCAGCGTCAGTTCAGGGCGAAAGTCCATCACGAAATAACTTTGATACTCAGGGCTGCTTAAAGAAACGGACAGCAGAGAAGCATAATCCCGCAATTCTCCCCCTTCCTTTTTCAAGGAAACAATCAAAGTCTCAGAAGGATATGTTTGCAGAAAGTGTATAAAAGCAGGTAAAACATCATCTTCCCAATATATATCCTGAAAGGCATGACTGTGAAACACCCCCAGTTTATTACCCTTCTTTTCCAAACGGATATCGAAAGCACGGATGCCTTGCCGTAATTGAGCAGGAATATCTGTTGCTTGTGTTTTCAACATATGCCCTCCTTTGATACTACCGCTATCGTGTGAACCAGGAATAGAAATCTTACATATAGGAAGCGTATCATGGAGAATCCTCATCCACTCAGGCCGCAGTGCAACCTCATCCCGCGCCTCCGCACAAGTATCCTGCAATCTGGAAGCTGTAGCACAAACCGGAGCATTCAATAGAAATATGGTCAAAGCTAATACAACAACTGTTCTTAATCCGTTTCTCTTCATAGTATATTGCTTTTAAGTTTACTGCATGCAAATGTAGAGAGTTCATTCTTTTCCCTCATCCTAAATTGCGTATTTAGTTCTTCATTTTGCGCAAACATCGAAAGCAACATATAGTAACATCTGAGCCAAACGTAATGTACCTTTTCATTACATAAATGTACCTAACGAAAAATGCCATACATTCTCCGTACTGCGTATCTCATCCCAGACGAAGCCCTCCCAAGAAAAGGATTTCAACTCCTCAGGACACTCCAGACGGTTCTTGACAATAAAACGCGTCATCTCTCCGCGACACATCTTGGCATAGATAACGACAGTCTTCGGCTGTCCGGCCTTCCAAACTTGAAACTCGGGCGTAATAACACGCACCTCTTGCTCCACCCGCTTCCAGTCGAACAAATCTTTCATTTCAGCACTTGCCAAATTAATGAGAACACCGCCACAGTTTTTAATTTCCTCTATGAAGTAATCCGTCAACAAAGGCTTCCAATAATCAAACATGGATATTCCACCTTTTTCGGGCAAACGGACATCTCCTTCCAAACGATAGGGTTTGATACCGTCCAGCGGGCGAAGCAACCCATAAAGAAAAGAAGTGATACGTAGATGTTCTTGCGCATAACGAAAATCCTCCGCTGAAAAATCTTTCGGAAGAATGCGTTTAAAAACAGCTCCCGTGTAGGCGCAAACGGCTGGCATCGAACGATTCTCCTCCGAACAGAAATCATGAAAACGCAAACGGTTCTCGGCAGCAATTTTGGTATTCACCCGAAGAAGCCTTTCCAATTCGGATACTGAATACTGCGACATTTCCAACGCATTCCGCACAGCCTCCGTTTCGAATTTCGGGACTGTGACTTCGGGCACGACAACAGAGCAGCGCGCTGCCATGGTCTTTGCACAAGAGATAAAAACAAGCATAGCGATATTTTTTAATGGATACAAAAATAAAGTTTTTTAGTGGAGAATACATATACTTATAAAGTTTTTCCGCAGAATTCACCTCCGTTTCAAGAGTTTTTCATACCTTTACACCTTGTTGGAGAAAAGTGCACGTATTGCCCCCCTCTACTCCCCCAACATCTTGAGATAGAAAAAGAAAAAATAATATATAAAATGACTCACAAATGGAATTATCAACCCATTACACCCGAACAGGCAGAAGCAAGCCAACAACTGGCCCAAGAATTGGGAATTAGCCCAATATTGGGAAAATTGCTGGTGGAGCGGGGAATAACAACGGCAGCGGATGCCCGGAAGTTTTTCCGCCCCCAACTACCGGACTTATACGACCCATTCCTGATGAAGGATATGGATATAGCCGTAGAGCGTCTGAACAAGGCAATGGGAAAGAAAGAGCGCATTCTTGTTTATGGAGATTATGACGTAGACGGTACCACGGCTGTGGCATTGGTCTACAAGTTTATTCAACAGTTCTATTCGAACATCGACTACTATATCCCCGACCGTTACAATGAGGGGTATGGAGTTTCAATCCAAGGAGTAGACTATGCCGCAGAGAGTGGTGTAGGTTTGATTATTGTATTGGACTGCGGTATCAAAGCCGTCGAAGAAATCACATACGCCAAGGAGAAAGGCATTGATTTCATCATCTGCGACCATCATGTCCCCGATGATGTACTGCCCCCTGCTGTAGCCATTCTGAATGCCAAACGGGAAGACAACACCTATCCTTATGAACATCTGTCCGGATGCGGTGTAGGCTTTAAGTTCATGCAGGCATTTGCCCTCAACAACGGTATCGAGTTCCATCACCTTATCCCTTTACTGGACCTCTGCGCCGTCAGTATCGCATCGGATATTGTCCCCATTATGGGTGAAAACCGCATTCTCGCCTACCACGGTTTGAAGCAGTTGAACAGTAATCCCAGCGTAGGCCTGAAAGCAATCATTGATGTCTGCGGACTGACGGACAAGGACATCACCGTCAGTGACATTGTATTCAAAATAGGTCCCCGCATCAACGCCTCCGGACGTATCCAGAACGGGAAAGAAGCTGTTGACTTGCTTACTGAAAAAGATTTCTCTCTTGCCCTGGAGAAAGCCGGACAAATCAACCAATACAACGAGACACGCAAGGACTTGGACAAGACCATGACCGAGGAGGCCAACAAGATTGTAGCTGACCTGGACGGACTTGCCGACCGACGTTCCATCGTATTGTACAATGAAGACTGGCATAAAGGCGTCATCGGCATCGTAGCCTCCCGGCTGACGGAAATCTATTACCGGCCGGCAGTAGTACTGACACGTACGGATGACATGGCAACCGGATCTGCCCGTTCCGTCTCCGGATTCGATGTCTACAAAGCCATTGAATACTGCCGCGACCTTCTGGAAAACTTCGGAGGTCATACCTACGCCGCCGGTCTTTCCATGAAGGTGGAAAATGTACCGGCCTTTATCGAACGCTTCGAAGAGTTCGTATCACAAAATATCCTGCCGGAACAGACATGCGCCGTCATCGACATCAATGCCGAGATTGATTTCAGAGACATCACTCCGAAATTCTTCAGCGACTTGAAGAAATTCAATCCATTCGGACCGGACAATGCCAAACCCATTTTCTGTACGCACAATGTCTATGATTATGGTACCAGCAAAGTCGTAGGCCGCGACCAGGAACATATCAAGCTAGAACTGGTGGATAATAAATCGAACAATGTAATGAACGGCATCGCTTTCGGGCAAAGTTCCCACGTACGCTTCATCAAGACCAAACGTTCCTTCGACATCTGCTATTCCATTGAAGAGAATACCCATAAGAGGGGTGAAGTGCAGTTGCAGATTGAAGACATAAAGCCGAACTGAAAGCCTCTCCCCTAACCCCTCCCCCACAGGGAGGGGAATAAGAATAGTCTCCTTATATTAAGGAAATGATGAAAATTGGTTGATGCTATAAGATTAGTAATCACTACTATTAGCATAGAGAAGGAAAGAATATCAATTCAACGATAAGAAGTAGCAAGAAAGTTCAATAAGACCATGAGCAGCAGTAGTAACTTCAAAACTCCCCTCCCTATGGGGGAGGGATTGGGGGTGAGGCTTCTGAAGCAATACTGGGGATACGATACCTTCCGGGGAATCCAGGAAGATATCATCAACAGCATTACCGAGGGACGGGACACTTTGGGACTAATGCCCACGGGAGGAGGAAAATCCATCACTTTCCAAGTTCCGGCACTTGCTAAAGAAGGACTTTGCCTGGTCATCACTCCGTTGATTGCCCTCATGAAAGACCAGGTACAAAACCTGAAAAAGCGGGGAATCAAGGCGCTTGCCATCTACTCAGGCATGAGCAGGCAGGAAATCATCGTCACACTGGAGAACTGTATATTCGGCAATTTCAAGTTCCTCTATATCTCCCCCGAAAGGCTCGATACTGAAATCTTCCGCACCAAACTGCAGAAGATGAAAATCAGTATGATTACGGTAGACGAAAGCCACTGCATATCGCAATGGGGCTACGACTTCCGTCCTGCCTATCTGAAGATAGCCGAGATACGCACACTGCTACCCGGTGTACCCGTGCTGGCACTGACAGCCACTGCCACTCCGGAAGTAGTGAAAGATATCCAGGCCCGTCTGCATTTCCGTGAGGAAAATGTGTTCTGCATGAGTTTCGAGCGCAAAAATCTCGCCTATATCGTCCGTAAAACGGAAAACAAGACGGGAGAGCTGTTGCACATCCTGCGCCGTATGCCCGGAAGCGCCATCATCTATGTGCGCAACCGCCGCCGCACCAAGGAAATTACCGAACTGCTGCACAACGAAGGCATCACCGCAGATTTCTACCATGCCGGACTGGATGACGCCACCAAAGACATCCGCCAACAACGCTGGCAAACAGGAGAAAGCCGTGTCATGGTCGCCACCAATGCATTCGGTATGGGTATCGACAAACCGGATGTACGGATTGTCATCCACATGGACCTGCCCGATTCCATAGAAGCCTACTTCCAGGAAGCAGGACGTGCCGGAAGGGACGGACAAAAAGCCTACGCGGTCGTCCTTTACGCCAAGTCGGATAAGGCAACACTGCACAAACGCATTCCCGACACCTTTCCTGAAAAAGAGTATATAAAGGAAGTATATGAGCATCTTCAATACTATTACCAGATGGCAATGGGAGACGGACAAGGCTGTGTACGCGAGTTCAATATAGAAGACTTTTGTCGAAAGTTCAAGTACTTCCCCGTTCCCGTGGACAGTGCCTTGAAGATTCTGACACAAGCGGGATACCTGGAATATACAGACGAACAAGACAATGCATCCCGGCTACTGTTCACTATCCGTCGAGATGAACTTTATAAACTGAGAGAGCTCGGCGAAGATATGGACAAACTCATCCAAACCATTCTCCGCTCCTATACCGGGGTTTTCACAGACCATGCTTTCATCAATGAAGATTCACTGGCCATACGCACTGGACTCACACGCCGGCAAGTGTATGAACAGCTCATCCACCTAGCCAAGCTACATATCGTCAGTTACATCCCCCGCAAAAAGACACCATATATAATATACACGCGAGAGAGGGTTGAAATGCGCCACCTGCAAATCCCTTCCACCGTGTACGAGGAACGCAAAGAGCGATATGAGAAACGCATAAGTGCCATGCTGGATTACGTGAGCAGCGATACCGTGTGCCGTAGCCGGATGCTGCTACACTACTTCGGAGAGAAGAACGAGCATAACTGCAGGCAGTGCGACACTTGCATCAATTTGAAGAACAAGAAACCTTCCGGCCACCTTTCGGAAAAGGAACTTTCTGAAAAGATTCTTCAAGCCCTATCTGATAAACGACAAACTCCAGCCACTTTGGCAGAACAGATAGCAGACGATAAAAACATGCTCATCGATGTGTTACATGGATTGTTGGACGAAGGCAAGGTAATTGCTGTCAACGGAATGCTTCAAATCAAAAAATAATTCATTACTTTTGCCGTTGGAAAAGAATGTCCTGCCGCTGAGAGGAACATCTCCTATCAGCCATGCCCCTCCTTTTCCTTTTTAATTTTTAATTCTTTAATTTTAATCACCTATGGGATTCTTTAAATCTTTTTTCTCCGGCAAGTCAGACAGTCCGGCAAATGAGAAACAAAAAAACGAACAGAAGAATTTTGAGATATTCAAGTATGACGGTATGCGCGCACAACGCATGGGCCGTACAGACTACGCCATCAAATGCTTCACTGAAGCCCTTGCCATTCAGGAAGACTTCGAGACCATGGGATATCTCGCCCAAGTCTACACCCAGACCAGCGAACTGGACGAGGCACACAAACTGCTGGAACGTATGACCGAAATAGAGCCG
>ULQC01046921.1_pt1 | contig 12616 bp, 11 predicted proteins | sample 1954091 | NCBI WGS metagenome assembly ULQC01 (sample SAMEA4835645, study PRJEB28245) | human gut metagenome | biome: gut microbiome; material: fecal sample | place: Denmark | collected 2008
TAGTTGATGCCTCTGTCCATCATGTAGGTAGGCGTGAGATAGGGCTGTCCGGCGAAGACATCCACAACGGCTTTTGCCGCATCTGCCTGAAATTTCTGATGTTTGAATTGCAGCTTCATTCGTCCTCGCCTCCGTCCTCGTCTGTGATTTGCTCTTGCAGTAGCTTTTGCAACGCCTCTTTGCTGGGCAGTACGGTTTCATATTTGCTGGCAAAAATCTGGGAATTGTCTTCTGGCAGAGTCATTTCCACAACCGCATTGTTCTTATCCCTGCAAAGGATAATGCCGATAGTCGGGTTTTCGTCCGGCAGCTTCACCTTACGGTCGTAGTAATGCACATACATCTGCATCTGCCCGATGTCCTGATGCTTGAGTTCGCCGATTTTCAGGTCAAAGAGGACAAAGCAGCGCAGCAGCCGGTTATAGAAAACCAAATCCACCATGAAATGCTCTTCGTCAAAGGTAAAGCGTTCCTGCCGCCCGATAAAGGCAAAGCCTGTTCCCAGCTCCAAGAGAAACTGCTGTAAATGGTCGATGATCCGGCTTTCCAATTCTGTCTCGGAGTAGGAGGGCAGTTCAGGCAGCCCTAAAAATTCCAATACATAGGGATCTTTCACGGCATCCTTCGGAGATTCTACGGTTTGCCCTTCCAGTGCCAGCCGGTAAACCTTGTCCTTGTCCGTGCTGAGCGCCAGCCGCTCATAGAGGGAGCTGTTGTACTGCCGTTTCAGTTCGCTGAGGCTCCAATCATTTTTGACAGACTCAATCTCGTAAAAATGCCGTTCCTCGATGTTGTCGATGCGCATGAGCTTCAAATAGTGCGACCAGCTCAGGTAAAACTTCCTCCCGGTGCTGACAGCGGGGAGGTTCCCGAATTGGCTAAACACTGTTTCGCCAATCTGATCCTCGGAATAAACCTTGTAAAACTGCCGGATATTTTTCAGGTTGCCAACGGAAAAGCCTTTGCCGAAGTTTTTTGTCAAATAGGCGGACAGTTCTTTCAAAAGCTGCGATCCATATGCCGCGCGGTTTGCGCCGTGCTGCTCTTCCTCAACGATCATCCGGCCGATCTCAAAATAGGCATAGACCATCGAAAGATTGACCGCCGTTTTCGCATTCTTCCGCGCCTGGGCAAGCACATCGGAAACACATTGCAGGAAGTCGCGGTTGATTGGTGTGATCTCGTTCTTATACATCGCCGCGCCTCCTTAAATAACTCGAACCCGCTTGGAAATGTCGTTGGCATCCTCCGGCATATAGAGCTTGAAAATCTCGAACACATTAATTTTGGAGGGGCTGTCGGCAAAGCTGCTGTCGCGGAACACAGCCCGCAGCGGCTTGCGCTTGGCAATCTCTTTGACCACACCTTCCGGCACATTGGCATCGAAGCAGGCAATCAGGTCGCCGTCGTTGTAAGTGTGGACGGTGCAGCCGTCGATCTGCTCGGACTGATATGGCATGGACAGCGGCAGGCCCCAATCCAGCAGGCAGCCGAACAGCAGGTCGAGATCGGTGCGGTCTTCTTTGATGTTGGAGATCATATCCACAAGGTTTTGCTGGTCGTACTCGTCCGCGGCATAGTAGACATCCTTCATGTTGCTGTCGTCCAGCTTGAGGACGCGGAAGCCGATGTCCAGTTCGTCGGCCATTTTCTGGTTGTCTTCCGTTTCATCTGCTTTGCTCCACCGAGCAGGGATCATGGGTACGGAAAAGGTGGTTTGTCCATCCGGAGAAGCAAAAGATTTGCGCGGGGCGGTTTCGATGTGTTTCGCGAAATGCCGAATATCTCCGCCGTTTTCCCGCAGAGAATTTTTGATCTTCTCCCCGGCACGGCGGATGCGCTCTTTGCCGATTTCGCAAATGTTTTTGTAGCCAGCCTTGTAGGCTTCGCTCTTTTCGTCGCAGGGTTCCGGCAGCTGCACCATGATGAATTTGCGGTGTCCGCCGTCCTCGGCGTTGAGCTGCATGACGGCATGGGCAGTGGTGGCAGAACCCGAGAAAAAGTCAAGGACTATATCATTTGAACTAAGGTTTGCAATCACTTCTAGTAGTTTTAGAAGTCGAACTGGTTTTGGACCGTCAAATACACCAATACCATCAAAAAGTGCTTTAGTCTCCTGTTTTGCCTCCTGATTATTTCCAGCTTCATCTTGAAATAAAAGTGTGTTAGGCCTTAAACCTGCCTGCACTTCAGATAAAAAAGTCTTTTTTCTTGGTGTTCCGTCGCCATTGGCGCCAAACCAAATTCTGTTATCGGCTACCCATTTGTCAAATGTATCTTTACTGCAACTCCAATATCTTCCACTTGGAGGTGTAACTTTTCTTCCGCTTGGAGTAGTGATTTCATAAAGAAGGCTACTTGACCCCGATTTAGCTGACAAACTTACCGAAGTCCAGACACCGCGGGGATCATTATCTGGATTTCCATATCCTGCTGGTATCTCATCCCCACGAGGCAAAAGACCAATTTGCCATCCCTGACTATCAACCAAAATGTTTTTTTTGCAGTAACATAAAATATGATCGTGCATTGTAGAAAAATATGTTGCATCATTTGAACGCGAAAACTTTTTTTGCCATATTAAATCAGCGATAAAGTTGGCCTCACCGAAAAACTCATCTGCAATTTTTCTAAGATTTTCAACTTCGCTATCGTCTATCGAAATAAAGATTACTCCATCGTCCTTAAGCAGATTCCTCGCCAACATCAACCTTGAATACATCATGCTGCACCAGTCGGAATGAAATTTCCCGTTAGTATCGGTATTCTTGAACAGGCGATTTTCATCCTCGTCGTACATTCCCATCTGCTCGTTTTCCTCTTCCTGCGAGCGCATGAAGTCGTCGGCGTAGATGAAGTCGTTGCCGGTATTATAGGGCGGGTCGATGTAGATCATCTTCACCTTGCCCAGATACGCCTCCTGCAGCAGCTTGAGCACTTCCAGATTGTCACCCTCGATGTAGAGGTTTTCGGTGGTGTCCCAGTTTTTGCTCTCCTCCGGGCAGGGGCGCAGCGTCTTGCGGATGGGCTTGTTCGCCTCCACAACAGCCGCCTTTTTGCCCACCCATGTAAACTCATAGCACTCATCCCCGTCCACCACATCGGGGGAGAGCATCTGCTTGAGCATCTCAAAATTGATCCCGCGCTTGAGCTTGCCGTCTTCATCCCGCATCTCGGTAACGCAGTTCGGGAACAGTGCGGCGATTTTGTCTATGTTCTCCGATGTGAGGTCGGGGGTTTCCATGCGTAGTTTATCCATTGGTAGTTCCTCCCTTAATTTTTATCAAGAACTTCATAACAACACTCGTTAGCTCGATAATATATTCAATTTCGTTGCTGTTCACTGCATCGTTGTGTTTAACATGATTATTTTGGAAATCTGTATAGTATTTGACAACTTGTTGTACCATGTTTCTTAATTCAACCGATGCCCCTGCACTTTTAAGCATTTCTCCGATTCCCGGAATCTGATTTTCCAAACTCTTGCCATTATTTAGCAAATCCTTGACCAATAACTCGAAGGAAAGTCTCATATCATCAAGTGTGTTCCTTTCGAAAATACCTCCCTCATATTTGGATAACGCGCTTTCGTACTGAGTCAACGATAGCGGATAACCCGATAGCCAATGCTTTGTTTTTTGAATGAGTTCCGTTTTGCTGATCTTTTCTGTGGCAAAATTTCCGTATCTTGTAAATAGTTTTACTTTAAGCTCCTTGACTTTTTCATTGTCGCTCATCAATGGAAGGTCACAAAGTTCTTTAATTATTTTGAATTGTTCTGGAGCATCAAAGGCTCTCAGGTTTTCTTTGAGCGCAGTACGCTTGTTGGGAGCATCCAAAGGATAACTGCCATAAGGTGTTTTTCGGTTATAATCAATAGCATATGAGTTGCAGTATTCTACAATTTTCATGCCACTCAGTCCATAATTTGTGTCGGCAAGAATATCGCAAGCATATGACAGAAAAGCATCATCCAATTTAGCCATAACAGTCCAATTTCTCCTTTTCCTTTTTCAGTTTCTTCAACTCCGCATTGATCTCCATCCGCCGGTTGAGCTGCTTTTCCTTCCGCATTTTGTTTTCCAGCGTGGCGATCTGCTTTTCAAGCTGTCGCCGCCTTTCGTCTCGCGCAACGGAAGCTTGTAAGCTCTCCCCAGTATCAGCTTGCAATTCATCCCCAGCAATCTGCCGCACAAGGCTTTCGTAGACAGCATCCATGCTCAGCCCATCCACACGGAATTGCAGTTCACTTTCCGGCACCCAGTCGGTGTGAAAATACCGGCTCACTTTAAAGGCATTGCTGCCGGAGGCTGCCGCCTCCTTATAGCCGATCCACGCCTGCGCCTTGCCGTCACAAGTCAGGACGAAAAGAATGTGGTACGGGATTTCCTTGTCGATCTGACGGAGCACCGCCTCGTCAAGCTGCGGAGCATTGAGCCGCACTTCAAAGACTTCGATCTCTTTAACGGCCTCTCCTGCTGCGAGATTTAAGGTGGTGGCAGCCAGTTTGTTTCGCCAATAGATGAGGCGGATCTGCTCCACAAAAACCCGTTTCAGCGCGGGCGTGATGTCGATATTTTCATAAAATTTCTGTTTTGGTATTCGTTTGCCAAACTCAGTTGATGCAGGAAAACCGAACATGAACAGCCCTCCTTATTTCATCACAAGGAAACAGATCAACTCGAAATCGTCCAGCCCCGATACAGCCGAAAGTAGGGCGGTCGTGCCGCCGCTCTTGAACAGGCTGTCGATGTCACTCTCCTCTTTTGCGTCAATGATGGAATTGATCACCTCGGAAAGCAGCTCGGAGACTTCGCCCATCTTGCGGCCATCGTCCGTTTCCTGATTGAATTTTTTGCAAAGTTCCATCACTGGCTCACTCTTGCCACGGCAGAGCAACCGCATGGTGTCGAGCAGCTTTTTCGGGTTCAGATAGTCGCAGACGATCTCGCCTTCTTCGCTGATGTAGACCATATAAAAGGGATGGATACGGTTGCGGTTGTCGATGTTCACGCTGTCGTTGATATTTCGCAGCACAAAGATGACCCCAGCAGGAGCCTCTTCTGTTTGCGGGACAACCGTATGCAAACCCTTGGGGGCTGTTTCAATCTCTTCATGATGCTTGATGTATTCCAGCAGATCTAGCCGGAACTCGTTCAGCCCAAGATCCATAATGGAGATCCCGTTGGTCATGTCCTCAATATCCACCACTTCCTCTTGCAGCCGCTTGAGCTGCGCACGGCGGTATTCCAGATCGCCTTTTTCCTCGGCGTTGATCAGGTCATCATCGCCGGTGGAGGTCATGACGGAAATCTTCATGCGGGTCTCAACACGGCTTTTCAGGTTGATGTATTCGTCCAAGTCCATATCCGGCCAGAAATTGACGAGCTGGATATGGTCATTTTTGCTGCCGATACGGTCGATGCGTCCAAACCGCTGAATGATGCGGACAGGGTTCCAGTGAATGTCGTAGTTGATGAGATAGTCGCAGTCCTGCAAGTTCTGGCCTTCGGAAATACAGTCGGTGGCAATCAGAATATCAAGCTCGTCATTACTTCCGGGCATTAGGACAGATTTTCCCTTTGAGGCAGGGGAAAAGCAGGTCAGCACGGTATTGAGGTCGGCACGGAGCTTTGGAATGGTCGTCTTGCCGTCCACCGTGCCGGTGATTTCAGCCGATTCCAGACCAAATTTCTCTTTTGCAAACTTGCTGACATTCGCAAAGAGGTAATCCGCCGTGTCAGAAAAAGCGGTGAAGATGATAATCTTGCGATTGCCGGGGTTAATGGGGTGTTCGATTTTCTTCTGGATCAAAGCGAACAGCGTTTGCAGCTTTGTATCATGTTCCGGTGTAATATCGGCAATCATGAGGGACAACAGTTCCAGATTTTCTGCATCTTTTTCCAGTTCGCGCTTCCATGAAACATAGTCCATATCGGCAAGGTCAATTTTGACTTTCTTCCCCACAGAAAAATAATCAGTGTTCTGGTCGTCATAATCGAAGTCCTCAATATCCGTGATTTCTGTCAGGTCAAGGACGAGGTTGCCGGACTGGTAACGGTCAATCGTTCCAATGGTGCTGTCAATCAGCATTTTGATACGGTCTATGGTAAGCCGGAAGGAATACACCGAACTTTCCAGCCGCTTGAGCAGATTGATGCTCATGAGCCTGCGGATGCCTTCCTCGCGCCCCTGCTGCGTCAGGCTTGTCCCTTTATGATGGGTCATGTCGATGTACTTCGCCATTCTCGAAGGCATAATATAGTTGGACGGGGTGTAGATCGTCAGGTTCAGGGACATCAGCAGGTTATAGATGTCGTTATAGTTGATCGCATCGTTTAGGTCCGTGAGTCTCGGGCGCAGCGAAACCGGCGGAAGCCGCTCAGGGAATTTACCGATTGCAGAGGTGTTGTAGTATTTCTCAATGTGCTTACGGGAACGGGCGATTGTCACGCTGTCCAACAGTTCAAAGAAATCAAAATCAAGCGTTCTCAGCAGCGCATCCGTCGTGCGTTCCTCAGCGGGCAACTTGCACCACGCATTGTAAGCCTTCTGTGCCTGACGGAAGATTTCGTCAATGCTCTTGGTTGTTGCAAGTTTCTCGTTGATTTGCTTGGGATCACCCTCATAAGCAAGGGCAAGCTGGTTTTTCAGATCAATGAATTTGTTGTTGACAGGGGTGGCAGAGAGCATCAGCACCTTCGTCCGCACACCCGCCCGGATGACTCTGTTGAGCAGTTTCAGGTAGCGGTTTTCCTTTGCCTCTTCACCGGAAACTTCGCCGCCGTTGCGGAAGTTGTGACTCTCATCAATGACAACCAGATCATAGTTTCCCCAGTTCAGGCGGTCAAGGTCAATACCGTTGGATTGTCCGTGTTCCCGTGAAAGATCAGTGTGGTACAGCACATCATAACGCAGCCGGTCCTCAGCAATGGGGTTATTGATATAATTGCCCTTATAGGTATTCCAGTTTTCAGACAGCTTTTTGGGACAGAGAACAAGGACAGACTTGTTGCGGTTCTCATAGTATTTAATGACGGCAAGAGCCGTAAATGTTTTGCCCAAGCCTACGCTATCGGCCAAAATGCACCCATTATATTTCTCTAACTTGCTGATGATTGCCAGAACAGCGTCCTTCTGAAAATCATAGAGCATATCCCAGATTTTGCTTTCTTTGAATCCGGTAGCCTCATTAGGCAGTTCATCCTCCGAAATATTGTCAAGAAATTCGTTGAAGATATTGTAAAGGGCAAAGAAATAGATATACTCCGGCGCGTTTTCACGATACGCCGCAGAAATGTTTTCAATGACTACATCCGTGACTTCTTGCAGTTTTTTCTTGTCATTCCACAACTGCTCAAAAAGGTTGAGGAAGTAGTTGGCATTTTCATAGCTTTCTGTTTTTTGTACCGGGTAATAGGCGTTATTGCCGCGTTCACAGCCGAGGTCAACCGTTGTAAAGCCATTGATGGGCATATAGGTGCTTCCATCTACCGTCATGAAGCCCATCATCTGCTCCTGCGTAACATTCGATTTGAAAGTTACCTTTCGCCGGATCCAATCCGTACATTCCTTTGCAATCGCCTTCTGTGTCAGCTCGTTGCGCAGTTTTACCTCAAATTCCGTTCCATAAAGGCTGCGTTCACGAGAGATGCGGGGAATGTAAAACTCACGCTGAGCTTTTGTTGCCTTTTCTGTTACAAAGGTTGGAGAGGTAAAGATAAAATGCAGCTCATCGATTCCTTCAAGCTGTTTTTTCAGCTCTTGATAGGCATAGATTGAAAAGCACGCTGCTGCAATGGAGAGCTTGCTTCCTTTATGAATGACCGACTGTAAATCGCCTTTGACAGTGCTATTGATGTTGTCAATTATCTGCATTATCTTACCCCGTGTTCGTCTGCATTCTTAATATATTTCCCGCTTTTTATTCGAGCATCTGCCGGTTTCGGCTCATCATCAGGGATTGCCCAAGTGCGCCCGATTCTTATCGCGCCCGGTATGCGATCTTCATTACATAAAATTTGTATGCGGCGCGTAGAAATACCCCAGCGTTCAGCGGTTTCCGTTACGGACAGATATTTCATTTAGTAGCCTCCGATCACCGTGATTTTTGGGATAGATACAATAATACAGTACATATTATACTCGTTTAATCGAATAAAATCAAGACGGCCGCCGGACTATCCAAAAAGATTTTGTAAAAGCTTGAGCTAAGGGTTTGGGACTATCCCAAAAAAGAAAAATGGCGCTTCGGCAGATAGCCCGGAGTGCCATTTTTCCGGTGTGTGGCCACACCGGATGTGCTTGCTAATCAGCAAGTCACTCCGGTATGGCAAGCACCGTTTTCCGCAAGTGTACATACACTTGCTGTGCTTGCTCTTCTCTCAAATCTCAACCCTTAGCCCTTTCGCAGTGCGTTTTTTACGCCAACACGAACACTTTTTTCACTGTGAATCTTGACTCGAACACCTGTTCCTGATATACTGAATTTAATCAAATAAAGTAGCTGTGCTGTGGAGCCGCTGACGAAGCGAAGTCTTCCTAATGCCGCATGAACGCAGAAATCCGAACGGGTTTCTGTGATGTCGGTATAGGAAGATTTTTACCGTCATGCGGCTCTTTTCTTTTTTCTCCGTCCGCCCTTCCCGCCAGCAGGAAGGAGTGCGTCATGTAAACAGAATCATAACCAGTTAAAGCCTTTTGCAAAGGGCGGCTTTGCCGCCTTGGCTACTCATCTGCACGGCAGAACACCGCTGTCAAGGACGCGCAGCGAAGCGAAGCCGATTCCTTGATTGAGGTGGGCTGCTGTGCTGCACACGACGAATACAAAGGATTTTTGAATATGGAGAAACGGTATAACCGAATTGAAAATGACCGTCCGCAGGAATTAAAGAAATTGGGAATCCCCGACCAGATCGACCTCTACATGGAGGACGGCACCGTCTACCATGTCCGCAGCTTCTTTGTCGGAGACCTGATGATGGGCGATGTGTTAGATGCTCTGACGATGGAAAAGTTGGAAAGGGCGCAGTGAATCCCGGCACTTTGCCCAGTGGAATCAACAACGGCGCAGTGGTATAATACAATCAGGATTTCTGATTGTGATACGCACTGCATTTCGGGAGGTTAAAGAAGAAAATGCAGGAACAATACAGTGTTGGAATCTATGCCAGACTGAGCCGGGACGATGAGCGCGCCGGTGAGTCTGTGTCAATCGAAAATCAGAAGGAAATGCTCGCCCGGTATGTGTGGGAACAGGGCTGGACGCTCTATGACTACTATTGCGACGACGGGGTCTCAGGGACAACCTTCGATCGACCGGGGTTCAACCGGCTGGTGCAGGACGCGACCGACCACAAGATCAATTTGGTACTAACCAAAGACCTAAGTAGGCTTGGCCGTGATTACATCGAAGCGGGCAAATATACCGACTTCATTTTTCCGTCCCTTGGGTGCCGCTTTATTGCCCTCAACGATGGAGTAGACACCATCCGCAAGAACAATGAGATGCTGGTCATTCTGAAAAATGTCATGAACGACCTTTATGCGCGGGACACCAGCAACAAAATCAAGGCGGTGAAGCTGTCCACCTTCAAGGCCGGGAAATATGTGGGCTGCTATGCGCCTCTCGGCTACCGGAAGAGCGCGGCGGACAAGCACATCTTGGAGATCGACCCGGTGACAGCCCCGGTGGTGCGGCGCATCTTCGATCTGCGGTTGCAGGGAAACGGTTTCCGAAAAATCGCTCTGATCCTCAACGCCGAAAAAGTCCCCTCACCCCGAACCTTCTACTACATGGCGGAGGGGCGGGAAAATCGCCGAGGCGAGACGGAGTGCTGGAACGATGTGACGGTGAAAACCATCCTCCGCAACGAGGTGTACCTCGGCCACATGGTTCAGAATAAGACGGGCACGGTCTCCTACAAGAACCACAAGCAGGTCAGCAAACCGGAAAGTGAATGGATTCGGGTGGAAAACACCCACGAGCCGTTGATTTCTCAGGAAGTATGGGACGCGGTGCAACGAATGGACAACCACCCAGCCAGAGGGCGCAGCGGCAAGAGCGGCACCGTCTCTTTATTTGGCGGCCTGCTCCGGTGTATGGATTGTGGTTCCTCCATGCGGTATATGCGGGATTACCGTAAAAAGGTGTTTGACAAGGAACCAGAGTACAAAGCGTATGTCTGCAACCGGTACGCTTCGGGCGGCAAAAATGCCTGTTCGTCCCACTACATCAACCAGAAGGTGTTGACGCAAATCGTATTGACGGACATCCGCTGCAAGGCGATATGGGCGCAGAACGGCCGGGAAAAGCTGCGTGAAAAAATTCTCGCGCAGAAGGAGTCCGCCGGTCGGGAAAAGGCCAGAACTCTCCAAGCGGAACTGAGCGCCATTGACCGACGGATGCCGGAGCTTGACCGTCTGGTGCAGTCCGCCTACGAGGACAAGGTGCTGGGCAAAATCCCGGAAAACCTCTGCGTCCAGCTTCTCAACGGCTACGAGGTCGAGCGCAAGGCCAAGCAGGCGCGCCGCCGGGAGTTGACGGAGCAGCTTGCCGCCAGCCGAGAAAACGAACAGTCCGTAGACGCATGACTGGATATGGTGCAGGATTACTACGATTTGCAGGAGCTTGACCGTCCCACACTCTTGCGGCTCATCCAGAAGATTGAGATCAGTGAGAAATACACGGTGGACGACCACGAGGAACGGGACATCCACATCTACTACAATTTTGTCGGCTACATCGAAGTTTGAGCTTGTCATGCTTTATGCGAAGTGAACTAATGAATGGTACGCCAAAGACACCAGCAAAAAAATCCGTGCTGTTATGAAAGTAAAAGGCAATGCGGGAGAACATTTGGCTACCCTGCCTCCGTATGGATACATGAAATCGTCTGACGATAAAAAGCAATGGGTGAAGGATGAAGAAGCGGCCCAGGTAGTTTATGAAATTGGTCTTTATATCATGGACGGTCTGGGACCCTCGCAGATCGCAAGAAAGCTGACGGAAAGAAAAATCCTCACCCCGGCTGCTTATTACGCAAGCAAAGGTAGGACAACCAATGTCACGAAGAAAGGTTCGCCTCTGGTATGATGTTCTGTGCCGATTGCGGCTCCATCATGTACCAATGCAGGGCGACCAATTTCCGGCGCGATCAGGAATACTACTTGTGTTCCGGCTACCGGAAAAGCCGTGATGTATGTGGGCAGACACACTCCATCCGAACTGTTATCCTGGAAGAATTGGTTCTGCAAAATCTGCGCGAGATCGTTTCCTTTGCTTCGCAGCGCAAAGACGATTTTGTGAAGATGGTTATGGATGCAGATATGCGCCAACGCAACCGAGGCTTGGCAAAACGGAAGAAAACATTGGCCGACGCTGAAAAGCGGATCGCAGAACTGGACACCATCTTCAAGCGTCTTTATGAAGATACCATTTCGGGAAAACTTTCTGACGAGCGTTTTCAAAAGCTCTCCGCCGACTACGAGAAAGAGCAGCATCAGCTTCAAGAGGTAGCGGCTACCCTCCGTGATGAAATCGAAGCGGAGGAACGCAAAAGCGCAAATGTAGAAAGATTCCTCTCCGTTGTAGAACGGTATACGGAAATTCCCGAATTGACTCCGTGTATCTTGCATGAGTTCATCGAGAAGATTGTTGTCCATGCTGCCAGCGATCCGAAGGGCAAGAACCGTACCCAGGAAATTGACATCTACTATAAGGGCATTGGAGCCCTGGAAGTATCCAAAGTCACTTCATCAAGGCAAGAATGAGAAAAACGGCATAGCCGAAGCTATACCGTTTCTCTCTTGCCCCACGATGTTTTCTTATCGGGAAGCACCTTGGGTCATGCCCTTTTTGTTTTCCTCGAAGGTGAATTCCGCGACGAACCGGTAGACGGGCCGGGTGAGGGAGTCGACGAGGATCTCGAAGTCCAGCGCCTTGGTGCCGCTGCCCAGGTGCGCCATGGAGAGGAAGACCGCCGCGTCCTTGGAGGGCAGCACCTGGACCTCGTCCTGCGCGTAGAGGTGGACGAGCACCCGGTCGCTGGAGATGGAGGCCGAGTTGTTGGAGAGCAGGAAGCGGATCTTCTTGGGCACGCCGGGCGCGAGCACGGGCTCGCCCAGGTAGTCCAGCCGCACGTTCATGTACGGGAAGGCGTACTTGACCGTCTCCATCTCGCGGTAGAGGTTCTGGAAGTAGGGGGGCGCGGTGAAGTCCGGCGCGGGGCGCGCGCCCTCCGGCTCGAACTGGATGTCCAGGTCGAACTGCTCCTTTGCGGCGAGGAAGAGCTTCTCCACGCGCGCGCTCATCTCGTCGATGGTGGCGGGGATGCGGCCGGCCAGGCGGAAGGGGTCCAGGGAGATCGTCTTGATCCCGCGGCCGATGGGCTCGATCCACTTCTTGTCGATGCAGTCCACGCCGTGCATCAGGCCGTAGAGCGCGGCGATGGTGCCGGCGGTGCAGTCCGTGTCCTCGCCGAAGCTGACGGCAGTCAAAATCGAGTCGTCAAAGTTTCCGGCGCAGCGGAGGAGCGAATAGACCACGATGAAGAGGTTCGAGGGCACGTCCCAGCCCATCTTGCCCTCCTTGTAGCCGGCGGCCTCGTCCTCGGGG